>ERZ827181.372-NODE-372-length-62033-cov-8.114541_pt1 | contig 62033 bp, 51 predicted proteins | sample MGYA00519778_ERZ827181 | MGnify/ENA primary metagenome ERZ827181 (study PRJEB31778, sample SAMEA3449273) | human gut metagenome | biome: human gut; feature: human-associated habitat; material: faeces | place: United Kingdom | collected 2010/2012 ...
CTGAGGTCTTTTTCAAAAATATTTCGTAATGTTGCACTCGCTGGTTGACTCTGCCAGCAAAATGTATATTGGTGTTGTAGATTGTTTTTTACTTGATTTGTCTAACTTTAATTCTGTAGTATAGAGAGAAATGAATAAGATAACACTATCGGATGTTTGTTTAGAAATGAATTTTGGAACTTTCTATGCAACTTATTATGCGCGTTTTATACGTTATGCCTATTATTATGTGAATGATTCTTTTACATCTGAAGATATTGTTCACGACGCTTTGCTCTACTTTTGGGAAAACAAACACAATATACCCAAAGAAACGGATGTAATAGGTTATATCTTATTAACTGTTAAAAATAAGTGTTTAAACTACTTAAAACATTTGTCGATCGAGCAAGAATATAGTAAGCTCTGCACTAACTTGCAGGACTGGGAAATTGCTACGCGTATTCAGACGTTAGAAGACGATAGCTATGATGCTATCTTTTTGGAAGATGTTCAGAAGATTTTGAAGCAAGCATTGGTCAAGTTGCCGGATAAAACTCGGGAAATCTTCGTGCTAAACCGTTTGAAGAATAAGTCGCGAAAAGAAATTGCAAGCATTTTAGGCGTATCTCTACAAAAAGTTGACTATCATATCAATAAAGCTATCAATTTACTATCTTATGAATTGAAAGATTATTTACCATTGATGATATTCTTACTATATGATTGTTGATGAATGAGTTACAACACTATATATATCCTATTCTCTTTCCCTTACAAAAGCTATCAGTCGATGGTGAAACTTCCCCTTATAATACCTTTTGCAAATAAAAAACAAACAAAAAATAAAAAAAATAGGGCACCTGTTTGGGATTTTGCAAAGTTGAGTTGCTCTAATTATGAAGACCACAAAAAAGATGACGATGGAAAAAAAAATATTATACCGCTATTTTGAAGGGATAGCCACTGAAGAGGAAAAGAATTTCATTCATCAGTGGATTGAGGAAAGCTCAGATAACCGAAAGCTATTTATACGAGAGCGAATTCGTTTTGATGCCACGTTGCTAATGGATGAGAAAGCCATAGCGATTTCATCGAAGCGTATTCACCTCTCTCGATGGATGATTAATACAATTAAGATAGCTGCTTCTGTACTTGTTTTAATTGGCTGTTTGCATTTCTTTGAACTGTATCAACAGGATAAACAATATAAAAAAACACAAATGGTTTATGTACCGGCTGGCAATCGAAGCAAATTGTTGTTGCCAGATGGAACTATTATATGGTTGAATTCTAATACTCGCCTTCAGTATCCTTTGCTTTTTGCAAATGGCAAGAGAGAAATAATGCTGGATGGAGAAGCCTATTTAAAAGTTGCAAAAAGTAAGGAGCCTTTTATTGTCAAGACCAATAAATATAATGTTCAGGTATTAGGAACTACGTTTAGTGTTACAGCTTATGCTGCAGATTCAGTTTTTCAAACAAGTCTCTACGAGGGACGAATTAAAGTTTTTGATAATAATATGGCATCAGTATATTTGTCTCCTGGTGAGACTGCATATTCCCAAGATGGTTCATTGCATGTTACTAATATGACAGATTCGGATGAATATCGTTGGACAGATGGATTGATATGTGTAACAGATAAGCAATTCTCTGAAATAATTAAGATATTCGAACGGACTTTTGATATACAGATTGTAATGAACGATTCATCACTTAGTAAACTAAGATATAATGGTAAATTCCGTATATTAGATGGAGTAGAACATGCTTTGAAGGTGTTGCAAAATGATTATCCATTTGTTTACCGAAGAAATATAGATGATAATGTGATTTATATTGAAACCAAGAAATGATATCTTTTCTTATGATTGTTAAACCCATAATATAATTGCCTATGAAATAATAAAAAGAGAATTTAAATGAAAGAAAAAGTCGGTAGATGCTGCAACATTTACCGACTCAAAAAAACATTAGATAATGCTAGTCCTAGCATTAAAATTAATAATAATAGCAAATATATGAAAAACATGCATTTAAGTGAATACTTTTGGAATAAAGAATGTATTTTTAATAAATTTAGACATTCTTTATCAATCGCCATGTGTTTATTATTACCTTCATCCATGGTGTATGCAGAGAATTTACAAGATCTCAAAATTGAAATTAATAAGAAAAATTTAAAATTATCTCAGTTGATCAAAACAGTAGAGAATCAAACAGATTATTTGTTTGTATCAAATAAATCTATTGATTTGAATATGACTGTAAGTTTGCAAAATGGTAAAGGATCCGTGAAGGAGATACTGAATGATGCTTTGGAGGAATTAGGTTTATCATATCGTATAGAAGGAGTAAATATTATCCTGATTCAGAATAAACAAACGAACTCTACCGGTAATAAAAAGATAAGCGGTACCGTAGTAGATCGTAAAGGAGAGGCAATCATTGGAGCTAACGTAGTAGTAAAAGGTAATGGGGGTATTGGAACAATTACGGATATGAATGGTAATTTTCAACTTGATGTCCCTGAAAAATCTGTGCTTACTATTACTTATATCGGTTATATACCATATGAGGTAAAGGTTGATAAAATTTCCAACCTACAAGTTGTATTACGTGAAGACTCTAAAAGTTTGGATGAGGTAGTCGTAATCGGTTACGGTACACAGAAGAAAAGTGATATTACAGGTGCTATTACTCAGGTGAAAGCGGATGATTTACCCTTGACTGGTAATGTTTCTTTGGGACAAATGCTTTCAGGTAAGGCTCCTGGTATGCAAATTACACTTAATAATGCCCAGCCGGGTGGAGCTGTTACTGTACAAATCCGTGGTAATGCAGCTGGAGGTGCAGGAAATCCTGGACCTTTGTATGTTATCGATGGCTATCCGATGAATGTGGATAATATGGAACCAGGAGGCGGTAAGTACGATGGCGGTAGTAAATCTCCATTGAATAATTTAAACCCTGCCGATATTGAGTCAATTGAGGTGTTAAAAGATGCTGCAGCTACTTCTATTTATGGTGCACGTGCTGCTAACGGTGTCGTCTTGATTACTACTAAACGAGGAAAAGAAGGTGCTGCGCCTATGGTGAAATACTCAGGTTCTGTTTCTTTATCCAAAAGAGCCAAGCATGAAAAAATGCTGGATGCAGCTGGTTTTATGACGGAACACAATCGAATTGGCTATGAAAACTGGTTAGCTGATAATAAAATTTACCCATATGGTTCTACAGACCCCAATAGTGTAGCTCCTTATGAGAATAAATATTCTAGTGATGATATAGCTAATGCACAGACTACAGACTGGCTTGGAGCCGTAGAGAGAGATGCCATTATGACTCAACATAACATTTCATTAACAGGTGGTACCAATAAGACATCTTACTATGTATCAGGTAGTTATTTAAATCAGGAAGGGGTTATCAAAAGTACGGGTATAGAGCGTTATTCTGGACGTTTCAATTTCGATCAAACATTTAATAAATATATTAAGGCTGGAGTTAATTTCAGTATTAGTCAAAGTACTAATGATAATGCCCCATTAACAACAAGTCAAAATGAAAATGCTGGTATTATTCGTGCGGCAATGACTGCAAATCCTACTTTACCAATTTATGATGAAAACGGTGATTATATGATAGACCCTCAGCAACCATTTCTGCCTAATCCAGTATCTTTACTGGAAGTGGATGATGAAAGTCATAATTTAGAGTTGCTTGGTAATTTTTACCTGCAGGTTACTCCGATAGAGGGGCTGAATATCCGTATGAATGCTGGTTTTCAAAAAGATAAAGGAGAGCGTAATACCTATATGCCTAAAACTACACTTTATGGTTTTAAGGAAGATGGTAGAGCTACTCGTTCCTTTATCAACCGAAACAACAATGTATTCGATATTACTGCGACTTATGACAAAACATTTGCGGAGAAACATTCATTTAGAGTGATGGGAGGTTATTCTTATCAAAAGTTTTTCACAGATGGACTAGATGCTTCTAATAGTAAATTCTTGACTGATATCTTTAAGTGGTATAATCTGGGGGCTGGCGAATCAGCCAAACCTACAGTCGGATCTTATGGCAATGAGGAGGTTCTGGGTTCTGTGTTTGCACGTTTGAACTACAACTATGATAATCGCTATCTGATTGCAGCTACATTTCGTGGTGATGCTTCTTCCAAATTTGCAGAAAACAATAAATGGGGATTTTTCCCATCAGTTGCTTTGGCATGGCGTGTCAACAATGAAGCTTTTATGCAAGATCAAAATATAGTGTCTGATCTTAAACTGCGTGTCAGCTTCGGTCAGACAGGTAATGCGAATATTGGTAGTAATGCCTTGGCTTTATATGATACAGGGCGTAACTATACGTTTGGAGATCAGGTTGCTACTGGTGTAACACAGACTCAATTAGCTAATCCTAACTTGAAGTGGGAAACTACCACCGAATTTAACTTTGGTGTTGATTTTGGTTTTTTCAATAATCGCATTGTGGGCTCCATGGAATATTTTACCCGTAGGGTGTCTGATTTATTAGATACCAAGAAGCTAATGTCTTATAACCCGATCAATACCATTGTTGCTAATATTGGTGTGAAAGGCAGTAAAGGTTTCGAATTAGGTTTGACTACCCGTAATCTGATTGGAGAGTTTCAGTGGACTACAGACTATGTTTTCTCCTTCTATCGTGATCGCTGGGTAGAAAGAAGTCCACAATGGAAGAAGGCTATTTATGAGAATGAACATGATATGCTGAATGCACGTTACCTAATGCTCTCTGACGGACTTGTACAACCTGAGGATATGAATCCTGACGGAACTTGTAAAATACCTCATATGCCAAATGCAAAGCCTGGTATGATTAAGTATAAAGATTTGCATGGACGTGATGAAAACGGTAACCTGACTGATGGTCCGGATGGTAAGTTGGACGAGGCTGATATTGTATATATGGGCACAGCTACTTCCAAATTTTATGTAGGATTTGGTAATACTTTTACTTATAAAGGTTTTGATTTAAATATTTTCTTTTATGGCTACTTAGGTAGAAAGTTAGAAAATCCAGCATATCTTTCCTATTTGAAGGGGTCGAATGCTATTTTAAATGGTTCTAACATGTTAGCGGAAGTAACAAATCGTTGGGCGCATGACAATCCTAACGGGAAATTTCCTACATGTCTGAACAGCCCATATGATAACTTCAGCACGGACTTTTGGCTGGAGAACGCAAACTTCTTGCGTTGTAAGAACATAACACTAGGATATACTCTTCCTAAGTTAGGTAACTTCAGTAAGTTAGTGAAAAATTTGCGTTTATATGCTGATGTTCAAAATCCGTTTGTTATCACTAAGTATAGCGGCATCGATCCGGAGATGAACGGTCTTGCAGCATATCCGACTCAAACAACAATGTCTTTTGGGGTAGATATAACTTTTTAATTAGATTTTAATATGAGACTTTTGAATAATATAAAACAGATTACATTGGTAGCCTTGTTAGGAATAGGCATGGAATCTTGTTTAGATTTAGATCCTGTAATATATGATAAGATTATTCCTGAAAATTTTTACAAAACAGAGTCTGATGCCAAAGCAGCAGTAACAGGAATTTATAGTCCATTAGGCTCACCTGGTGATATTTATGGTGGTTGGACGGAAACATTTTGGATGATAAATAACTTGTGTGCAGATGACACGGGTACACAACGTGATGATTATGAATTTATGGAGAAGTTTCAATGGAATTCTACAACATATGCAGCGTATAAATTCTATAATATGTTTGTAAAAGAGGCTAATCGGGCCACTTTGGTCATAGACGATTTGCAAAAATCTCCTATAGATGATGATGTTAAGAAACAATATATAGCAGAACTGCAGTGTATTCGTGGTCAATATCTCTTCTTCTTATATGATTTTTACGGAACTGCTAATGTGACTACTGATGTTGAAATTCTGCGCCATCCAGAAAATGAGATAATTTTGGAGCGCTTACCGAAAGATGAGTTTATTAAATTGATTGAAACTGATTTGAAAGCTGCTGCAGAGATTCTGCCGGTATCTTATGATGATTCTGAATACGGACGGCTCACTAAAGGCGCTGCCTATACCATTTTGGAAAAACTTTATATGCAGGAAAAGCGTTGGGCAGATGCTGAAACCTATTGCCGAAAAATTCAAGGGTTAGGATACAAGTTACAGCCTACTTATTCATCTGTATTTAGCATAGAGAATGAACGCAATAATGAAATTATCTGGGCATTACCTTGTCAATCTGAGACAAATGGTAATGGGAATACCTGGACTACTCATGTGCTTCCTCCTGAACTTCCTTCTTTCTGGACGAATAGCAAAGTGCAAAGATGGAATGTATATAATATGCCATGGAAATATTACGATCACCATTTTCAACAACCAGGAGATGAACGTGCAATGGCACCTTCACTTATTACAGAATTTGAATATATAAGCAATGGTGAAACGAAATTAGCAAGCCGTAACAATGGTTATCCCAATTTAGTAAAGGGAGCTTTGCCTGTCAAGTATCCTGAAGACCCGACACAGATTTCAGAAAAAGCAGGTAATGATGTAGTGGTATATCGTTACGCTGATGTCTTGTTGGAGTTAGCCGAAGCTATAAACGAACAGAAGGGTCCTACACAGGAAGCTATTGGATTGGTAGAGCAGATTCGTGCCCGTGCTGGTATACCCAATACTATTCCAACTACAGCTACAGCTAGTAAAGAGAATTTCCGTGACTTTATATTGGATGAACGCGGCCGTGAATTATATTGTGAAGGACATCGTCGACGTGACTTAATTAGACATGGAAAATGGATACAATCAGCAGTAGACCAAGGATATATTCCAGAAGGAAGAGAGGCTGATTATAAGCATATGGTACTTTTTCCTATTCCGCAAGAGGTAATAGATGAGTCAAAAGGTAAAATTAAGCAAAACGAAGGGTATTAGTATTATATATTAATCAGGTAGTCCCTATATTTCGTGGTATTTCCCTAAATACAGGGACTTCTATTTTAATCAGAACTTTCAATAATTATTTGAATATTCTAACAACATAATTTTGGAAGTAAAAAACAAACTATTATGATAATTTTTAAACGAATAAGTGTTTTCCTGACAATTTTTGTCTTGTTGGGATTGTGTGCTTGTAGTTCGAGCGATGGAGTTTCACAGGAAGGAGATGTTTGGTTTATTGAAAATAGTCATTTGAAAGTAACCATTCAACCTACCGGGGTATTGAACGTGTATGATAAAAAAGGAAATCGGGAGTGGCAACAAGTAGCTTCAAAAGAAAAAAAAATAGAGAATGTTAGTGAAGTAAGTACTGCTGATAAATGGGCGATAGCATTCGAAACGGAAGTTAATAATTATCCGTTCTTAATAAAACTGAGTCTTCCAAAAGCCTCTGCGGACTTGGAGATAGAAGCTGATATGGAAAATCGTGATACTCCGATAGAGGATATTCCTTTTTTTGATCCGTTTTTGTTGGACTCGGAACATTGCTCCATAGCTGTAGCTGATTTCTGTAACGGGCATCTTTATCCAGCCGATCTTCACCCGTTTCCGTATAAGCGTTATACTACCGCTTTATTGGACATGCCTTGGATAGGTGTATGTGATGCAAAAGAAGGACATGGATATGAGATTATATTGGATACATCGGATGATGCATTCTTTGACATGATTCCCGTAAAGGTTGGAAAGCGTGAGATTGTTCTGCCCAAAGCGGGTTGGATATCCAGCAAAAAGCGTTTTGGATATGCACGCCGTCTTCTCTGTCATTTTGTTTCTGATGGCGGTTATGTAGCGTTGGCTAAATACTATCGAACTTATGCGCAAAAGCGCGGCTTGATTGTCCCTTTCTCTGAGAAAGTAAAGAAAAACCCAAATCTGACACGCCTTTTTGGGGCAGTGGATGTATGGGGGCAACAATCAGTAGAATTTGCCAAAGAAGCAAAGAAAGCAGGCGTGGAAAAAATGATTATGAATGGTAACTCTACACCTGAAGAATTAAAAAGTATCAATGAATTGGGTTATTTGACAAGTTGTTATGATGCATATCAGGATGTTTTTCAGGTAGAAGCTGATGGAAAAATTGATAGTGGACATGAATATTTGCCAGATAATATCGTATTGAAAGATGACAGTACTCGCATGTTAGCTTGGTGTACTTGGGATGGACATCAATCTATGAAACGTTGCCCAGTATTTTGGGAACGCACGGCTAAATTAGTGATTCCTGAAGTATTGTCTAAATATCCTTTCTTGTGTCGCTTCATAGATGTGACTACAGCCGAAGATTTGTACGAGTGTTACGATGAAAGGCATCCATTAACCCGTGCTGAAAAACGAGAGCTAGGTGTACGTCTTTTCGATTATATACGATCACAAGGTCTTGTAGTGGGCGGAGAACATGGTCGTTGGTGGGCTGTTCCTGTCATTGATTACGTAGAAGGTATGATGAGTGGAGGAACAGATAATTATGCTTGGGATGCTCCTTATCTTCGTCCACCTATGAATAAGGATGGTAATAAATGGGAGCAGTATGAGACTTTGGGCATGAATCCCCAGTACCGTGTTCCTCTATGGGAACTTGTATTCCATGACTGCGTAGTATCCACTTGGTATTGGGGGGATGCTAATGATTTCTTAACGTTGGCTGACCCGAAATTTACAGACATGAAGAATTGTTACAATATTTTGTATGGCACTATACCTTTGTTATGGGCGAACGAAGAAACCGGTGGTGCAGGGCCATCTAAACCTGGCTCTTGGGTGCCCAATCGTGAACTTTTTCTAGAGACTTATCGTAACGTATGTAAACTGCATGAGGTGATTGCTGGACAGGAAATGACAGTTCATGAATTCCTGACTCTGGACGGAATGGTACAGCGCACTTGTTTCGCTGATGGTACAGAGGTTGTTGTCAATTTTGGAGAATCTGTTTACGAAGCTACTGTAGGTGGAAAAAGATATCAACTGCCGCAATATGGATTTGCAGTTAAAGGTCCTAGAATAGAACAATCACGTGCATTGATAGATGGACAAATTGTAACAAATATTCATACCAATACATACAACTTTCAAGATTTTAAACAATGTAACAACTAGGAAAAATGTTTTTATAATAATAGATGAGATATATGAAATTTCAATTAGCTATTTGGGGAATTGTATGTTGTGTCTTGGCTGGGGGTGTCAGCTTGGTCAAGGCTCAAAGTAGTATCGATTACGTCAATATGTTTATTGGTAGTACGGGTTCTCATAACACTGAATATGGAGGTACAACACCAGCAGTCAGCGAGCCTTTCGGAATGACACAATGGTGTGCAGCAACCCGTATAAACGGTATCTCACGTACTGCATATAATTACAATGATACTCATTTACTGGGATTTGTAGCTACACATCAACCTGCTATTTGGATGGGCGACTATGGTTTTTTCACCTTAATGCCACAAGTAGGAATATTGAATTTAGAACCAGAAAAACGGGCTGTAAAGATGGATCATGCACAAGAAATAGCTACACCATATTATTATAAGATAGGTTATAATGACGTGCAAGGTCATGCTTTGAAGACCGAATTTACAGCTACATCCCGTTGCTCTTTTTTCCGCTTCAATTATCCTTCTACCGAGAAAGCTATTCTATTTTTGGAGGCTGGTCGGGAAAAAGAGGGGGGATCTATTGAAATCCTTCCAGACAAACAGGAGATTCGAATTTGTAACAAGGAAAGGCATGATAGTCATCTAGGTCCTCGCTTATATAATTTTAAAGGGTGCTATGTTCTGAAATTCTCACGTCCATTCAGTCAGTATGGCACTTGGAATGAGGATAGAGTGTCCAAGATGCAGAGTAAGGAAGAGGGGGCCCATGTTGGTGGGTATATAGAGTTTGAACCGGGTACAGAGGTTGTAGAAGTACGTATCGGTTCTTCTTTTATTGATTTTGAACAGGCTTCGGAGAATTTGGAGAAAGAAATTCCCGCATCTGTCAGTTTTGAACAAACTAAAAAGAAGGTGAAGGCAGTTTGGAAGTCAAATTTAGATAAGATACAAATTAAAGGAGCAACCGATGATGATGCAACGATTTTTTATACGGCATTTTTTCGCACTATGCAATATCCACGTGAATTTTCTGAGTACGGCCGCTACTACAGCCCGTTTGATGATAAGATTCACAAAGGCATTTCATACAATGCGTATTCACTGTGGGATACATTCCGTGCACAGCACCCTTGGCTTCAATTGACACAGTCTCAACGGGTAGATGATATGATTACAGCGTTGATACAAATGTATAATGAAGGTGGTTGGCTGCCTAAATGGCCTAATCCTTCTTACACAAACATCATGATTGGTACACATGCTGATGCTGTTATTGCTGATGCGTATGTCAACGGATTTCGTAATTATGATGTAGAAAAAGCTTATGAAGCTATCCGCAAGGATGCTTTTCAAGCACCACGTGATGACTATCGTTGGGGAGACAGACATTATTGGAACGGTTCATACGAGGCTCGTGGAGGTCTGAAAGAGTATTTGGATTTAGGTTATGTTGCTGCAGACAAGACAACAGAGTCTGTATCACGCACATTGGAGTTTGCTATGGATGATTATTGTGTAGCCCAAATGGCAAAAAAACTGGGACATGAGGAAGATTATCATATCTTAATGAAACGCTCACGCAACTATTTGAATCTGTACAATCCACAGACAGGTTTTTTTCAAGCACGACATAGTAATGGTAGCTGGGCAGATATAGAAGAGGGATTTACTGAAGGTGGACGCTGGACATACCGTTTCTGCGTTATGCAAAATATACCTGATCTGATTCATCTTCTGGGTGGGGAGGATGTATTTTGTAAGGAGCTAGACAAAAACTTTGATGAAGGGCATTATCGTCATGATAATGAACCCGGACATCATTTCGCTTACTTATATGATTGTTGTGGCAAGCTTGATAAAGTGCAGAACCGTATTCCAATGATAATAAAACAACATTACAAGAATAAGCCTGACGGGTTGTCTGGTAATGACGATTGTGGACAAATGTCAGCTTGGTACCTATTCAGTTCATTGGGCTTTTATCCGCTTACTCCGGCATCAGGTGAGTATGCATTGGGTATACCTCATTTTAAAGAGATAATCCTGCAGCTACGAGATGGTAAGAAATTGTTAATCAAAGCTCCAGAATTGAATAAAAAAGATTACTTATTGCGAGTGTATTGGAATGGAAAACTTTTGGAAAAGCCTTTTATCCCTATACAAGATATTTTTAAAGGTGGAGTACTAGAGTTTTGTTCTGAATAATAATCAATTAAATATATTAAATAATGAGATATCACTTATTACTACTATTTCAGATATATATCTGTATTTTAGCATTTGTTGTAACAGGATGTTCCTCTTCCCCTGTATCGAATACGGTCAAATCTCCGGATGGAAAGTTAGAGTTTACTATTTATAAAAGTGAAAAAGGTGAACCTGTTTATGCTTTTAAAGCTAATAATAAACAGTTGATTAACAATTCATCATTGGGTATTAAATTTAAGAATAACAATGTTTTAACAATTACTGAATGTAGTATTGAAGAGACTAATGAACGTCAAGTACGGGATATTTGGAAACCAGTATGGGGAAAGAGAGCTATAGTAAATGATCATTTTAATGAAAAGACTTTCACGATAAGTAGTACGGCCGTGGATGGCTTGGAGGAACTTCTTGTAGTGGTTCGTGTTTACAATGATGGAGTTGCTTTTCGTTATGAGATTCCTACCGGGAATAGTAAACTAGAAAGAGAGCCTATGGAATGTACTACATATAACTTTGCTGATGATTATACTGCATGGAGCTATAATGGCGAAGAACATAATATTGGTCCTGAAAAGCTTACAGATAGTAACGGTGAGAGACTTCCGGTTGTTACAATTAAAGCTGATGACCATAATTATATGGCTCTTCATGAGGCTTATTTGCAAGAAGGAGAACCGTTGCGTTTATTCTCGAAAAAGGGTGAGATAGCCTATTCTGTAATATCTACACCAGGAAAGTTACATCCAAATTATAGTTCAGCATGGCGTGTTATCATGTATGGCACCACTCCTGGTACATTGGTAGATTCTCATCTTGTAGAGTTACTTAATCCTGAACCAGATCCTAAATATGATTTTTCATGGGTAAAACCGGGTATTGCTTTATGGGATTGGCGGATGAATGGTGCAGAAATAGATGGGTTTAGATATGAGATGTCTTATCCTTCTTGGGTTCGTGCTGTGGACTTTGCGGCTGAACAAGGATTTGCCTATCTTGTATTGGATGCTAATTGGTATGGTCCTGAATTTGCCACAGATTCTGATCCTATTAATGGTGATAAGGCGAATGATGTACGTAGACTTATAGAATATGGTAAACAAAAGGGTGTAGGTATTTGGTTGTATTTAAATGATGTTGGAGGAAAACAATATCCCATTGAAGAAACTTTGAAACAATATAGAAAATGGGGAGCTGTCGGTGTAAAATATGGTTTTATGACCGGTACTCAAGAAGAAAAAAATAAATGGACACAAACTGTAACGCGTCTGTGTGCCGAGAATCATTTATTAGTAGACTATCACGATAATCCAGTTCACCCTTATGGACAAATGCGGACATGGCCTAATGCTGTTACCAGAGAATATTGTCATGCGCAATTGGATGGTTATCATGTGTTTGTTCCGGAAACTTTCTGTACTTCCGTATTTGTGAATATGCTAGCAGGTCCGCTGGATATGAACAACGGTATGTTTGATTTACGCCCGGGAAAAACGACTCGTGTAGATTGTAACTTGCCTGTTCCTTCAACTGTAACATCTGAGGCGGCTAGAACATTGATCACCTTCTCAGGTGTAACCATTCTTCCAGATATACCTGAATATTATAAGAAATATCCCGAGTTACTTCGCTTTATCAGTGCACAGAAGATGCCCTGGGTAGAAAGTAAGACTTTGGCTGGCGAAATTGGAGAATATATTGTTATGATGCGTCAAACCCAGGAATCTTGGCTAATAGGTGCAGTTACCAATGAATTGGCACGCACAGTAGAAATTCCTTTGTCTTTCTTACCTAAAGGAAAATTTATTGCACAGATAACCAAAGATGGTGAAGATGCACACTATTTTGTTAATCGTGAATCTTACCAATCCGTTGAAGAAAGTGTGGATTGTAACACTGTGCTAAAACTAGAGCTTGCAGCAGGAGGTGGAGCTTGTGTGCTGATTCAAGAAAAATGATAAAAGGTATCACAATTTGTCTTTGATTAGAATATTAATGAGGATATACAACAGAAAGTGGAAAGTAATCTTGTTCTGGACAGGAGTCTTGTGTTATGCTTGTTGCGGAACAGAAAGTGACAAGGAACTGGTCGGGTATGTAAATCCATTTATTGGGGCTAGTACGAATACCGAGGCTGCGGGAGCCTTTCATGGACTAGGGAAAACCTTTCCTGGGGCGACTTATCCGTTTGGTGCGGTACAAATAAGCCCCAATACAATTACGGGAGGAGACAATGGTTCAGGATATAGCTATGAACATCAAACTATTGAAGGATTTGCTTTTACCCAAATGAGTGGTGTGGGATGGTATGGAGACCTTGGTAATTTGTTAGTAATGCCAACGGTAGGTAAAATGTATACTAATTCTGGAAAAGAGAATGGAGTGAAGGGGTATCGCACTCGGTATGATAAGGCATCAGAGAAGGCTTCTGCTGGTTATTATAGTGTATATTTGCCCGATTATGGTGTACAAACAGAGGCTACGGTTATGGAGCATAGTGGTATGCTACGTTTTACTTATCCGAAGAGTAAGGAATCTCGAATACAGATAGATTTGGCTCGTCGCGTTGGTGGCACGTCTACCTTCCAATTTGTAAAGGTGGTTGATGAGTACACAATCGAAGGTCGTATGGAATGTACACCAGAAGGTGGTGGTTGGGGAAACGGGGATGGCAATGCCAGATATACAGTCTATTTCCATGCTCAGTTCTCAAAGCCATTGACAGATTATGGATTTTGGAATGTTGAAATTCCTGAAGGAATTTCGCGCAAACGTGAATTCGTAGAAAGTGCTCAATTTCAAAAACTTACATCCCAAGCGCAAATCATACAAGATAAAAAAGAATTCCAAGGAAAGCACATCGGATTCTTTGCTAACTTTGAGACAAAGGAAAATGAGCAGATTTTGTTTAAATCGGGGATTTCTTTCGTCAGTATAGAAGGGGCACGTAAAAATCTAGAGCAAGAAATTGCGGATTGGAATTTTGATGTCGTAAAGGAGGCTACTAAAAAGCAATGGAATGATATGCTGGCAACTATCCGAGTAAAAGGTGGTACGGAAGAACAAAAGCGTATCTTTTATACAGCTCTATATCATACAATGATTGATCCTAGAAATTTTACAGATGTAGACGGACATTATATTGGAGGAGATGGAAAGATACATACATCGATTGGCTTTACTAAACGGACCGTGTTTAGCGGTTGGGATGTATTTCGCAGTCAAATGCCTTTACAAAGCATCATTAATCCCGAAGTGGTTAATGACCTGCTGATGTCTTTGACGACCTTAGCTGAAGAAAGTGGTAATCACTATTATGAGCGCTTTGAGCTCCTGAATGCATATAGTGGGTGTATGTTGGGTAATCCTGCGCTTTCAGTATTGGCCGATGCGTGGGTAAAGGGTATATTTAAAGGAGATAAGGAAAAGGCTTATACCTACGCTGACAATACAGCACGCCTTTTTGGCAATACTGAGCGAGGCTATACCCCTTATAGTATTTCAAAAACCTTAGAGTATGCTTATACGGAATGGTGTATGGCACGTATGGCCATAGATTTAGGCAAAACAGAGGATATGGTTAAGTATTTGAAACTTTCCCGTTCCTATAAGAATTTGTACGATAAGGAAAAACATGCCTTCCGTCCGAGAAAAGAAGACGGTTCGTTTATAAAATGGCCCCAAAGAGGAAAATTGCAGGAAGGGTATGGTTGTACTGAGTGCAATGAACTGCAACAAGGTTGGTTTGTACCGCACGACATAGAAGGTATGGTAGAGTTGATGGGAGGTATTCAGCAAACTGTAGCTGATCTTGATAGCATGTTTGCCCATACACCTCACAATTTTTTGTGGAATGTATATTACAATCATGCCAACGAACCAGTTCATCATGTTCCTTTTTTATATAATAGATTGGGAGAACCTTGGAAAACACAATATTGGTCTAGGTTTATTTGCGAACATGCTTACCATGATAAAGTGGAGGGATTGGTAGGTAACGAAGATGCCGGACAAATGTCTGCATGGTATGTATTATCGGCATGTGGTTTGTATCCTATTTGTCCAGGAGATACTCGTTATGAGATAACTTCTCCGTTGTTTAACGAGATAACAATTAAGGTAGGAGATAATAAAACATTTGTCATCAAAGCACACAATAATTCAACCTCTAATACTTATATACAGTCTGCTCGTTTGAATGGAAAGGAATACTCTCAATGTTACTTGGATTATCAAGATATTATGAATGGAGGAGTATTGGTATTGGAAATGGGAAATGCTCCTAATATGCATTGGGGGATCTAAAGTAGTATTTTTAAGGTATGAGGGTGTAGCGAAGGATCTCTTTTCTTATATGTATATAATCCACCCTTTCCCTTACGATATAATAAGGACACTACGGGCTATACATATAAAAAACCCTTGGGGCGTTCCCGTTGCTTTGTTTTTGACTAACTGTTTGAATTTGCGAGATTCTTGAATCGTCAAAACCAAAGCGTTCAGTAACGCCTTTTATGTATATGTATCCCACCCCGACCCTTCCATTAAAGGAATTACCGGCATGGGATTGCTACAAATGTAAACAATCCTTACGAATAAATCAAACGATATTTCTTTTTTGTTTGAATCTCTATCGAAAATAATCTTTTGGGAAAATAATCTTTTGTTTCCTGATACACAAAATCATTTTCTTCAAAAAGACAATTAATAATCCACTCACAGCTATATAAGTTTTATATTCCATGGGCTGGAACGTACATTCCACGCCGTGGAACGTATATTCCAGCCCATGGAATGTACGTTCCGCCAGCCGGAATATAAAACTTAGATACCTGCAAAGAGAATATCACCCAGCTGCAAAGCCAAATGTACCAAGACTTTTCATGGAAATAAGTATGCCAACGGACGCTGGAATGCAGACTCTGCACAACGTCAACATACAGGTTCAACAAAACTATAGCGACTGTCACTATGAATCCAATAGTAACAGTCGCTATCATTATATAGATATTTAATGACTGTAGTTTATCGAATGCTTACGAAATAGAGGGATATAAATTTGTAGAATCCTGAGAACAGAAAAAACGGAGAAATGAGAGAAGCTGAAAACAAGCGGCTTCTCTTGTTTTTTCTTCCTTCCCCAGTAATGTTTCTGTGTCTGAAAAGTTAAATTTTTACTTTTTTGTGAGAGTTTCTTTTTGAATTCTTTTGCCAATAGTGATAGGTGGAATAACTCAATCCTATCTGTCGTAGGTACGACTTCAATGACAGGCCGCTTTGTTGCACCTGTATTTCTAATTCTTCAAATTCAGTTCTGTTCATTGCAATTCGGTTTGATTGTTATGCGGGGCAAAATTACAATCAAACTATAGGGCATGCAATGTGTATTTCTTAGAATGCTTACTCTTATATTTAGGAAATAGGTTCTTCGTTACTGTTTTTATATTAAACTTAACCCGTTGGCGGAATTAATTTGGTTTGAGAATTATGTTTAAAAGGTTGCGCATATCGCTGATTTTTATTAACTTAGTGTTGTCTAAATCATTAAGTTTATATCATCGTATGCACAACTTATATACAAAAGTTGTCAAAATACTTGAGATATGCAAGCAATTTTCCCATAATCTTGTTAATGAGCATGGGAATATTGTCCGCCGTGGTCCTGTTCCTAAATTCTCAGACTTAGAGGTCGTGGCTTTGTCGTTGGCTGCCGAATCGGAAAGCATCGACAGTGAGAAGTGGCTTTTTGATTACAAGCTGCAAGAGTACAAGGAGAAAATCCCCAATCTTATATCGCGCAGACAATTCAATGACCGCAGAAAGAAAACCACAGGCCTATGTGAAGCCATCCGCAAGCGGATTGCCTTGAAAATAGATGGTGATGAGGATTTCTTCCTTGTGGACTCCAAACCGATAGAAGTCTGTCGTCCCGCAAGGGGAAAACGCTGCAAGATGGGACAGTCGGGAGATTTCTCCAAAGCACCCGACTTTGGCTATTGCGCTTCGCAAAACACATACTACTTTGGTTATAAGCTTCATGCCATCTGTGGGTTAAGTGGAGTAGTGCATTCCTATGACTTGTCAAAGGCGAGCGTGCATGATCTCAATTACATGAAGGATGTGAAGCTGGAATATCACGATTGCAGCATCTATGGGGACAAGGGATATATCGGGGCTGATGTACAACTCGACCTCTTTGAGACTGCGCATATCAGGCTTGAATGTCCCTACCGGCTGAATCAAAAGGATTGGAAACCGACTTTCACCCCTTTTGCAAAAGCCCGCAAGAGGATTGAAACAATATTTTCTCAATTGTCAGGCCAATTCCTCCTCATTAGAAATTATGCAAAGATAACAAACGGTTTGTTTGCCAGAATCATAGGCAAGATTAGTGCGCTGACCGTATCGCAATATGTCAACTATATCAATAACAAGCCCATTGGTAGAATTAAGTACGCACTAAATTAATTCCGCCAACGGGTAATCCCTGTATATTCTGTTGAGTTCCCCGTATTGGGGAATCATCGTCTGTATCTTGTCTGCCATAGGCGTTCTACTTTTGTTTGTTCTTTTCATTGTCAAGAAGCATAGTCAGTTCTTCTTCCACCTGTTCTATGCTCGGCAACGCCGATTTCAGGTTCTCCGGCACAGCCTTGCTGAGCTGGTAATCGCTGATGCCGATAGGCTGGTCATAGCCTGTCAGTGCATATTGCGCGACAATCTCATCCTTGCCCTTGCACAACAGCAGCCCGATGGTCTTGTTGTCATTCTCTCCCCTCAGTTTGTCATCCACCACATTGATGTAGAAGTTCAACTGTCCGGCGTATTCCGGTTTGAACGGGGTAGCTTTCAGTTCCACAACTACGTATGCATGAAGCTTTATGTTGTACAGAATCAGGTCGGCATAGAAATCGCTGTCGCCTATCTGGAAATGTTTCTGCCTTGCGACAAAGGCGAATCCGTTGCCCATCTCCAGCAGATAACGGGTGACGTGCTTCACCAGTTGTTCCTCTATGTCCCTTTCGTCCGCACGTTCTTTGGCTCCTGCCAAGTCGAAGATATACGGGTCTTTCAACAGGTAGTTGGCAAGGTCGCTTTGGGGTGCGGGAAGCGTGGCGGTAAAATTGTTGACCTTGCGACTGTTGATTTGTCTTTCATACAATTTGCTTTCAATCTGCATTTTAAGGACATTGCTGCTCCAGCCCATTTCCACGGATTGCTTCATATACCAGTAATCGACACCCAACGGAAGAGAACTGTTCAACAGAATCACATGGCTCGCCCAATTGATTCTTGCGACAGGCGATGCAAGAAACAGTTTTTCTATGTCCTCAATCGTTTTTTGATAAACGGCGGCTACTGTTTGGACTACATCCTGAATTTGTGCAAGAGGTTCTTGCATAATTGCAACTTCCTTGTTGTCTGTGGATTGAATTTGCGCAAGAGGCTCTTGCGTAAATGTCATATTGTTCAGGCTTTGAAGTTCATCCGTGATTTTCTGCACACTTGGAGTAAGTAATTTCGCATCGGTTTCTATAAAACTCCGTAATGCGCCCAATGGATAGGAGCGTGCGAACTGGCACATATAAGCCAAGTTTCTGACCGAATACCCTTTCTTTTCAGGATAGTTGAACCGTATCGCCTGCGCCAGTTTCTTGATGACCTTGCCGCCCCAGCCTTGTCGGTTCTGGTGGTACAATATGTAATTGCCCATTTTCCAGTAGTGGAACAGCATCTGCGCATTGGCTGCACTGATGAGCCGGACTTGCGCCTGCTCTATTTCTGACCCGATGGCATTGACAAAAGCCTCGAAACTTCTTTTTTCTATATTGTTATCGTTGTTGCTCATTGTTATAGGTATTGAAAGTTACAAAGATAAGCCAAATTACAGGCTTTCTATGAAACTTGATGATTGTTTTTTTATAGTTGGTTGAATTTGTTCATCGCATTGGCTTTCACATCATCGGCAATGTCGATGTAGGGTTTCATAGCCTTGTAGTCGCTATGTCCCGTCCATTTCATCACTACCTGTGCCGGAATACCGAGAGCCAGAGCGTTACAGATGAAAGTCCTTCTCCCGGCATGGGTACCCAGCAATGCATATTTGGGTGTAATGGTGTCTATACGGCTGCTTCCTTTGTAGTAGGTTTCACTTACAGGTTCGTTGATTTCGGCAAGTTCGCCTAGTTCCTTCAAATAGTCATTCATCTTTTGGTTGCTGATGACAGGGAGAGCCTTGTGTCCCTCAAATTCCACACCCTTATATTTGTCAAGTATCGCATTGCTGTGGTTGTTAAGCTCGATGATGAGCCTTTCTGCGGTCTTTACGGTAGTAATTTCTATATATCCATCCCTGATGTCGCTTTTCTTCAGATTATGCACGTCCGAATACCGGAGTCCGGTAAAACAACAGAACAGAAAGACATCCCTCACCCGTTCAAGATATTGCTTTGTGTCGGGTATCTGATAATTTTTGAGTTTGTTCAGTTCGTCCCAAGTGAGGAATATCACCTTTTTCGGGGTACTCCGCAATTTGGGGTTGAAATCTTCGTAGGCATTGTTCATGCAATACCCTTTCTTGGTGCACCAGCGCAGGAACCATTTCAGATAAGCGACCTGTTTCATGATGGATGTGTTCCGCATATCTTCGGTGTCTTTCAGGAAATTCACATACTCTGTCAGTTTGGGCTCGTCCAACGATTCAAATGTCAGCCCCTTGTCAAATTTTTCAAGATGTTTCCTTACTGCGGCAAATTTCTCATAGGTGGCATCAGACCAGCCGTTTTGCGTGCCGCACTCCTTGATGAACTCATCAAATACTTCCAAAGGAAGAAATACCACTGGGGCTTGTTCTTCATCTTCCTTTTTCCCATCATGCAACCTGTTGAACGCATCCTTTACCTGCTCGGTGGTGGGCATAAATCCCTGCACCTCGAACTACTTGAATATATTCTGTATTTCGGTGTAGTATTTCAGCAAGTCCGCATTGATTTCCGATGCGTTTTGCTTCAGTTTGTTGGTGCAGCCGTTCTTTACCCGCTGCTTGTCGGCATCCCATTTGGCAACATCTATGCGGTAGCCTGTTGTGAACTCTATACGGTGGCTGGCGAAAACCACGCGCATACGGATGGGAACATTCTCCACGATTGGCACTCCGTTTTTCTTGCGGCTTTCCAAAGCAAAAATGATGTTTCGTTTGATATTCATAATTGGGCGCGTTTGAAATTCAACACCCAAATATACACCCAATAACTGAAATAGCAAAAGGCATTTAATGATATTTAGTAATATAGTGGATTTGTAATAACTTGATTATTATCAGTGTATTGCAATCTTATGAGATTTCCTGATTGTATAAGTTAAAGTCCCGTACGCACCGCAAAAAAATAAAAAATATTCGCTTATGAATCCCTAAGTTGTTACAACTTAGGGATTTTATTTTATAGTACTCCCCCTTCTAGCCGCACAAATAACAGCAAGGTGCGCAAGAAACACACGCAAACGTTTGATTGACTGAATGAAAATTCCTAATTTTGCACAATTATTTGAAATTACGTAATTTACTATAAGATGAACCAAGAATTCGAGCTGATCGCCAAAACCTTCCAGGGATTGGAAGAAATATTGGCACAAGAACTCACCGAACTGGGAGCAGGAAACATCCAGATCGGACGGCGTATGGTATCGTTTACCGGAGACAAAACAATGATGTACCGCGCCAATTTCAACTTGCGCACTGCTATCCGCGTGCTGAAACCCATCAAACATTTTCAGGCGACAAATGCCGACGAGGTGTACAATGCCGTAAAAGCCATAGCTTGGGAGAATTATATGGATAATACGACCAGCTTTTCGGTAGATGCAGTGGTATTTTCGGAGGTTTTCCGTCACTCCAAATTTGTAGCCTATAAAGTAAAAGATGCCATTGTTGATTATTTCCGCGAAAAAACCGGAAGTCGTCCATCGGTACGGATCAATAACCCTGACTTGGCACTGAATATTCACATTGCCGAAGATCAATGCACACTTTCACTTGATAGTTCGGGCGAATCGCTTCATCGCCGCGGTTATCGGCAAGAACAAGTAGAGGCACCCTTGAACGAGGTGCTTGCGGCCGGAATGATTCTAATGACAGGCTGGCGGGGAGAATGCGACCTGATAGACCCGATGTGCGGTTCGGGCACCATCCCCATTGAAGCGGCATTGATAGCCAGAAATATAGCTCCAGGCGTGTTTCGTAAAGAATTTGCTTTTGAGAAATGGAAAGACTTTGATAAGGAACTGCTGGACTCCATCTACAACGATGATTCACAGGAACGTGAATTTACCCACAAAATTTACGGTTACGACAACAATCCGAAAGCCAATGAAATAGCAACTCATAATGTAAAGGCAGCCGGATTGACCAAAGACATCGTATTGAAGGTACAGGCGTTCCAACAATTTGAGCAACCCAAAGAAAAGAGTCTTATCATTATGAATCCGCCTTATGGCGAACGCATCTCTTCAGATGACTTGTTAGGATTGTATCAGATGATAGGCGAACGGTTGAAACACGCATTTACAGGTAATGATGCGTGGATATTGAGTTATCGGGACGAATGTTTCGACCAGATCGGACTGAAAGCATCAGTAAAAATTCCGCTCTTCAACGGTGCTTTGGAATGTCAGTTCCGCAAATACCAACTATTTGACGGTAAATATCGTGAATTCCGTAGTGAGAATCCTGACAAAGAATTCAAGCCAAAGGGTGAAGAAAAGATAGTACGTGCGCGTCATCACGGTGAAAAAGTGGAATACGGACGGCGCGAAGGTAAAGAACGTTTCCGTGACAGCGCCCGTCGGGAATGGGATAAACCGGGATTTCGTCCGCGTGAAGACCGTCGTAGGGAAGAAGATGACCGTCGTTCGTTCCGTCCTCGCAGGGCTGAAGACGGCAAAGAGTTTACACGGGAACGCAAACAAGCTTTCAACCGCGAAGAACCGAAACGTTTCTCACGCAATGAAGAAAGTGATAAACTGGCCAGAATCCCGGCAAACCTGCGCTATATGCATCGTCGCCGGAAACCGGAAGAAGAAAATTAAGTTTGTAAGTTTTTAAGTTTGTAAGTTTGTAAGTTTTTGAGTTTGTAAGTTCTTTGGTTTAAAGTTTCAAGAACTCAAGAGCCTGAAAAACTTACAAACTAAAGAACTCAAAAACTAAAATCACAACCTATATGAAAAAATTTCTATCATTTATTATAACACTTTGCATGACCGTTACTTTGTGCGCCCAAGAAAAAAAAGCGTTCACACTGGATGATGTGATTCCCGGTGGAAGCAATTATTTTAACCTGACTCCTCAAAACTTACCAGGGTTGCAATGGTGGGGAGATGTATGTGTACGTGCAGATGTGGACGATATCAGGCAAATAGATAACCGTACCGGAGAAGAAACTATACTGGTGACACTGAAAGAAGTGAACGAAGCCTTGCAAAACGGAGAAAAGCCGTACAAACTTTTAGCTCCCATCAAGCCGCTTCACACCCTGCAAGGCGCTTCCCTGCCTTGGGAAAACCGGAACCTCCTGATGTTTTCGGGCTATGTGGGAGATGAAGAAAAAAGTGAAAGCTATGTCTTCTTCTATGACTTTATCCAGAAGAAGTTAACCAACATGTTCCGCATCCAAGAAGCAAACGCCACCAACTTTGATTTCTGCAAAGAGAACGGCTATCTTGCTTATACGGCAGGCGACCATTTATATATTGCCAACCACGGGGATTTTTCCACCACAGTAAGCCCGCACCTAATGGGTGAAAAGGAAATAGATAACGACATCGTTTACGGCCAAGCGGTTCACCGCAACGAATTCGGCATCATGAAAGGTACGTTCTGGAGCCCGAAAGGCACGTATCTGGCCTTCTACCGGATGGACCAAAGCATGGTGACCGATTATCCGCAGGTGAACACCACCACCCGCATCGCAACCCTCGTGCCCGACAAATATCCGATGGCAGGCATGACCAGCCACAAGGTGACCGTCGGCATCTATCATGTAAAGACGGGAAAAACCATTTATCTGCAGGCAGGTGACCCAACCGACCGTTACTTTACCAACATCAGCTGGTCGCCCGACGAGAAAGACATCTATGTCATCGAACTGAACCGCGACCAGAACCACGCACAACTGGTGCAATACAATGCCGAAACCGGCGAGAAGAAAGGCGTGCTTTACGAAGAGAAGCATGCCCGTTACGTAGAGCCGCAACACCCCTTGGCTTTCTTGCCCTGGGACGAAACCAAGTTCATCTACTGGAGCCAACGCGACGGGTATCACCACCTTTATCTAATGGATACCCAAAAGCCTCAGGCAGGCGAATGGAAAACCGGAAAGGATGCGGACGACACGTATTGCGAATACCTGCAGACCACCCCGCTCACCCAAGGAGACTGGCTGGTGCAGGAAATCTTAGGCTTTAACAAGAAGATGAAGACCGTCATCATCGGAAGCACGGAAATCTCTCCGCTCCAGACCAATGTCTTCAGCCTCGATGTAAAGGCCGGGAAACGTACCTTGATAGGCAAACGGGACGGAATGCACCGCGCGCAACTCTCGGAAAACGGAACATTCCTGATAGACAATTTCACTTCGAACGATGTTCCACGTGAAATCAGCATCCTGCCTACCAACGGGAAAAAAGGCGTTACATTGCTTACAGCTATTGACCCGATGAAAGAACAATACAACTTGCCCGAAATCAGCATCGGCACCATCAAAGCCGCCGACGGAAAGGCCGACCTGTATTACCGCCTGATTAAGCCGGTGGGCTTCGACCCGAACAAGAAATACCCTGCCATTATCTACGTATATGGCGGTCCGCACGCACAGATGATTCACAACACACGCTTCTATGATGCACGCGGATGGGACCTGTATATGGCACAACAAGGCTATGTAATGCTTACGGTAGACAACCGGGGAAGTGATAACCGGGGCATTCAGTTCGAAAACTGCACCTTCCGCCAATTAGGCGCAGAAGAAGCCAAAGACCAAGTAGAAGGAGTCAAGTTCCTGCAATCACTTCCGTATGTGGATGCCGGAAAGATAGGCGTACACGGCTGGAGTTTCGGCGGCTATATGACCACCAACCTGATGCTGACTTACCCTGACCTCTTCAAGGTAGGCGTGGCTGGAGGTCCGGTCATCGACTGGAAATATTACGAAGTGATGTACGGCGAACGCTATATGGACACGCCGCAAACCAATCCCGAAGGATATAAAAGCCGGGATTTGAAAGCCAAAGCCGGCAATCTGAAAGGAAGGTTGGAAATCATCATCGGCGGAATGGATCCCACGTGCGTTCCCCAACATACGATTACCTTCTTGCGTGCATGCATCGATGCCGGAACGCATCCCGACCTCTTCATCTATCCCGAAGACGGGCATAACATGATGGGACGCGACCGCGTTCACCTGCATGAACACATCACGCGTTATTTCCTTGATTATTTAAAATAAACCGATATGACCCGATTTCACCACAGAGGAAATAATATAAACGCTGTGTGCTTCTGTGTCCTCTGTGGTGAATAAATATAATAAAAGACATCAACTTAAATCGAACGGATATGAAACTACTGTTATTAGGTTCAGGCGGACGCGAACATGCATTGGCATGGAAAATCGCACAAAGTCCGAAAATAGAAAAGCTGTACATCGCTCCGGGCAATGCCGGAACGCAAGAGGTAGGCGAAAACGTAGCCATCAAAGCCGATGACTTCGAAGCCATCAAACGTTTTGTCCTTGAAAACGGCATCGACATGCTGGTAGTGGGTCCTGAAGACCCGCTGGTAAAAGGCATCTACGACTTCTTCCGCAACGATGAAGCCTTGAAAAATATTCCGGTTATCGGTCCGTCGAAAGCCGGAGCAACCTTGGAGGGAAGCAAGGAATTCGCTAAAGGGTTCATGCAACGTCACGGCATCCCTACGGCAGGCTATAAAAGCATAACTTCTGCCAACCTGGAAGAAGGACTGGCATTCCTCGAAACCCTGCAGGCACCTTACGTGCTGAAAGCCGACGGCTTGTGTGCCGGCAAAGGCGTGCTTATCCTTCCCACTCTGGAAGAAGCTAAGAAAGAATTGAAAGAAATGCTGGGAGGAATGTTCGGAAACGCTTCGGCAACCGTTGTCATCGAAGAATTCCTGAGCGGCATCGAATGTTCGGTATTTGTACTGACCGATGGAAAACATTATAAGATTCTGCCCGAAGCCAAAGACTACAAACGCATCGGCGAAGGCGACAAAGGACTGAATACTGGCGGTATGGGTTCGGTATCTCCCGTTCCGTTTGCCGACAAAGCATGGATGCAAAAGGTAGAAGACCGCATTATCCGTCCCACGGTAGAAGGGCTGGCTGCTGAAGGATTGGACTACAAAGGATTCATCTTTTTCGGACTTATCAACGTAAAAGGAGACCCGATGGTCATCGAATACAATGTACGTATGGGCGACCCCGAGACGGAAAGCGTCATGCTTCGCATCAAGAGCGACCTGGTAGACCTCTTCGAAGGCGTGGCAAACGGAAACCTCCATGAAAAGACCTTGGAAATCGATTCGCGCTCAGCCGTATGTGTCATGCTGGTATCCGGCGGTTATCCCGAAGCCTATCAGAAAGGATTCCCCATCAGCGGCATTGAAGAAGCCAAAGCAGGCGGAAGCATCGTGTTCCATGCCGGAACGGCAATAAAAGACGGGCAAGTGGTAACAAACGGCGGACGTGTCATTGCCGTCAGCTCGTATGGAACCAATAAAGAAGAAGCCTTAAGACAATCGTTCACCAATGCCGGAAAGATTCATTTCGAGAAGAAATATTTCCGTTCCGACATCGGATTTGATTTATAAATGATACTCGTTATATTATCTGTGTGTCATAAATCAATGAACTGTTAATTATGTTTTCATCAAGAAACAGATTCCAATACCAAGTAGCTACAGGAAGATTGACCCTTCCTGTAGCTGCTATTCTTACGCTGATCGTTTGGACACTTTCTTCGGTTCATGATTGGCCAAGCATAAGTTCGTTGCTGGCATATGGACTTACCTCTTACCTGCTGATTGAAACAGAAACCAAGTTCGTTTTAATACGTACCCGCACTACACTTCCCGCAGTTCTGTTCCTGTTGCTTTATGCAGCTATGCCGTTCTTACACGAAACTTCGCTGACATGTATTTTGCCAGTTTTGTTTATACTGATGCTCTTGTTCCTTTTTCGGAGCTACGAGTCTCCTTATGCTTCTGGAGCCCTGTTTCAAGCATTCTTCTGTCTGGGGCTAAGCAGTTTTATACTTCCTGCATTGGCCTGGCTTACACCTTTATTATATATACACACTATCAGCCTGCGTTCACTCAATATCCGTAGTTTCTTTGCCGGCATTATCGGCTTTACACTACCCTACTGGCTACTGTTCGGATACTACGTATGGACAGACAACTTAGAAGCGGTTTATCCTTACCTGATGCGTCTGTTCCAATTCCAGCCCATCAACTATCATACACTGACGCTCACTCATTATGTGTCATGGAGCATTGTTCTGATATTCTCCGGTATTTACGGCACATTCTACCTGCGGTCTGCCTTCAAAGACAAAGTACAGACACGTATTCTGTTGCGTATCTTTGTATGGATGATGCTTTGGCTTAACCTTTTGTGTGTGTTACAGCCACAATATTTCCAGGCATTGTTACCATTGATGTTGATTCCTGCCTCTTTGATAAGTGCACATTATTTTGCCCTGACGTTCAACCGGGTTTCGCATATCCTGTTCAATACTACCCTTATCTTATGGGTTTCACTTTGTTTATTTAATCTATGGATGCATTTTTTCAACTTCTGACAGACTGGGGATACATCGGGATGTTTATTTCCGCCTTTCTTGCCGGAACTGTCTTGCCATTCTCATCTGAAGCTGTTCTGTTGGCATGTGTCGGATTGGGGTTGGATCCTGTATGGTCTACAATTGCTACAACCAGTGGCAATGCATTAGGAGGCATTACTTGCTACTGGATAGGGCATCTGGGCAAAATGGAATGGATAGAGAAATACCTGAAGGTAGATAAAAAACAGATGGACCGTGCCGAACGTTTTATTCGTGGGCGAGGTTCGTGGATGGCATTGTTTTCTTTCTTGCCTGTGATAGGTGACGCCATCCTCATTGTGCTGGGTTGGATGCGCGCCAACGTATGGATAGTAACACTCTCGATGACCCTTGGAAAACTGGCACGTTATACTATCTTGGTAGCTGCAACGCTAGGGGTAATTGATTTAATGTAAGAAGTGAAAAAATCTGGCTTTAACTTGAAATATATTGACTAAACCACAAATAAAGATGATAGAACTCGAACAAACCGCTGATGGAAGCAACACACTCTTCGTCCCCGAATTGAATGAACACTACCATTCTGTAAAAGGAGCACTCACCGAATCGGAACACATCTTTATCCGAATGGGACTGGAACACCATCCTTCTCCCTCTCCCCACATATTGGAAATAGGCTTCGGCACAGGACTGAATGCCTTCCTTACCTTGCTTGCAGCCGGAAAATCCGGACGTACCGTACATTATACCACCCTTGAACGCTACCCTATAACACCCGAACTGGCAAACTGTCTTGCTTATCCCGAACAGATTTCTCCCGAACATGCCACAGCTTTCCGTACACTTCATACTGCACCATGGGAAAAAGACGTTCCGCTTACCCCTTTTTTCACTTTACACAAGGTACAAACCGACTTTACTACCTATACTTTCCCCGATTTGTACGACATAATCTATTTCGATGCTTTCGCTCCCGAAAAACAACCTGAGATGTGGAGTCCGGAACTCTTTACCCGTCTTTTTACCCATTTGAATCCTGGAGGTATCCTCACTACCTATTGTGCTAAAGGTATCGTGCGTCGTACCCTACAAGCTGCAGGCTTTACCGTAGAACGCTTGCCCGGTCCTCCAGAAGGCAAACGTGAGATATTACGGGCAAGTAAACGCTTTTAAGAGACAATATTATTTCTGTCAACCATGTGTTGTAGAGACGATGTGCACATTATCCCTATCCTGTGGCATATACAATATACACATTTTAATGTTGCTTAAAGTATAGATGCCAATACTTTTTGCATCGGTTTCAGCAGCAAGACTATTGCCCTTTAATTCCTGAACGAAGCGATAACTCTAGTGAAACATAACTACGTTTGACTTCTGATTCGCATTAATAACACTCTGCAAACTATAGCAAAGATGCTTTCCCATTACTGTTTCAAAATCAACTCAGACAAAAATCATCAACATTTATTTTATTAAATAAAAAATATTTTCTTTACTGTTTTATTTGTCATATAAATAAAATTTATATCTTTGCACACATCTTTTTGTATAGAAAAGATTCATTGATAGAATTACTGATATAGTAATAAACAGATAGAAATATTAAAGGAACAACAAATCTGTTCTTGGATCAAGAGCAATGTTGTAAATGCTATATGTACATATAGATACCTTTCTTTTAGACCTTTATATCCAATGAATACAGGATGTAGAGGAATGGAAGATTTATCTTGAAATAAATAAAAATGGGAAAAAATCTTTCCGAAACATCAATCCATTGGTATGCTTTAAAAGTTTTTTTCAATCGGGTATTTTGGGTTGAAGATTATCTAAAAAAACGACAAATCAATAGTTACATTCCTTGTGAAACTACTTTTGTTGTCTTAAAAAATGGCGTGAAAAAGAAAATTCGCAAACCAGTTATTTCTTCGTTATTATTCTTTCAGTCCACAGAACATCAGGCATTGGAAGTACAAGAACTTTTAAATAACCGCGTAATGCTATACGTCAAACAAAACAGCTTAAGCAAAAAACCCATAGCTATCCCCGAAAAAGAAATGAATATGTTTATGCTTGTATCCTCTTCTGGAGAAAAAGGTCTAGAATATTTTGGGGATTTTTCTGTCCCGTATCATAAAGGAGAACATGTCCGGGTAATAGACGGACCATTAAAGGGGGCAGAAGGATATATCCGGCGCATAAAAGGAAATCATCGGCTTATTGTTGCTATACAAGGAGTGTGTGCAGTGGCTACTTCGTATATACCACAGTGCTTTTTACAAAAAATATAAATTAAATTAAAGCCATATTGAATGAAACAGTTCTTATTTTTATTCCTCACTACATTGATATTGGCAGGATGTACTAGCTATAAGAATGTACCTTATTTACAAAATCCTCAAATAGTCAATGATTTTCCAGAAGATTTACCATTATATGATGCGAAAATCATGCCTAAAGATTTGTTGACCATCACAGTAAATGCGACCGATCCTTTGACGGCTGCACCTTTTAATCTGACGGTTCAAACCTCGCTTAACACTTCTATTTCTACGGTATCCCAGCCGACTTTACAGCAGTATTTGGTTGATAATGAGGGGATGATAGATTTCCCTGTCCTTGGCAGGCTCCATGTAGGAGGTTGTACAAAACGGGAAGCTGAGCAGATGATTCAAGAGAGATTGAAAGCGTATATTGTTAATGAACAGCCTATTGTCACAGTGCGGATGGCGAACTATAAAATATCAGTTTTGGGTGAAGTAAATCGTCCGGGCAGTTTTACGGTGAGTAATGAGAAAGTGAATGTGTTGGAGGCGTTGGCAATGGCCGGAGACATGACGATTTATGGTGTTCGCGACGATGTGAAGCTGATCCGTGAAGATGCTGAGGGAAAACGGGAAATCATCAATTTGAATTTGACTAATGCAGGTATTGTCACTTCTCCTTATTATTATCTGAAACAAAATGATATTATCTATGTCAAGCCCAATAAAGTGAAAGCGAAAAACTCGGATATAGGCAATACCACTTCACTTTGGTTGAACATGACATCGATACTTGTATCCATTGCCAGCCTAATGGCTACTATCTTTATTAAATGAGTGAATGACTATGCGTAGCAATATTACCAATAAATCAGAAAAGAAGAAAGGTAACGAAAGTCTTTATGCCACATTTTTTAAATACCTTTCTTATTGGCCTTGGTTTGTGGCAAGTGTATGTTTTTTTTGTGTGGCGATGTTTTTATTTATATGCTATGTTGCTCCGGTTTATAAAATTAAGTCTGCCGTATTGATTAAAGTGTCTGATCAGAATCAGTATCAGGGTATGAGTGAGAATATGGCTATCGGGCAAGATTTCGGTTTGTTTTCCATGACCAGTAACTTCGAAAATGAACTGGAAGTTTTGCAGTCGCGTACTTTAATACAAAAGGTGGTTTGTGATTTGGGATTGTATATTGATATTAAGGAGGACGGTCTTTGGGGAGATAAACCTCTATACAAAGACACACCGATTAATATTTATCTCACCCCGCAAGAAGCAGACAAATTAGAATCTGAATTGGAGTTGAATGTAGATTATCAGAAAGACGGAAAGTTGCATGTGAAAGTCGAATATGAGTATACTGATAAATATGGCAATGAACAGGAAATGGAGGAGGAAAGAACATTTGATTCGCTTCCAGCCATTTATCCGGCACGATTCGGTACGATTAGTTTTACTCGTAATGATTCGGTTGAGATTCTGAGTGATGATGGCAGTGTACATTTGGTAGCTTATATTAATACACCTTTTGATGTAGCAAGTAATTATAAAGAAGATTGTTTAGAGGTTAAGCCGACATCGAAGACTACTACCATTGCAAAATTGGCCTTTAAAAATACGGTAAAAGCCAGAGGCATTGATTTTATTAATTCTCTGATTCAGAATTACAATAACGATGCGAATGAAGAAAAGAATGAAGTGGCTCAAAAGAGTGCCGAGTTCATCGAAGAAAGGCTGGAGATTATCAATCAAGAGTTGAGTCAGACAGAGACTCAATTGGTCGATTTTAAACAACAGTCAGGATTGACCGATTTGACGAATGATACACAGTTGGCTTTGCAAGAAAGTTCCAAATATGAACAACAACGTCTTGCCAATGCTACGCAAATCCGATTGGTTAACTATTTGAAAGAATACATCACTAATCCTAAAAACCAGAATGAAGTAATCCCGATCAATATCGGGCTGGAAGATGCCGATCTCAATATGGTTATCGGCAGGTATAATGATTTGTTGATGGAACGAAAACGCTTGTTACGTACTTCTTCCGAAAGTAATCCGGCCATTGTCAATATTAATGCAAGCATTGAGACCATGAAAAATAATGTTCAAGTATCTGTTGACAATGTGCTTCATGGATTGCGGATTACACAGGATGACCTTGATCGTCAGGCGCGTAAGTTCGAAAATCGTATCAGCCGGGTGCCACAGAACGAAAAAGACTTTTTGAATATTTCCCGCCAGCAGGAAATCAAAGCCTCACTTTATACTATGTTGTTGCAAAAACGTGAAGAAAATGCTATTACTTTGGCTTCTACCGCTACCAATGGACGAGTGATAGAGAATGCAGCCGCAGGAAAGAAGCCGGTGTTCCCGTTAAAGCTGATTTTTATGGCGGCATCTTTTCTTTTCGGTTTAGCGTTCCCTGCAGGCATTATCTATTTGCGTGATTTCCTGAAATACAAGATAGAAGATACCGATGAGGTGAATAATGTGATAAAATATCCTGTGTACGAGATTCCTTTCGAAAAACAAAAACAGTTAGGAGGCATTGCTATTCAAAGAGGCCGTAACGATATTATCGAAGAAGCGTTCCGAATGCTCCGTACGAATTTGTTGATGACATTGGGTAAAGCTGACAGGGTAGTGGTCGTAACTTCTACCATGCCCAATGAAGGGAAGTCGTTTATTGCAGGTAATCTTGCTGTTTCATTGTCTTTTTTGAAGAAAAAAGTCATATTGGTAGGTATGGATTTGCGCAAGCCCGGTTTGAACCGATTGTTTGATTTGCCTCGCAAAACAAAAGGATTGACGGATTATCTGGAGGATATGGAACACAAAACGCTGTCAGATTTGATACAGAAATCCGACCAATTCGAGGGGCTGGATATTTTGACTGCCGGGACTATACCACCCGATCCGACGGAATTACTTGAAAGACGAACATTCGAACAAGTGTTGACTCAGTTAAGGGAAATATATGATTATGTGATTTTGGATACCGCACCTATCAGCGCAGTAGCCGATACTACCATTATTGCGCATAGTGCCGATTGTGGTATTTATGTCTGCCGTATGGACTATACGCCTAAAAATAGCCTTGAAAATATTTATGTTTTAGAGAATCAATGTGGGTTGTCTAAATTACTTTGTGTAGTCAATGCCATTAATTTAAATGATCGCCGGCATGGTTATACTTATAAATATGGTGGTCGTTACGGTTACCATTATGGTTATGGAAATTACAAATAAGATTAGTAACTGAAATAAGATGGCTTATGAAGAAATCGATTTTTATCGGAATGTTCTTGGGATTGTTACCTTTTATGGCTATCGCCCAAGAAGTGAAAACGGACACAATTCGTACCAGATTGCAGACTGAATTTATTGAAGCAATAGGTGATTCTACCGATTTGGTAATAGCCGGTGATGGTACGTCTAATTGGTTTTTGAGTTTTTCTGGTGGAATTAACTCATTAGCGGCGGAAGCCAATCGTATTTATGACAATTTTATGGCGCGAAGTCGTTTTGTAGGGCGTATCAGCGTGGGTAAATGGTTTACTCCTGTATGGGGATTTAAGGTACAGATGGGTGCGGGGCGGTTGTCTGGGCATTCCAAGTTATCTGCTTTTCAATTCTCTGACATTTATGGCGAAGGTGCAGACCGTACGGAGATTCCGGCGGATTTGAAATACAATCTGTCTGAAAAATATGGCGAGTATTGGTTGCATCGTAAATTCGCATATATGGATTGGTCGGTCAGTGTCATTACTGATGCGGTTCGCTGGTTTACCAATGACATTAAGCCTGTGCGGCTGATTCTGTCGGCCGGTCCTGGATTTGCTCATGCGTTCGGTGCGCAAGGTATGGGTGCCAATAACTCGTTTGCATTCAATGCGGGAATCCAGTTGAATGTGAACTTAAATAAACATTGGGACGTTTTTGGTGAATTTCAAGGAACGATTGTTGATGAAACATTTGACGGGCAAATCGGCGGTACCACTCACAAACGGAACCGTTCGGTAGAAGGTTATGGCGGTTTGTCGCTTGGGTTGAGCTATAAATTCGGTGGACGTAAGTTCAAACGCTATGCCAAAGTTAACCCTGTCACTTACGAACAGATACGTTATCGAATGAATCCTAAGCAAAATATACAACCGGTGGTTAAGGATACTACAGTGACTGCTTTTGCGGTCCGCTTTTTTATTGACCAATCGAACATTGAAGAAGACCAGAAACTGAATATTGAGCGTGTTGCCCGGTACCTGTTGCGTTATCCTGAAGCACGGTTGGAATTAACTGGTTTTGCTGATAAAGAGACTGCTTATCCGGAATATAATATGAAGTTGAGCGAACGGAGGGTAAAGGCTGTCTACGATTATCTGGTAGATAAATGTGGCATTGCTCCTTCTCGTCTCACCATCAATGCGAAAGGAGATACCGAACGGGTATATAGTGAAGACTATCGTTGGAATCGGGTGGTTATTATGAGAATTGTCAAAGACAGAAACAATAAATAAAGACTGAAGATATGAAAAAGATATTGATACTGACTGCCTTGGCTTTGAGTTGTATGACAGCGACACTGCATGCCCAGGAGCAAGAGATAGAGCGGACTGTACGGATGGATACGCTCAAGGTTGATTATAAGACACGTTATACGGCACCTTTTTGGAGTAACTTTTTTATCGAAGCTGATTTTGCCGGACGGATACTGATGGGTGAAGATGATTCACAGCTTTCATTTGGCAAGCGGTTGAAACCGGGTTTCAGCCTTACCGTGGGCAAGTGGTTTCATCCGGATTTTGGTGTAAGGATTAATTTCGGCGGAATGCGTTTGAAAGGTTGGAACAGTGGTGCTACAGGTATATATGCCTATGATCATGGATGGACAGATGAAGGTGACCCGGTAGAACAATACTGGATAGGTCAAGGAGTGGATACGAAGAATGGTTATCGTCAGGATATCAAATACTTTGAGTTGAATGCCGATTTCTTGTTCGATCTTTACAATGCTTTTACATCCAATAATCGGTTAAACCGCCGATGGACTGCACAAGGTTATGTAGGAGTGGGGTTGCTTCGTCCGATGGAATATCATGGAATGGAGAAAAATGCCAAGGTTGGTTTTCGTTTGGGTTTGACCGGCAACTATAATATTACTTCCCGTTTAGGCATTCATGCCAGCATAGGCGGTACGATTACCAATTCCAGTTTTGATGGCGAATTGGGTAAAGGTGACAAGTTTGCCGGTATTCTGAACGGAAACATCGGTTTGAGTTACCGTATTGGCAGACAAGGTTTCCGGGTAGTACGTTTGGTCCCTCAAGATCAGGTGGCAGCACTTAATAACGTCATTACTACCATTCGGAGCGAAGAAGTATTGCCAAAAGAAAAAATGATTCAAACAGTTCAGCAAGAAGGAGCAATAACCAATACATTACTGATACCTTCAGTAGTATTTGAAAAAGATGAGGCGACATTCAATGAAGAGTTGCAGGAAGTCAATGTATTCCGTGTCGCCCGTTATATGGAGAGCAATAAAGATATGAAAGTGACGATTGTGGGTAATACCGGAGGGGTATCCGAACGTCTTGCCCGCCGTCGTGCCGAACGTATTCGTGATATTCTTGTCAACCGTTACGGCATCGCGTCCAATCGTTTCAATATCCAGACTTACGATGTCAATGCCAAGTATGGTGTGACAGGATATGAGCAGAGTGTTAATTTTGCGGTGATGAAATAATTGATTATAACTTTTCGTTTATAGCTTTTGATATAAAAGGATATGTCTGAAAGCATTTTGGGCATATCCTTTTACGAATTTTATTCTTTTTATGATGAGCCAAAAATCGTATGCATATTCGAACGATGCAATAGACAAAATTCTTTTTTGTCTATTAATCATCTGTTTTGGTTTTAGGGATATATTACCTAATATGGGGGTATCGGTATTACCGTTTTTGGCTTTAATTTTCTTGATTCCTTGCATTATTATTGTCCGTGAGCTTTTGCATAGGCGAATGTCCCGTAATTTGACTTGGTTGGTTGGGACTGTCGTTTGTTTCTATGTGGTGATTATTCCGTTTAATCCGAATGCCATTAAACTATTTTTGCCTTTGTTTTTAGCTGCTGTGTCTTTTAAAGATTTGGATGTCCGTTGTATCGCAAAATTTTTTTTCGTGTTAGAAGTGACAATATTGTTGTTTCGGTGGATGTTGATAGAAAATGGAGTGTTAGAAGTTGGACATATGTATACAGATAAAATAGATGAAGGCATATCATACGATTTAGGTTATGGAAATCCAAATACTCCGGGCGTGACTATTTTTGTTGCCTTATGTTGTTTACACATTTTGATGTATGAGCGATGGAGATGGTTGTCGTTTGTATTGATTTTATCAACAAGCTTACTTGCTTTTCAGTATACGGCAAGTCGGACTATGTTTTTTTCCTGTACACTTTTATTGTTGACTTACTTGGTGCCGGAAAGTTTGCTGAGGCGTTTTATATATAATAAAGTATTCCTGTTTCTGATTCCAATAGTTTTGATTTCATTTATTTTCTTGTCGGAATATTTGATGGATAATAGTGTATTGAATACGTTGATGACAGGGCGCGTGGGTCATTTACAGGTAATTATGAGTATGTTTTCGTCTCCTTTGACTTTTATAACCGGCTTACAGTCTGATATGGTAGGATCTGTCGATTTTCCGGTAGACAATGGAATGGCTTACCTATTATGTGTAGGTGGTTTAGTTGCGGTTGGATTATTTTTCTTTCGTTACGTCCAACTGATAGAAGAAAAAAATCAGATGTCTACAGCTGTGTTTACCGTCATCATAGTTATGTTAATATCCGGTATAGGTGAAAAGACTATTGCGAATTTTGGCGTAGCTGGAGGTTCTTTGTTTTGGTTGTTTTTATTTAATACCAGTTATCGGAATACGAATACGGAAAATGATGTAGAAGAATCTATGGTAGATTAAAAAAAGAGCTTGTTTATGCTTCCAAAAATTTCTGTTATTGTAGCTATTTATAAGGCTGAAAAATATCTCTATCGATGTTTGAATAGCTTGGTTGATCAAACGTTTGAGGATTATGAAGTTTTGATGATAGATGACGGTAGCCCTGATGGCAGTGGGGTGATTTGTGATAGGTTTGCTAAAAAATATCCGTTCATGCGTGTCATTCATAAAAAAAATGGCGGAGTATCAAGTGCCCGGCAATGTGGTATAGATCATGCGCAAGGCGAATATACTATTCATGTGGATGCTGATGATTGGGTAGAGCCGAACATGTTGGAAGAACTTTATCAAAAAGCAAAGCAAGAAGATGCCGATATGGTAATTTGTGATTATTTTGAAATAAAATTAAAAGAACGATATGTAAAACAAGAACCAACAGCATTAACAGCTGACATTGTGTTGAAAAATTTGTTGACTAGTAAATTGATGGGGTATTGTTGGAATAAATTAATAAAACGTGCTTGTTATAATGATTATAATTTGACATTTCCGGCAAATATGATATTAGAAGACTTATTTGTCGTTTGTCGTTTGTGTCTGAACAACATACACATTGTTTATTTAAACAAAGCTTTTTATCATTATGACCGGACAATCAATAAAGAAAGTTTATCCTTAAATTATAATGAACATTCTCTTGTATCTCGCATCGCTTTTATTTCTTATATGGAAAAGGAATTACCTCAAGCTTATCAAGAAGAATTGAATAGTATGAAATGTTCTGTAAAAAAAATTGCTTGGTGTTCACAAGCTTATTCGAAAGAAGATTTTATAAATCTATATAAAGAAATAAACAAAGTGTATCCACGTTATCAAAAATGCAAATCTCCGATTTCCATTAGTGTCTGGATTTGCTTGTCTGGACACTATAAGATAGCAAAATTTATGTTGAAAACATGGCTTTTTATTCGCCGGTTTTTATGTCGTTGTGGTATATTGCCTGTAAATTTCTATACAGCTAATGGGAAATAAGGATTTAAAAATAGATTTTGTATTGTTATGGGTAGACGGTAACGATTCTGAATGGCGTAAATCTTTTTTGGAACATCTGCCGGAAAGCAAGCAATCAGACGATGTGAGAGATGTCCGTTACCGTGATTGGGGATTGCTTCCTTATTGGTTCCGCGGAGTAGAACAGTTCGCTCCTTGGGTGAATAAGATTCATTTCATTACGTGCGGACATTATCCTGAATGGTTGAATTTAGCGCATCCGAAATTGCATTTTGTCCGGCATGAAGATTATATTCCTTCCGAGTATCTTCCTACATTTAATTCAAATCCTATCGAATTGCATTTGCATCGGCTGGATAGCTTATCTGAGCATTTTGTTTTATTTAATGACGATATGTTTATTATAGACAAAGTGGATTCAAAACGTTTCTTTCACAATGGTTTGCCGTGTGATATGGCCACATTTGACATTGTAGCAAGTACGTGTATTGCCAATAATTTTGCTCATACCGTATTGAATAATGTTACAGCCATCAATCAACGATTTAAACAACGGAATGTGCTTCGTAAAGATTGGAGTAAATGGTTTCGTATAGAATATGGCTCTTATTTGCTTCGTACTTTAGCCTTGCTCCCTTGGCCTTATTTTGTGGGTTTCAGAGATCCTCATTTGCCGAATGCATACCTGAAGTCTACACTAAACACCGTATGGAGTGCATATGGGGAGCTGCTGGCAGACACCAGCACGCATAAGTTCCGCACGCAGTATGACTATAATCACTGGTTGTTCCGTTATTGGCAACTGGCTACCGGACAATTCAATCCCATTAATGTTTATCGCAGTTCGGTATATTACAGAATAAACGAACGGACTTTGCCACAAATAGAACAAGTGATTTTAAGGCAGAAGAAACAGATTCTCGTGTTGAATGATGTCGAACAAAATGTACGGATTCCTTTTGATGAATGTCGCCAGCGTATTCTTTCTGTGTTCCAACAGATATTGCCAGAAAAATCTTCTTTTGAAAAGTAAAGCTTTTAAAGTTATGCGAATATCATTTGTCATTCTTGATATAACCCGTTGTTATGGAACGGAGCGGACAACAACATTGTTGGCAAATAAGTTTGCAGAGCAAAATCATAAAGTGTCTATCCTTTCTGTTTTTAAGGAAGGGGACAGACCAAGTTTTCCCTTAAACGAAAAAGTTACGGTCGACTATCTCATACCAGAGCCTTATACTCATAAAGCATCGGTTTTATCCATATTCGTACAATATATAAAAGCCATAATTGCTATACGCAAGTATTATCAGCACAATCCACAAGATATAATTATCGGACAGGCATTTTTAGTATGTTTCTTTTTATGGATGAGTGGATATGCCCGGCAGGCCTTTGCTTGTGAACACTACAAATACGGGTTATATAATCGTCCTGTTCGTGCTTTCCGGAATTGGATGTATTGTCGTTTTAAAAAAGTCATTACGTTAACCGATTGTTATGCGCAAGAGTATAAACGCCATGGTGTGGAAACAACAGTAATTCCCAATATGCTTCCATTTCCTATTGTTGATAATATTCATGCCGGCAATGCAAAAAAAATGATTTCGGCAGGCAGGCTCCAGTCGGAAAAAGGATACGATTTATTGTTGCAGGCATTGAAACCTGTTTTTACTAAATACCCAGATTGGTCTATAGACATTTATGGAGAAGGTGACGACCGGGTTATGCTTGAAAAACTTCGGGATGATTTAGGTTTGCTTCCTTATGTTCATTTCTTAGGTTTTTCTTCCAATATACACAACGCATATTTAGAAGCCTCATTTTATGTAATGTCTTCACGGCATGAAGGTTTCCCTATGGTATTATTGGAAGCTATTGCATGCGGACTGCCAGTTGTTTCTTTCGATTGTCCTAATGGACCAGCGGCTTTATTGAAGGATGGAGCCGGACTTTTGGTAGAACCTGAAAACATACAAGCATTATCCGATGCTATAATACGGATGATAGAACATCCGGAGCTTCGTGAAGCTTATGCTAAGAAAGGTCTGCAGGTTGCATCGGAATATACCCCGAATGCGATTTACCGGAAATGGCAGACTTTGTTCATGGAATGAATGATAAGTAATAACGCTTATGGGAAAAGTTCTTTTTATCTCTTCCCGTCCCCTTTATCCAGTTATAAGCGGCATTCAGATCCGGACAGTCCAACAATTGGAGCTTTTGATGCAACGCTATAACGTGGATGTAGTCTATCAGTCTGAAAAAAAAGAAGGGGAAGAATGGGTACGCAAACAATTGCCCGGAGTGGGAAAGGTCATTTGTTTCAAATTGCCAAAGTGGAAAAGCTACTTACAGACTTTACGTTTTTTGTTTAATACTTTGCCCTTACAAGTGAATTATTATTACGAAAAGAAAATACAAGCATACATAGACAAGCATTTAAGCGAATATGATATTGTGTTTTGCAACAATATCCGTACTGCTCAATATGTACTAAAAACCAAGAACATTCTTAAATGTATTGACTTTGTAGATGCTCTTTCAATGAACTATGAAAAAGCTAGGAAATGCAGTCACGGCATTTGGAAATGGATGTATGCGATAGAATACAAACGTTGTTCGATTTATGAACAGCAGGTACTCAGTTCTTTCAATCGTTGTGCCATCATTTCAGAAGTAGATAAACAATACCTTTTACGGCATGCTCATTCATTGCTTCACGTTGTAGGTAATAAAGTAGACATACCTGATGAGGCACTTGTATCCCGGCATGAAGACTGGGGAAATATCGTTTTCGTAGGCAAAATGAATTATGAACCGAATATAATAGCTGTCACTTATTTTGCAGAACATATATTCCCAAAACTGACGTCATGTTACCCTCGTTTGCGGTTCGTTATTGTAGGTGCATTACCTGACGCTCGTGTACAAAAGTTAGCAACTTATAAAAACGTAATTGTCACCGGTTATGTAGATACTGTGGAACCCTATTATCAGAAAGCTACCATTGTAGCTTGCCCTATGCTGACAGGTGCAGGAATACAAAACAAAATCATACAAGCAATGGCATACGGATGTTGCGTAGTAACAACTTCCATCGGTGCCGAGGGCTTGAATATCCAACATGATGAATTAGCCATTGCCGATGAAGACAATATGGCACGGACGATTCTTTCTTTGCTGGAAGACAAGCAAAGACGTAAGAGCATGGGGAAAGCGGCACGTGAGTATGTCATAAAGAATCTCTCCCAACAGGTTATCAGCCAACAATTCTGGAAGTTTATGAATCAATAATCTCTTAGTTATGATGAACACATTCGAACGCGGCGTTAAGTTCATATTCGACCGCACTATCGCTTTTCTTTTGCTGCTATTGTTTTCGCCAGTTTTCTTGATTTGCTACATAGCCATCAAGCAGGAAGACGGCGGGCCTGCTATTTTCAAACAAGAACGTATCGGGCTGCACGGACGTCCGTTTTACATTTATAAGTTTCGCAGTATGCGAACGGATGCCGAAAGGGCTGGTGCCATGCTTTGCTGCGGAGAACAGGATAAAAGATTGACTAAGGTAGGGAAATTCCTGCGGATGCATCATTTAGACGAACTGCCCCAGCTTTGGAACGTATTGATTGGGGATATGTCGTTTGTCGGTCCGCGTCCCGAGCGGAAAGTATATATCGACCAGATTATGCAGGCGGATTCACGTTACCAATTGTTGTATCAGGTTCGTCCGGGAGTCACCTCGTATGCTACTTTGCATAATGGCTATACCGATACGTTAGAAAAGATGCTCCGGCGTTTGCGGTATGATTTGTTTTATTTAGACCATGCTTCGCTATGGCTTGACTTCAAGATTATGGCAAATACATTCTTGAGTGTTTTCGGTGGGAAGCTTATCTGATTTTTATTGTGCAACTAACTGCGATGTCTGATGCATATAGGTGCTTCGTTTGTAAGATTATTAATCTTACAGCCGGAAGATTATTAATCTTGCACGTGTAAGATTATTAATCTTGCAGGCAAAGCAATTATATAGGCGAAATAGGTTAGCTATATAAGTTGTATAGAGCAGCCAGTTGGAACGAATAAAACAACCTTTATATATGAACGACAATACTGTTATGGTCAGTATTTGTTGCCTGACCTACAATCACGTTCCTTACATCCGGGAATGTTTGGACGGTTTCCTGATGCAACAGGTGGATTTTCCCATCGAAATCATTATCCACGATGATGCCTCAACCGATGGAACACAAGATATACTCCGGGAATATCAGGAGAAATATCCCGATTTGTTCCATTTGATTCTTCAAACGGAAAACCAGTATTCGAAAGGGATACATGTGACCATTGAATATATTTTTCCAAAAGTAAAAGGCAAATATATCGCTTTTTGTGAAGGGGATGATTATTGGACAGATTCATATAAGCTGCAAAAGCAAGTCAACTTTTTAGAAGCTCACCCTGACTATTCGTTGTGTTGCCATGCAACTAAACAATATATCCAGCAAACCGGCGAGTTAAGTAAATGGAAATTACCCAGACAAGTGGAAGGAAGAAATATTTCGTTTACTTGTCGTGACTGGACGCATTATGGATGGTTTTTCTGGCCCTTGTCGGTCGTTTTACGGAAAAGCTGTTTAGATGTTTACTTTTTATCTTCTTTCCCACTATGTAGGGATGTACATACATTTTATTCGTTGTTGCAGCATGGGAAAGGTTATTTCATGGATGAATGCATGTCAGTCTATCGCAGACATGATAACGGAGTGTGGAGCGGCATTTCATACGAACAGAAAAGAATTACAAGCTTGGCTAACGCATACGATATTTACCAAGAAGATAAAAATGCGGACACACGCCGGATGGTGATAACCAATTTGGGAGAATTACTGATATTTTATTTACGCTACGGGCGAAACTTTCGCAAAGCTTGGAAAGTAGTTCCCTGGGCTATCCGCTATTGCGGTTGCAGGGGTATTTTAGGATTATGCGGATATATATGCAGAAAAACGGTTGATAAATGTTTCAGATAATCCATGTCGCTTCGCCAACAAGCCTTTAAAGGTATCATGTGGAACCTGACGGATAACCTTGCCGTACAGGTTATCCAGTTTGTCACTAGCATTTACATGGCACGCATTCTGTCTCCGTCCGATTACGGATTGATGGGAATGCTGCTCATCTTTACGGCATTGTCGGATGCCATTATGAACGGCGGCTTCTCTACAGCCTTGATACGGAAGATCGACCGCACCGATACTGATGCTGCTACGGCGTTTTATTTCAATATTGTAGTCGGATTAATGTTATACGGAGGCTTGTTCCTTTTGGCACCGTCTATTGCTGCTTTTTATAAAATACCCTTGTTGCAAGACCTTATAAAAGTAGCCGCCATTCCTTTTGTGGTCAATGCTTTTTTCTTGGTGCAACGCACTTATCTGACTATCCGGATGGATTTCAAGACACAGGCTAAAATATCGGTGGTATCGGCATTGGCAAAAGGAGGCACGGGCATCGGCATGGCATACGCAGGTTATGGCGTATGGGCAATAGCCTGGTCTGGAGTAGCCGGAGCGGTAGTATCGTGCATGCTTTATTGGTGGCATTCGGTATGGAAACTTCGGTTCTGCTTTTCTTGGCGTTCGTTCCGCGAACTGTTTGGCTTCGGTTCCAAGCTGATGCTGTCGGGCGTATTGGATGTATTGGGCAACAATTTGTTCATCCTGATTATCGGCAAGAAGTTCGCGGCATCCAGCTTGGGCTATTATACACGGGCGTATGGTTATGCTTCCCTTCCGCCTACTGTGCTTACAGGAGTGCTTTCACGCGTCACTTTGCCTATGCTAAGCCAAATACAGGATGATAATGGACGTTTGGCAAAAGTTTACCGGCAAATGTTACGCTTAGCGGCGTTCATCGTGTTTCCATTAATGACAGGAATCGCATTGCTTGCCCGTCCGCTGATAGTGTTGATGATTACCGAGAAGTGGTTGCCTTGCGTAGAATACATGCAGTTGCTTTGTTTTGCCTTTATGCTTTATCCTATTCATGCGCTAAACTTGAACCTGCTTCAAGTGAAAGGCCGTTCCGATTTGTTCTTGCGTTTGGAAATCATTAAGAAAGGATTAATGTTGGGACTGTTGCTTGTCGCCCTTCCGTTCGGGATTCGTGCCATTTGTATAGGTGGTATTGTTTCTTCGTTTTTGGCTTGGATATTGAACACTTATTATACCGGGAAACTGATTCGGGTAGGTTTTTGGAAGCAAATGAAGGATGTGTTGCCCGTAATGGGATATACCGCTGTAATGGGAATAGCAGTGTATTTTGTCCGAATAAATACTGGAAGTGATGTTACCGGACTGTTATGGGGAACACTGGCAGGAATCGTTTCTTATATAATTGTGACGTTTGGATTTCGGGCAAAAGAAATGCGGTATCTGATGAATATCATAAAGTCTAATCAACCCGACAAATGAGAATCGTATGGAGAAAAGACAATACCAATTTGACGTGCGTTCCATCGAACAAACAGCCGAAGATTATATTCAGGAAATAGATTTCCGCATGCAACAAAAGGGTTTGACACCGGAAGAAGCGGTTGCGGAAATCCAAGCGGAAGAAGAGGCTGAGAGAGAAGCTGCCGATTATATCCGTATAGTTTTTGAGTTGCCTTTCACTGTTTGTCTGATTCATAAAAGGATAAACGACATCTTGGGCTTTCTCTCTCAAGCTTTGCGAGACATACCATTTGAACTTATTTCGTTGTCCAAAATGTCTGATGTGAATAGATTATGGTTGCGTTTGCTTCGCCTTGACCCGCAAACGGTGTGGGTGGTAAATGGAATAGAGCAAGCTAAGGATGTAGCATTGCAATCCATCATTTACGCTATGCTTCAACGGGAAGAATATGCGCCTTCAAGGCTTCCTGCAATTGATTTCGGAGCAATCCGCTTGGTATTAGTGGGAACAGCTGAAGATGTTCCGGCTTGCTTTGAAGATATTTCTTCATTTAAAAATGCGATTGAAGTTACACTCTAACTTTTTCATATTAAACACATATAGCCTTATGGATATTTCGAAAATTGGATTTGATTTGGAACATCAGGATATATATGTTTTTAAATATTTGTTTAACAATCAATTGATTATATCGCTGTCAAATGGAAAAAGTATTTGTAAGAATGCCTAACAATGAGGATACTTACCACAAATTGGTAAAGTATATGCAAAAAACGGATACAGATTATGATATCCCTTTGAGCAAACGGGTGAATATTGAAGAGTATGTGAAAAAAATAGTGTCTCATGCCGTTACCATAGCAGTAATAGAAAATGATGAGATTATAGCTATGGCTAATTTTTATTGTAATGATAGTATAACCAAGACATGCTATGCTACAAATGTTAGCATAACTAAAAAAGCGCAAGAGAAAGGGTATCACATTATCGACCTTGCTTATGGTATAATGTGGGTTGCACAAAAAGCTGGTATGAAAAAATTATGTGCAGAAACTACAGACAGGCGAGTGTTCGTGTTGCATAGGAGATTGGGGTTTGTAGAAATCAAGCGGGAAACAATCAATGGGGTCATTCATTACTATGATTGTATAGAGGATATTGACGCTTGGTTAAAAAAATATTCAAGTTTGCAAGTTACTATTTTAAATGTATGATGAATTAGGAGAAACTAATATATGGAAAATACAGAAAAGCTTATAACTGTTACAACTCCGTTATTACCTGAATTGCAAGAACTCAATAATTACCTTAGCCAGATATGGAAGCGTAAATGGATTACCAATGGAGGGCCTTTGCATCAAGAATTGGAAAAAGAATTATGCGCCTATTTGCATATCCCTTACCTTAGCTTGTTTACCAATGGAACATTACCTTTGATAACAGCTTTACAAGCACTACGGATAACGGGTGAAGTCGTTACAACACCTTATAGTTTTGTCGCAACTACCCATGCGCTTTGGTGGAACGGGATAACTCCGGTCTTTGTGGACATCGACCCCAAGACAGGCAATATGGATCCGGATAAGATAGAAGCGGCGATTACGCCACGCACATCCGCCATTATGCCGGTGCATGTATATGGAAATCCTTGCGACACCCAACGGATTCAGGAAATAGCGAATACTTACGGACTGAAAGTGATTTACGATGCCGCCCATGCTTTTGGCGTGGAAGTAAACGGAGAAAGCATCTTGAAAGCGGGTGACCTGTCTACCCTAAGTTTTCATGCTACGAAAGTCTATAATACAATAGAGGGCGGTGCCATGATTATGCACGATGAAGCCATGAAGAAGCGGATTGATAACCTGAAAAACTTTGGCATAACCGACGAGACGCACGTGGTGGCACCGGGCATCAACAGCAAGATGGATGAAGTGCGTGCGGCGTATGGTCTGTTGAACTTGAAGCAAATCGATGAGGCGATAGCGCACCGCCGTAAAGCGGCGTTGCGCTATAGGGAAGCGTTGCGTGAAGTGAAGGGCATTTCGTTTTTCGATGACCAGCCCGGCGTGAAGCACAATTATGCCTATTTCCCTATCTTCGTAGATGAGGTAGCATACGGAATGAGCCGTGATGCACTTTATTTTAAGATGAAAGAACAAAGTGTATGGGGACGACGCTATTTCTATCCATTAATAAGTACGTTTACAACTTATCGTGGATTAGAGAGTGCGAAACCGGAGCATTTGCCTAATGCAACCCGAATGGCCGATCAAGTAATTTGCTTGCCAATGCATCACCTTTTAACAGATAATGATGTTGAACGTATATTAAATTTAGTAGTAAAATGATATTAGGTGCTATGCAACCTTACTTTATGCCTTATATAGGCTATTTCCAACTAATGAAAGCCGTCGATAAATATGTAATTTTTAATGATGGTAATTATATAAGACATGGTTGGGTTGCTCGAAATTACATATTATTGGGACAAGAAAAAAGAATGTTTATTCTTACACTTCAAGGAGCCAGTTCTAATCGACTTTTTATGGAAATTCAAATATTAGATAACTTCGTGAAGTTGCGTAAAACCTTGGAAACTTATTATGCTAAAGCTCCATTTTTTAAGCCTGTAATGGAATTAATGAACGCCATATTTTCATTTCCCGAAAAACGACTGGACTTATTCATAAAAAATAGTTTTGAGTTAATTCTTTCTTATTTAAATATTAAAACGGAATTGCTTTTATCTTCGGATTTAAAAAAAGACAATTCCCTAAAAGGGAAATATAGAGCTATGGAATTTTGCAGAGTTTTGAATGCTAATATTTATTATAATGCAATTGGTGGACAAAGTCTTTATGATAAAAATGAGTTTAAGGAGAATGGAATTTCTCTCTATTTTGTGAAAACAAATGAAAATTTACAATATAAACAATTTTCAAATACAGCTTTTGTTCCCAATTTGTCGATGATTGATGTTCTGATGTTTAATTCACCCGAAGAAACAAACTTATTATTAGATCAATATCAGTTAGTGTAGAATTGTGAAACTATAGCAGTATAAAAACATCAAAATATCAATGAAACATTTCTTCTCTTTGATTATTATACTTATGACATTTCTAAGCACCACTTCGTGTGGAACGAATTTAGATGTCCATAGTTTGTTCTCTTTAGTTTCAAAAGAAATTGTTTTTGACTTTATAGATTCTAATGAGCATCCGATAGTAAAACAAAAGATAAAGCCTTTAAATGGAATGGGGAATGGACCTTTATATAGATATAAAAATGGTCAATACGCCATTGATTGGTCTAAAGAATTCCTAAAGTTAAATATTCCTATTATACGTTTTCATGATGTAGAAGCAACGAATCACCAAAATCAAGCGGTAAACATCAGTGCCATATTCCCTGATATGCAAGCCGATGAATTATTAGAATCTTCTTATAATTTTACTGCGACCGATAAGTTGCTGGAGGCAGCTATGAAAACGGGCGCAAGAATTATTTTCCGATTGGGCGAAAACATTCAGAATATAGGTTCAGCCACAGGAGATAATACACCTCCTGAAGACTTTGCTAAATGGGCACGAATAGCCGAACGGATTGTTGCCCATTATGAAAGCGGATGGAATAATGGTTTTCATTATACAAATATCATGTGGGAAGTATGGAACGAGCCGGATAATCCACAGTGTTGGAACGGTTCGTTTGACGCTTATTGTGAGTTTTATAAAACAGTGTGGCGGTGCATACACGCCAAGCATCCCGATGCCGACATTTCGCCTTCGTATGCCTATAGTGTGGAAAACCGGACGAAACTTTACCGTCACATACGGGATAACAGATTAGGTATCAGTCATTGTTTTGTACATCATTATTGGAGTGACTTTTCCGGAATAGGAGAAGACACAAAGAAATTGAAGAGTGAACTGGAGCAATACAGCTTGGAAGCGGATATTATCATGAATGAATGGAATTATCTCTCCCCGGATGGGAAATGGAACAATTTAGCCGCTACGTTTTATGCGATTCAGACCCAGCAGGCTGCCGTTTGGTATGCCAAGCAGTTGATTCACATGCAAGCGGCGGAAGACTTGGCAGGAGCGGTATATTATGTTTCGGACATGCCCGGATTTTGGACGGGACTGTATAAGCTGGACAGTGCAGGTAAAGTGGTCTTGCTTCCGGCGTATGATGTATTCCGCTATTTCGGCAAGCTTTATAAGCTGGGTTATGAGGTAAAACCGGACAATGTTCCCAAAGATATTTATGTGCTGGCGGCTACGGACGGGAAGAAAGAAATGGGCATCATGGTAGTGAACGATTCGGACAAGTTTAAAGAAGTGGATGTCCGAATAAAAAATGTCCGCTTGGATGAATGCAAGATACAGGTGAAAAGCAAGAAGGTGCAGGCCGCGGATGAGAAGATAAGGCTCCGGCTATTGCCTTACGAAGTGTCTTTTGTGAACATTTTAACCTAGTAAGCTCCGTTTCTTGTTAGCTTACTATTTAATATCTCTATCAAAACCCGTAGAAAAGCGTTTCTACAATTTTACTTAAATTAGTAATCTTAGGAAACCGATTCGCAGTGATGCGCGTCGGTTTCTGAAACTGAAGCTTTGTACCTTGCACGGTATAGATTTATTTTAGAGTATTCATGGATTTCGATTTACAAAAATACGCCCAATGGATTTTGAATTTGCCCTGCCATAACCTGTCAGTTTGGGGGCTTGAATCACTTTCCCGGATTCATATTTCCTTATATGGAATGATTGTAACCGATGCTTTAGATTCTATTTATGGAAAACGGGAAAAGTATTTTACCCGAATGAAAGAATTGTATAAGACTTGCAGCAATCGATATAAAAGAGCAGATATCATCGGCGCATGCCGGTTGACAGACGTAATGCAGTCGTTAGCTTATGCGCCCGGCGTCCTGGACTCGCAATGGCAGGATACATGCTACAGACAGATGTGGCAATTCGTAGAACAGAAAAGCCGGATAGTAAAAAACTGGGATATTCCCCAATGGTTGTGGTGTGTGGCTTGTTCTTGTTACCCTTTATCTGACGAATCGGCAGGAGAAGAATGTTTCTTGCGTTTCAGGCAACAACTGGAAAAATGGATAATCGACTGGGATACCGACGGGCAATGGCAGAACCTTTCTGTCTGCAAGGCTTTGCAACGACTCCGGGTATTGAACGGCAATTCTTATATGTTCTTGGATGATGCTTACGATAATATTATTTGCGCCATTTATCATTACTACCGTATGCGGGTGCCATTGAAAGGCAACATAGATACCTGTATAGTAAAACAAGCAGGCATGCTGTATGAACAAGCAGGCATTACCAAGGCATATCCGGCAGACTGGGACACGATGAAAGCTGTTGTCAGATTTATGTCTGCTTGCCTGTTGAAACTGCGTGCGGATAGCGATGAATGGCTTTACGCACTCTCTGTGCTTATCGAAAACAAATGTCAACATATAATGAAAGAAGTTTCCGGCAAATAGATTCCTGTCATTATGTCTATCCATGAAAAATACGAGAAAGCTCTTCAGCTCTATGCTGAAACAGATTTGACTGGTGCGGAAATAGCTAAAGAATGTCAGGTCGCTGTTGCCGGATTCCGTGCCTATCTGTATCGCTACCACCGGTGGTTGGTCTTAAAACGGTATGGAATAAAAGAAACAGAAGTACCTGTCAAGCTTCGTCCAAAGAAAGGACAACGTCCCAGTTCGCACCAGAAATATAAGGATGCGGTAGCGGCTTGCGACAGTCTGACATATATCCGACTGAACATTTCGGAAATAGCCCGTATGTTTGGAGTCAGCGAAACCGGTCTGGGTAATTTTTTACGTTTGCATTATTCCGACATACTGGAACGCAGGGAAAAAGAAAGAATGAAACGAGGTATCGGTGACAACAAAAAACGAGGAGCCCGCCGGCATTCTGTAGAGATGTATGACAAAGCGGTAAAAATGTATAATACGACAGAAAAGACTATTTCTGAAGTGGCAGAAGATTGTAAAGTGTCATTGGGCGGACTGAGCCAATACATGCGTTTCTATCATAAAGCAGTTATCAGAAAACGTTCTGCCGAACGGGAAAAAGCCAAACGCCATAACCGGATAGGCCATCCGTCTGGAAACGGACGGAAACATATACCTGAACCTGAGACCGTGGAGAAATATAAGAAAGCCCTGGAACTGTATAAGCATACAAGCATGATAGTAAAAGACATTGTACAGCAGACAGGCGTCCCACTGGAAGGTTTCCGGTATTACCTGCGCACATGGCACCGCGATTTGATGTTGGAACGTAGAGGAGTCAACATTGCAACAGTGGATCGTGACTGTATAGACTTAAAACAAACCAAACGTTACCTGAAATCATCTGCGAGTAAATATGCCGATGCCATAGCCAGCCTGAAAGCAGGAAGTAAATCGATACAGCAGGCTGCAACCAACTTTGGCCTGCACCCTGAAACTTTCAGAATGTACCTGAAAGAACATGAACCTGAGCTTGCCATGCGGTACGGCATGATGAAAACCGCTGATGGGAAATATGTTTCAAAACTTGCAGCTGAAAAATATGCTGAGGCAATCCGGCTATACGAAACCACAACTGAAAACCTGAAATCCATTGCACAAAAATTGGGATTGGTCTACAATAGCTTAGGAGGGTATGTGAGGCGGAATTGCCCGGAAGCTATGGAACGGCACCAGGCATTATTGAAAAATCATCGGAAACATTAAGAAGCTGTTTTGAATTTCTCCAAAAAGTTTTTCTTGGCTTGATGTGTTCGTTTTCAAAACAGTTTCTTCTTGATGTATTGCATGATTTCTTCTTGTTGGTCGGGATGAAACCATTTGATGTCGGTGTCACGTTTGAACCACGTCATTTGCTTGCGTGAGTAGATACGCGAGTTTTGCTTGATTTTTTCAATAGCAAAAGGCAGTTCCCAGTCTCCATCGAAGTATTTGAAGAGTTCTTTATAGCCTACGGTATTGAGTGAGTTGAGGTGACGGTAAGGATAGACTTTGCGTGCTTCTTCCAATAATCCTTCTTCCATCATCTGGTCTACACGGTGGTTGATGCGTTCGTAAAGTTCTTCCCGGTCACGTGTTAAACCTATTTTCACGATGTTGAAGGGGCGTTTCTTGCACGTCCGCGTGCGAAAAGATGTGTAGGTCTTTCCTGTCATATAGCAGATTTCGAGAGCATGGATGACCCGTTTGGGGTTTTTGCGGTCTACTATTGCATAATATTCGGGGTCTAAGACTTTCAGTTCGGCACACAATTGCTCCAATCCTTCTTGTTCGTATCTTTCTATCATCAGTTGGCGTGTTTCGGCATCTACCGTGGGGATGTCATCGATACCTTTGCATACGGCATCGACGTACATCATCGAGCCTCCGGTCAGCACTACCACATCGTGTGCTTTAAAAAGTTCGTCCAGTTTTTTGAGCGCATCTGCTTCGTACTGTGCCGCACTGTAATAATCGGTGAGTTGTAATGTGCCTACAAAATAATGAGGAACCCGTGCCAGTTGGTTGGGGGTAGGAGCTGCCGTACCTATTTTCAAATCGGCATAAAGTTGGCGGGAGTCTGCAGAGAGAATAGAAGTATGATAGGTTTCGGCGATGGACAGGCTTAATTCGGTTTTGCCTACGCCGGTAGGACCAATGAGGACGATAAGGGTCATAAAAATGAAGAATTAAAGAATGAAGAATGAAGAATGAGTAAGGTGTTCAACCGATTCTTCATTCTTATTTCTTCATTCTTCATTAAAAAATTAGTATTTATCTTCGTCGTATGGATTTCCTCCGCTTCCTATGTCATAGCCGTCGGGGTCGAAATCCTCCATGTCGTATTCCTGATCACCATAAAAGTTTTCGTCAAGGTCGAGCGATGAATCTGCTTTCATCTGTTCGTCGAAGTCTACGGTTTGTTTGGGTGGATTTCCTTCCTTGCGCGAACAAACTGCATGTTCCAAGTCCTTGCCGGTGATGATTTCCGACAGTTCGATAAAGAATACTCGTTCGGTCAGCGGGTCAAACACGTAAATCAGTTTTTGTTTTTCGTCTTCCAGCAATTCGCTCAGACGGGTATCTTTCATGACGAAAGTGTCTTCTTCCGAACTTCCTGTTCCCATATCTTCGAGGGTGATTTCGATTTCTTTTTCCCAGTCATCATCGCAGATAAAAAAGGAAGTCATCTGGTCGTTCTTGTAGTTTGTACATTTTAATATCGCTTCATGCAGGTCGTAGAATGAAGCATCTGAGTCAATTTTGATTTCTCTTAAGAAATCATCCACTTCATCTGATATGATTCTAAATTTGTATACCATAATTCTGTCGTTAATCTTAGATTGATGCGGTAAAGGTACAAAAATTTTTTATCGGATGATGCCTCTTTCCGAATTTTCGATAAAAGAAACGATGTATTCAATTTCGGGACTCATCGGGACTTCCTCTCTTACCTGTTGCAAGGCATCGGTCACGTTCTTTCCGTTATTGTAGATGATGCGGTAGGCGTTGTGGATATTTTCTATCAGTTCGTTCGAGAATCCGCGCCGGCGCAGGCCTACGATGTTGATGCCACTGTAGGCAATGGGTTCGCGTCCTGCGATAATATAAGGAGGGATGTCTTTGCTGAACCGGCATCCGCCCTGTATCATGACGTATCCTCCCACCCGGCAGAACTGGTGCATCAGTACGTTGGCGCTTACAATGGCATTGTCGTCGATGATGACTTCACCTGCCATTTTCGTGGAGTTTCCGATGATGCATCCGCTTCCGACATGGGTGTCGTGTGCCACATGTACGCCTTCCATGAGGAGGTTGTTGTTTCCTACGATGGTTTTTCCTTTGGCTGCGGTGCCCCGGTTGATAGTCACATTCTCGCGTATGGTGTTGTTGTCGCCTATTTCGGCTGTGGTCTCTTCTCCCCGGAATTTCAGGTCTTGCGGAATAGCTCCGATGACGGCTCCCGGAAAGATACGGTTGTTGTTGCCTATGCGTGAACCGTATAAGATGTTCGCATTAGGCATAATGGTATTGTTGTCGCCAATGACCACGTTCTTGTCGATGTAGACAAAGGCGCCGATTTCTACGTTCTCTCCGATGATTGCTTCGGGGTGTATGTATGCTAATGGACTGATCATGTTATTTGTTTTTTACTATTTGTGCCATAAATTCGGCTTCGCAAACGATTTTTTCTCCTACGAAGATATATCCTTTCATGGTAGAGATGCCGCGCCGAATCGGTGCCAGTAGTTCTACACGGAAGACAAGGGTATCGCCTGGCACTACTTTTTGGCGGAACTTCACATTGTCTATCTTCAGGAAGTAAGTGGAATATCTTTCCGGCTCTGCCAATGAATTGAGCACTAACAAGCCTCCCACTTGTGCCATGGCTTCTACTTGAAGCACGCCCGGCATGACCGGCTCTTGCGGGAAATGCCCTTGGAAGAAGGGTTCGTTCGATGTGACATTCTTCACGCCTACGATGTGGTTGGCTCCGATAGCGATGACCTTATCCACCAATTGGAACGGATAGCGGTGAGGAAGGAGCTCGCGGATGCGGTTCACGTCCATCAAAGGCGGTTCGTTGCAATTATAGATAGGAGCCTGAATCTCGTGCAGGCGGATTTCCTTGCGCAATTGGCGTGCGAATTTATTGTTGATGGTATGTCCCGGACGGGTGGCGATGATGCGTCCCTTGATGGGTTTCCCGATTAGGGCAAGGTCGCCGATGATATCGAGCAGCTTATGGCGTGCTGGCTCGTTGGGCCATACCAAAGGGATGTGATTGATATATCCTAAATGGCTTGCGTCCATGTGCGGGACTCCCATGACATCCGCTAATTTATCAAAGTTTTCTTGGGTCATCTGCTTTTCGTAGATAACGATGGCATTGTCCAAATCTCCTCCCTTGATAAGCCCGGCATTCAGCAGAGGTTCGATTTCCCTCACGAATACGAAGGTGCGTGCCGATGCGATTTCGGTAGGGAATTCATCCATGTTCTCCAATGTGGCGTATTGGTTGGTCAGAATCTTGGAATCGTAAGAGATTAATACGTTTAAGCTGAATTTATCATCCGGCAAGACGATGATGGAAGACCCTGTTTCTTCATCGCGCACTTCGATTTTCGATTTGATGATGTAATAATCTTTCGGAGCGGTTTGTTCCTCAATGCCTACCCGCTGGATGCATTCTACGTATGCTTTCGAGCTTCCGTCTAAAATCGGAAGTTCAGGACCGTTTACCTGAATCAGGCAATTATCGATACCGGCTGCATAGAGGGCAGCCATGGCGTGCTCTACGGTACTTACTTTTACCCCGTTCTTAGCCAAAACAGTACCACGTGTGGTGTCTACCACATTATCCGCTATGGCATCGATGATGGGCTGGTCGTCCAGGTCGATGCGTTGGATTTTATATCCGTGGTGTTCGGGGGCAGGATTGAATGTCACGGTCAGCTTGACTCCGGTATGGAGACCCTTACCGTTCAGTGTAAAACTGCCTTTTAATGTTTTTTGTTTCAACATGGGCTTTATTTATTAAGTTGTTTCTTTAATTCTTCCAGTTCTTTTTGCATGCGTCTCATGTCTTCGTACATGTCGGGCAACTTCTTGTATATAACAGCTGAGCGCGCAAAAAGTTTCGGGTCGATGGCGGGATATCCCATCAGGGTGCTGCCCGACTTGGTGTTGCCCGGTATGCCCGATTGGGCGCCGATAGTGACATGGTCGCCTACTTTGATGTGTCCGGCTACGCCTACTTGCCCGGCAAATACGCACCATTCGCCTATCTTGGCGGAACCTGCCACGCCTCCTTGCGAAGCCATCACCGTGTGGCTTCCTATCTCTACATTGTGGGCAATCTGAATCAGGTTGTCCAGCTTTACGCCCTTATGGATGATGGTGGCGCCCATCGTGGCACGGTCTACGCACGTATTGGCACCGATTTCCACATTGCCCTCAATAACGACGATACCGATTTGGGGAATCTTGTCATAGCCTTCGGCGGAGGGGGCAAACCCGAATCCGTCCGCACCGATGACACATCCGGCATGCAGGATGCAATTGTTTCCCACCCGGCAATCCTGATAAATCGTGACATGGGGATAGAGCGTTGTGTTATTTCCTATTTTGGCATGGCTTCCTACGGTCGCATGCGGGTGGATGCAAGCGTTGTCGCCTATCTCCACACCTTCTTCGATGCAGGCAAAGGGACCGATATAGACATCTTTCCCGATTTTAGCGGTCGGAGCAATGGATGCTAACGGGTCGATGCCCGTCTTTTTCGGCTTGCTTTGTTCGTATAAAGTCAGGAGTTGAGCCAGGCTTTCGTATGCGTTGTCTACTTTAATCAAGGTTGCACTTACCGGTTGTTCCGGTTCGAAATCTTTATTGACCAGTACAATCGTTGATTGGGTTGTATATATGTAATGTGTATATTTCGGGTTTGAAAGGAAAGAAATGGCACCCGGCACGCCTTCTTCTATCTTGGCGAATGTATGTACGGTTGCATTCTCATTCCCTACTATTTCTCCGTGGATATATTCCGCAATTTGTTTAGCTGAAAACTCCATAACTTATCGTATCTTTTGGTTTTTCTATTAGTGTCTTTTAGTACGCTCCTTGTTTAATTATGCAAATTACGTATTTTTTTTTTATATAACCGTGCAAAATGTCAATTATTTATCTTTTTAGTGGTCTAAAACTGGTTAACCGATGTTTTTTTTGCTTTAGTCCTGCGGAACACGGCAGGTTTCGGAGGCGTATGCAACCGCTTGCGCATGCCGGTGCAAACGTTTGAGTCGGGGGATGCAGACGCTTGAGTGAGCCGATGCAAGTACATGCGTTTCGAGATGCATAAGCCCTCTCATTGTACCGCACGGGGCAGGTGCAATGAGAGGATGCGTGAGCCGGTTTACTCCTTATTATATTATATGGGCGGCTTTCAATTGTTCCGCCATTTGTTTCTGAACCTTTTCGGCTTCATTCTTGGCGGCTTGGGCGAAGGCTTCGCTCTTGTCGGCATAGATGATGGCGCGGCTGGAATTGACAATCAGCCCACACTTGCTGTTCATGCCATATTTACATGCTTCTTCCAGTGAGCCTCCTTGGGCACCGATTCCCGGAACCAGCAGAAAATGTTCAGGGACAATTTTACGGATGTCCTCGAACATCTTGCCTTGGGTAGCACCTACCACGTACATCATGTTTTGGTCGTTTGCCCATTCTTGTGATTTACGCAATACTTTTTCGAAGAGACGTTCGCCTGCTTTGTCTTCGGTCAGCTGGAAATCGTGCGACCCTTTGTTCGAGTTCAATGCCAGTAGGATGACCCATTTGCCTTCGTAGGTAAGGAAAGGAGTCACGCTGTCTTCTCCCATATAAGGAGCTACGGTCACCGCATCGATGTCCAGTTCTTCGAAAAAGCTACGGGCATACATTGCCGAAGTATTGCCGATATCTCCGCGCTTGGCATCTGCAATGATGAATTGGTCGGGATAGTTTTTCTTGATATATTCCACGGTTTTTTCGAAAGCTATCCAGCCTTTTACGCCCATGCTTTCGTAGAAAGCCAGGTTGGGTTTATAGGCGATGCAATAAGGGGCGGTAGCATCGATGATGGCTTTGTTGAAGGCGAAGACAGGGTCTTCTTCTTTCAGCAGGTGTTCAGGGATTTTCTTGATGTCGGTGTCCAGTCCTACACACAAGAATGATTGTTTACGTTTGATGTTTTCAAAAAGTTGTTGTTTGTTCATGTTGTGATTAAGTTTAGAGTTATTTTATTTTGTAAATAAATATCCGTTGAAACTTAGATACGTATCTTCAGGCTCTTGTTCGCTGTAGTTCAATGAGAAACGGGTCAGAATGAAGGATTTCTCTGGTGAACTGCATCGGAGGACGGTTGGAGGCATTGGCTCTGTTTCGTACTGATTCAGCTCTTTTAGGATACTGAGGTCGAAGTAGAGGGTGTCGTTTGTCCCTTCTATCAATACGGGCAATGTTCCGTTTTTCCACCATGTTTCGGGCAATGCGTTGTCTGTGCCGGAGATTTGTTGTTCGATAGCCGTCAGTTTGTTGTATCCTTGCGGTATATTGACAGAAACTGGCGAAGACGTTTGTCCTCGGTAGGAATGGGATTCCGGTTCGGTTTCGGGTAATGTATAGAGTGAAACGTTTGAGGCAACCAGGTCCTGCAAGCTTTCCCATCCGAACCAGTCGCGCATGTAGCGGATACGGTCGTTCAGGTTTGCTGCCTGCGCATGGGGCATTTCTTTCAGGCAGGTTTCGTAGATGTCTTTCGATAAGGGAAGCGGGTGTGTGGTGGCCTGTTTCAGGCTGGTTTCGATGTCCTTGTGTATTTTGTTGCGGGTGATGCTGGCATAATTGACCGGAAGTATCGATACCAGCAAGAAAATGCATGCAAACGATATTGGAATCCAACTGATACGCCGAGCCCGGTTGGTTAGCAGGCCGATGCATACCAGATAGCACCAGAGGTTGAATGTGAGCAGGTAAAGGCGGTTGATGGTGATGCCATAATCCTGCAGGCGGCGTCCGATGCTGACCGTCATCAGTATCAGCAGTGGCAGTGCCAATATGGGTAACCAGCGTGCAATCAGCCGGTCTGTCCGTTTCTCTTTTTCCATGCGTGCAGGATAAAGTCCGAACTCGATGATGATGCATCCTCCCATCATGATGGTCACGAGCCACGACACCCATCCGATAGGCAATTCCCAATTTGCGAGTATGCTGCCTGCATAGATGTACAATACAATCATGTAACCTATTTCCAATGGAAGAAACAGGTAATGGATGATGCTATTGAGGAATGCGTTGGGCAACGGGCGGTCGTTATGTTTTTCTTTCCCTTGGGGTAAAAGTCCCAGGAAGAGGAATAAGGCAAGGCATACGTTGCACAAGGTGAGAATGTAAAGGTAACATTTGTAGCTTACGTCTATGCCGAACAATGTATGAAGGGATAATATCAGCAAGCTGATGCCTCCACTCATGATGCTCCCGATAACCAGCGAAGTTGCTAGTGCGCCAATGCTGGATGTGGCAAAGTTCCAACTGGGAATGTCATTTTTTGCTTGGGTGAATGAGAGAAAAAATACCGATAGTCCCAATGCAAAAAGAGCCGCTGCATGGGCAATGCCGATTTCTGTAAGCGAACGTTCGGGCGAGAGGGAATACAAGAACCATGTGTCAGCAATGAGTAATGCATGCATGGTTATTTGTATCATCCATTTGCGTGAGTTTCGCTTGACCTCTTCACACCACAGATGCAAGGTGAGTGATAAAAGGGTGCCTGTAGAGAGATAATATCCTGTTACCCAAAATAATTTTTCATCACCTTTTGCTTCAATCGAAATAAGATGAAAGAGGTATAAGGTCAGGGCAAGAACAAACACTACCGTGACGGGGAAACGCTTCAAGGTCGTTTGAAACGTTCCGCCCATAGTTTGTAGTGCTTGTCGGAGCCATTGTCGGTTCATTGTTCTGGATAAATATAGATAAAGTTATAGTTCGCTTTCTTTCAGTCTTTCGGCGTTTTCCGCCACTATCAGGTGGTCGATACAATCCTGTATGTCGCCGTCCATGAAGGCGGCAAGGTTGTAGATGGTATAATTGATGCGGTGGTCGGTGATGCGTCCCTGCGGGTAATTGTAGGTACGGATTTTTGCCGAACGGTCTCCGGTGCTCACCATGGTTTTCCGCTTCGAGGCGATATCGTCGATGTACTTCTGGTGTTCCTTGTCATATATAAAGGTACGCAGGCGCGCGAGAGCCCGTTCCTTGTTTTTCGGCTGGTCGCGCGTTTCGGTACATTCTATCAGGATTTCTTCTACCACGCCCGTATTGGGGTTTTTCCAGTTATAGCGCAGGCGTACGCCCGATTCCACTTTGTTCACATTCTGACCTCCGGCACCAGAGCTTCGGAACGTATCCCATTTGATTTCGCCTTCATTGATTTCCACATCGAAGGGTTCGGCTTCGGGCAATACGGCGACAGATGCCGCCGAGGTATGTACGCGTCCTTGTGTTTCGGTTGCAGGTACACGCTGTACGCGGTGTACGCCCGATTCGTATTTCAGTGTTCCGTAGACTTTTTCTCCCGTGACGGAGCAGATGATTTCCTTGAATCCGCCCGATGCGCCTTCGCTGGCACTCGATACTTCCAGCTTCCAACCTTTGCGCTCGCAATATTTCGAATACATGCGGAAAAGGTCTCCGGCGAAGATGGCGGCTTCGTCCCCTCCGGTTCCTCCTCGGATTTCGAGGATGGCATTACGGTCGTCCTGCGGGTCGGCAGGGATGAGCAGAAGCTTGATTTCCTCTTCCAGTTCCGGTATGCGTGCCTCGCATGCGGCGGCTTCCTCACGTGCCATTTCCTTCATTTCGGGGTCGCTTTCGTTCATCATCGCTTTGGCTTCCTCCAGCCCGGCAAGGCATTGCAGGTATTCCCCGCGTGCCTTCATGATGTCGCCCAGCTCTTTGTATTCCTTGGTGAGCTTCACGTAGCGTTTCTGGTCGGCAATGACGGACGGGTCGGTTATCAGGGTCGATACTTCTTCAAACCGTGCCACCAGTCCGTCTAATTTCTCTAATAATGTATTGTTATTCTCTGACATATAAATTAACCTTCAATCAAATTGATGTATGTTTGTAAAGCTTCTATCTCTTTTTCTTCTACCAGTTGGCGGAAAAGAGCCGGATTCTTGTCTACATGCGATGCTTCAAGCGCCTGATAATATGCCAGTTTGCTTTCGGCATCTCCTTTTAGTAACACAAATACAGAGCCGTGGCGCAACAGGTAAAGGTTCATCAGCAAACGCGAAGTCCGTCCGTTTCCGTCTATAAAAGGATGGATGCGTACCAACTCGTCATGCAGATAGGCGGCAATGTCTACCGGATGCACGCCTTGGGCTTCCATTTCATGGAAACGGAGCAGGAAGTCTTCCATTTGCTTTTCTATCAAATAAGGTTGGGGAGGAACGTGCCGGCTTCCTGAAATCAGTACAGGCACTGTGCGGTAACGTCCTGCGTTTTGCCGGTCGATACCTCGCAAGATAAGTGCATGAATCTGGAGGATGACACGTTCGGTCAGAGGTTCTTCTTTTTGCGCCAGTTCTTTGATAAATGCGATGGCTTCTTGATGGTTGATGGCTTCCAAGTGTTCGCGCATACTTTTTCCGCTTATCGTGAGCCCTTCTTCTACCACAAGTGCGGTTTCCTGCAAGGTCAACGTATTGCCTTCTATCCGGTTGCTTTCGTAGGTATATTCTATGTCGAGGGCTTCCCTTATTTTTTCCAATGCTTCTTTGGGAAGGGGGCGCAACGAGCCTAAACGCGATTTCATCGCATCCAGTTTCGCTAATAATGTATTGTTCTCTGACATCATAATAGGATTTTATCTCTGTTTCTTTTTTCGGGTTGGCACGTGTCGTGCATTATTCCCAAAGCTTTCTTGAAAAGTCTATTTGCCGGAAGACGATACCCCAACAGATGAGCCACCATACTATGCAGAACAGCAGCTCTTGGAACATTTTTTCCGAGAACGTGTGGTTCATGATGAGGGCAATGCAGGTCAGGGTAGAATCTATGGCTACGATGACACACGCCACGCTGATTAAAATAAAATATCCTCTCCGCACACATTGGTTTACACTGGCTAAACCTTTCCAACGGCTGACAAGGAATGCGGAGAGTATGATAATCAAACAGACTAACCGGATGTATGCCATATCAATACTTGAACTCCCCGAACTCACTCCGGATAATCAGTTCCTTATGGTCGCTCTCCTCGATGCGTCCTACTACTTGTGCGTCGATGTTGAACGATTTCGAGATGGCGATGACTTCTTCGGCGTGTTCGGGCGAGAGGTAAACCTCCAGACGGTGTCCCATGTTGAATACCTTGTACATTTCGTCCCAATCTGTTCCGCTCTGTTCCTTGATGGTGCGGAAGAGGGGAGGAACGGGGAAGAGGTTGTCTTTGATTACCCGGCAATTGTCGCCTACGAAGTGGAGCACCTTCGTCTGTGCGCCTCCCGAGCAATGCACCATGCCGTGGATGTGCGGACGCAGGGCATCGAGCAGCTTCTTGACCACCGGCGCATACGTGCGGGTAGGAGAGAGCACCAGCTTGCCGGCATCGATGGGCGAGCCTTCTACCGGGTCGGTCAGCTTCAGGTTTCCGCTGTATACCAGGTCTTCGGGCACGGCGTGGTCGTAGCTTTCAGGATATTTCTCCGCCAGGTATTTGGCGAACACATCGTGGCGTGCCGAGGTCAGCCCGTTGCTTCCCATGCCGCCGTTGTATTCTTTTTCATACGTGGCTTGTCCGTAGGAGGCAAGTCCTACGATGACATCGCCCGGGCGGATATTGGCATTGTCTATCACGTCGGCACGCTTCATGCGGCAGGTCACGGTAGAGTCTACGATGATGGTGCGCACCAGGTCGCCCACATCGGCGGTTTCGCCTCCCGTGGCATATACGCCTACACCCATTTCGCGCAGTTCGGCAAGCAGTTCATCCGTACCGTTGATGATGGCGGAGATTACTTCGCCCGGTACCAGCAGTTTGTTGCGTCCGATAGTGGACGAGACCAATATGTTGTCGACCGCTCCCACGCAGAGCAGGTCGTCGATGTTCATAATCAGCGCGTCTTGTGCGATGCCTTTCCAAACCGAGAGGTCGCCTGTTTCCTTCCAGTATAGGTAAGCCAAAGAAGATTTGGTGCCTGCCCCATCGGCATGCATGATGTTACAATATTCAGGGTCACCGCCCAGGATATCGGGTATGATTTTGCAGAATGCTTTCGGGAAAATGCCTTTGTCGATGTTCTTGATGGCGTTGTGTACATCTTCTTTCGATGCCGACACGCCGCGTTGCATATATCGTTGGTTGCTCATAAGAATTTATGTTATGAATTATTGATTTACAAATGCTATAATATTGATTTGCAAAAATAGTGAATATTTCGGAGAATAGGAAACGCAAAGGCGTAAAAACGATGCCGGTAAGCAACTATTCATAATTTGGGCAGAGTCAACCAGCGAGTGCAACATTACGAAATATTTTTGAAAAAGACCTCAG
>ERZ827181.375-NODE-375-length-61941-cov-9.564150_pt1 | contig 61941 bp, 60 predicted proteins | sample MGYA00519778_ERZ827181 | MGnify/ENA primary metagenome ERZ827181 (study PRJEB31778, sample SAMEA3449273) | human gut metagenome | biome: human gut; feature: human-associated habitat; material: faeces | place: United Kingdom | collected 2010/2012 ...
TTTTCGACTTCTGAGAAGTCCTCATAATCGTCCTTGTTGAGAGCCTTTGCGGCTTCCTCTGCCTTGTCAAGCTCTGTATAGTCTGCTGACTTGTAAACAAGTGCCTCAACAGCGTCGTTTATATCATTTGTCATTTTGTCAACATCTGACTGCTGTGCAAGATCTCTATACCCTCTTAAAGCCTCAACTGCACTGTACAAGTTTGCAACGCTTTCATTTGTGTAGATAGAAAGGTCGGCAGGAATATTACCCAGCACTTCATAAACATTGCTGTAGTCAGCAGGCTCAGCACCGCAGGCAGGAGTATCGTTATCACGCTTAGTCCATACGTTTGATGAGCCATTGAGCACATTTAAAAAGCTGTCTGTTTTCATATCGTCAATAGTAAGAGAAGCTGCTGATTCCGTATTTTTTGCTGTATTTTGTTTGTTGTAGTAGCAATTTTGAATCGTACTTCTATTCATCGTATCTTGCATTGCAAAAGCATAAGCGGAAGAAGAAATATCAGATACAAGACCTGTTGCATAGCAATTCTTTACAGTGCCATAATAGTTATTGCTTGCAGCGTCAGTACCCAAGAATGACGCACCAACAAAACTATTGCTTACATCACCCTTTGCATAGCAGTTGCTGATGTTAAGACCTGAGATGTTTCCAACAAAGCCGCCTGCATATTCTGCACCTGTTATATTGCCTGTGGCATAGCAATTTTCTATCAAAGTTTCATCAGTTGTCACTCCATTACCTATTCCAACGAAGCCACCTACTGCAATGCCACGTCCGTTTCCTGTTACCTCAACAGAAACGTCTGCACCGCAATATTTAGCAGATGAGCCTTTTGCGAGCGTACCAACAAAGCCACCAACATTGCCCTTTTTTGTTGATTCCTCTATCTTTCCGGAAACACGGCTGTGGCTCACTGTTGTACCTCCGTCCTGAATGCCTACTAATCCGCCTATGCTGTTAAGAGCAACATAGCTGCCGTCAGAGCCTGCTTTCATGTCAAGACCGATAACAGTACAATTTACTATATCGCCCATAGAATAACCTACAAGCGCACCTCCCATGCGGAAGCCATATCCACTGCTGTGATTTCCGCCAACATAGTTTATAGAAACATTTTCAAGAACTACGTCCTCGATAGTGCCGCTGGTCGCACCGAACAAGCCGCATACATCGCCACTGTATGGCGATGTTTCTGTTCCAATGGTAAGATTTTTGATAGTATAACCATTTCCGTCAAAGTTGCCAGAGAAAACAAAATATTCATGACCACCCATAATAAGATCCGCCACAGTTTCTCCTACTGGAGTCCACTCTTTTCCACCGAGGTCGATATCCTCTGTAAGCTCAAAGTATGTGTCCGCATATTTTTCACCATATTCCTCTGCGTTCACTCTTTTCGCAAAATACGCAAGCTGTGAGCCAGTAGCTATTTGATAAGGGTCATCTTTTGTGCCTTTTCCTCCTGCAAAAGACTCCGCTATAGAGCCGTCCCAGACCTCTGTACCGTCAGCAAAAACAGAAACAGGCACTAAGCTTGCCGCAAGACCCATCGTCACCAAAAGGCTTAAAATCTTCTTTTTCATTCTAATTCCTCCATTATATTTTTCGTGGTTGATATTTCTTTTTTTACTCAGAACATAATTTTACACGATTATTTTAACACAACCCACACACTTGTCAACAAGTTTGACACAAGCCGTCAAAAATCTGCGCAAGCGGTATTCATTTAAACAAATAATGTATGAAAGTCCCACTTAATTGCTTTATATATCTATTTAATGGATATATTACTTTTTCTTCTTAGCCATGACCACAGTCGCACCGCTCAGAAGTGCAAGAGCGAATGCTCCGCCTGCAACACCGGTCGATGGGTTTGTGTTTGAAGCGTTTGAAGCCGCCTTTGAGCTGCTGTCTGACTTGCTGTCAGAAGCGGAACTGTCAGGCTGTGAAGAAGCAGGTGCTTTCTTTACAAGGTTTGCCACAGCGTCATTTATAGCCTTTACCATAGCGTCCACATCAGCCTGCTCTGTGATGTTCTTTGTTCTGTCGATAGCGGCAAGAGCCTTTTCGACTTCTGAGAAGTCCTCATAATCGTCCTTGTTGAGGGCCTTTGCGGCTTTCTCTGCCTTGTCAAGCTCTGTATAGTCTGCTGACTTGTATGCAAGTTCAAAAGTCTGTGTATGTGTTGCGATATCTGCTGAAATAGTTATTTCCTTGCTGAGAGGCTCGCAATCGTCAGCAGTTACCTCTACTGTGTAAGTGCCTGCTGTAAGCATTGCAGTATTGCTTGTTATCTCTTTTCCGTCTACCTTTATTACAACATTTTTCAGGTCAGCAGGTGTTACTTCAAAATCAACTGCATATTCCTTAGTTGGCAGGACAGGCGTTTTTCCCTCAACATACTGATACTTCGCACCGCCAGCTGTCAGCTCGTCATAAAATTCTTTTGTTGTCATATAGTCATATGGCTTTGATATGCCCGCGTTTATTCCCTTTCCGCAAGCTTCAACATCTTCTGTTTCTGTGAAATAGTTGTTTTTAAAGTCAGGTGTAGACGAGGAATCTTTTCCCACTATTCCACCGAAACGTGTATATGGCTTTTTGGCTGAATACTGTGAAAGGTCAATTTCTCCTGCAAAATAGCAATCACTTACAGAACCGCCAGCTACTGAACCAACAATACCGCCTACATCTGTGGTTCCGTTGCCAACCGGCGTGAGTTTTCCTGTAACATAGCTGTTTATGACCTTGGAATCGCCATACAAACATCCTACGATACCGCCGGCGTCTGGTGCAGCATATACCATATCGCCTGTGCTTGAACAATAGCGGACTTCCGTTCCATTCTGTGCATATCCAACTATACCGCCCACATAAAGACTTCCGCTGTCGCCTGAGATAGTTATGTCTGCTGTGTTCTCACAATACTCAAAAGTTGTGCCGTCTGCCTGACCTACCATGCCCATTAAGCCATAAACATATTTGCCGTTATTGTTGAAAGATACGTTTGACACACAATCAGTAATAGTACAATCACCTGCAAATCCTGCAATAGTGCCATAAAAAGTATAGTCGTTATCAGTATTTGTCACATCCAGATTTCCCTCTATAGTCAGACCTGATACCTCTGCTTCCTCAATATCGCCAAAGAAACCGACCAACACGTCTTTACCATAAATAGACGTAAAATCAATGTTTGAAATAGTATGACCATTTCCGTAAAATTTACCGCTGAAACAATGTTCAATATAGCCGTTTTTACCGATAACGTTTCCGATAGGCGTCCATACAACACCTGTCAAGTCAAGGTCATTTTCAAGAACAACAACTGCGTCCTTATTCTTGTCATAATCTCCGTTGTTTACCGCTTTTGAAAACGCCAACAGGTCGTCAACAGTTTTTATCACCGTCTTATTGTCGTCTGCAAATGCCGTTGTCGGCACAAACAAAAGACAGCCCGTCACCAAAAGACTTAAAATTTTCTTTTTCATTCTAATTCCTCCATAATATTTTTCGTTGCTGATATTTCTTTTTTACTCAGAACATAATTTTACTCGATTATTTTAACACGGCCTACACACTTTGTCAATAGATTTGGCACAAACGGTCAAAAATCTGCACAAGCGGTAACAAAATAAATGAATAATGCTTGAATTTTGCTTTGATGTGTGTTATTATATATTAAGAAATCATGTATAAGAAAGGATTTTTACAGTATGAGAGTGGCATTGGTAGACGATAATAAAAACGACCTTGCACTTCTTCATGAATATATTTCCGAACAAACCGCTCACAGCTGTCAGATAGATACGTTTTCAAGCGGAGAAAGCTTTTTATCATGTTGGCAGATGGGAGCTTATGATCTGGTGGTGCTTGATATATTCATGGGGAAAATGACAGGAATAGAGGTCGCAGAAAAGCTTCGTGAAACAGACAAAAACGTGCATATCGCATTCGGCACTTCAAGCAACGAGTTTGCAAGCGAAAGCTACGACCTCAACGCCTGCTACTATCTTTGCAAGCCCTTTCAGGCTGACAAAGTAAAAGCCATGCTTGACCGGATCGGTTCTGATGAAATTGATCGTATGCGTTCCGTTAAGCTTCCCGATGGTCAGAACGTGATACTCAGAAATGTTATCTACATAGACTGTGCGTCACATATCGTGACAATCCATTGCACAGACGGCGAAAGCATAGTTTCAAGGAATTCTTTTGCTGAGATCGAGAGCATTTTTTGCAGTCATTCATACTTTTACACCTCCACCAAAGGCGTCATCGTGAATTTCTATGAGATAGCCCAGCAAAAAAGCGACCTTTTCATAATGAGCGACGGCACACATATCCCCATAAGTCGCCGAAAATCCAGAGAAACATTAGACGCCTTCGCTCAGTTTCGCTTCAGTGATCTGCGAAAAGGCGGTGAGCAGTAATGCCTCCTTTATACCGCCTTGTAGAAGTGGGCATATATTCCCTTCTGAATTTTCTGCCACTTATGGTGCTTGCCCTTTATCCATTCCGGCATAGGCTTCGCTTTTCCAAAACAGCTACTGTGGGACTTGTTGTGGCTCTTTCACTGGTGCAGATCTTCTTAGGCTGGCAGGCGGCATTTTTCAGCACAAATGCAGGTCTGCTAAGTGCAGTCAGCACCCTGCTCTATGCGGCTTTTTACTTTTTCGCTGTGAAGGTCAAGGTCGGCAAAACAGGCTTCACACTGCTTCTGCTTTCAAATAACGCAAGCTTTATCGTCATTACCTCAAAGTGTCTGGAGGGCATTCTGTTCCCGTCACTTGCCTATGAATCATACCGCTGGTCGTTTTCCCTTTGTATGCTTATGACAGAAGCCATAATATGGGGACCGCTTTTTATCTACATGAAAAAGGTCTACACACCTGCGGTGGAAAGAGAGCCGTCAGGTCTGGAGTGGCGCTATCTTTGGCTTATCCCATTTACGTTCTATATAATATGGTACTATACTCTCTACGGCAACTCTACGAAAAGCAGCTTAGAGCTTGCTCTGGAGCCAAAGAACACCATAGCTCTGTTCTTTATAAACGCAGGAGCGTTTCTGGTGTATTACATCGTGGCACGGCTGGTCAGCGAACAGCAGAAAAATCTGCGGCTCCAGGAAAATAACCACCTGCTTGAAATGCAGAACCTGCAATATGACTATTTGCAGGACAAGATAAAAGAAACAAGACGCTATAAGCATGATGTCAGACATCATATCGCTCTTATGCAGGAGCTTCTGAAAAAGGGCGAATATGATAAGCTTTCGGAATATCTCAATTCTTTCAGGGATTCTATGCCCGATATATCAGAACGCATTTACTGCAAAAACACATCTGTAAGCGCACTTCTTGCATATTTTGCTCAAATAGCGGAAAGCAGCGGCATTGAATACAAGGTGAGCGCTGACATCCCAGATGATATAAAAATAGATATAACCGACCTCTCTGTGCTTTTCGGAAATCTTATCGAAAATGCCATTCACGGCTGCGTGTCTGACAGTGCAAAGAATAAAAAAATAATAATCAGAGCAAAGGCTGACATCTATTCCCTCTGCCTGGCGGTGGACAACACCTTCACCGGAACTATCCTCACCGACTCAGAAGGCGGTTTCCTTTCCTCAAAACGCAAAGGCAAAGGGATCGGTACAGAGTCTGTCAAGAACATTGCCGCCAAATACAATGGCGTAGCTAAATTTGAATACGGTGACGGAATGTTTTACGCTTCCGTAATGCTGAACATATGAAAAAGGCGGAAAGCTCGCAAAGAGCCTCCGCTTTTTTCTGTTTTATCGTCCTCCAAACTTTACATTTTCAATTGTTGCCACAACAAATAATTCACATATCATTTATAAAATGTTTCTTGTATCTTTTGTGCAAAATGCTATAATCTAATTGAAAATACGGAGAGAATTCCGTATAAAGTTAATAAATCAAACAAATCGGAGGTAATTCATTATGATGGGAAGACTCAGAGCAATGCGTGAGCCGCTCAAATATGTTCAGGGCAGAGATGCTACACTTAAGTTTCATGAAGAAATGGGCTATATGGGCAAAAGGTGGCTGTTTGTATGTTCAAACAGTGGCTACAAAGCCTGTCATGACAAGATAGAGAAAAGCTTTGGCGAACTTGACGATTACAGACGCTATGAAGTATTTGGTGGTATATCAAGCAAGGGCGAGATAGCCAAAATGGAAGAGATAGTAAAGGCTGACAACATCGACACAGTAGTTGCAGTTGGCGGCGGAAGCGCAGTTGATACTGCAAAAGCTACAGCATACTACACAGGCAAGCACATTGTTATCGTGCCAACAGTTGCGGCAACAGATGCGCCATGCACAGGACTGTCAGTAATATACAATGATGACCACAGCTTTGACAAATATCTTTTCTATCCTACCAATCCAGACGCAGTAATGGTAGACACAACAGTTATCGCAAACGCACCTGTAAAGTTCCTTATTGCAGGCATGGGCGATGCACTTGGTACATATTTTGAGGGCAGAGCTTCCATAAGAACAGAGTCTGCGAGCCTTGAAGGCACAGGCATCACAAGAGCAGGACAGGCACTTGCAAGACTTTGCTATGACACGCTGAAAACATACGGCAAGCAGGCAGTTGAGGCTTGCAAGGTACACGCAGTTACACCTGCCCTTGAAGCTATCTGCGAGGCTAACGTATATCTTTCAGGCGTTGGAGCAGACAACGTAAACTGTGCGGCTGCACACTCGTTCTACAATGGCGTAACATCATTGGGAATCAAGCACGCAGACCACGGCTGTTGTGTAGCCCTTGGTACACTGGTTCAGCTTGTACTTGAGGGTGCGCCAAAGGAAGAGTTTGAAGAGGTACAGAACTTCTGCCTTGAAGTGGGACTTCCTGTCACACTCGAGGAGATCGGTGTAACTACACCTGAGCAGGTAGAAACTATCGCAAAGAACGCTTGTATCCCGGGTGAAACTATCCACAATCTTGCAGGCGACGTACAGCCTATCGAGCTTTATGACGCTATCATGCAGGCAGACGCAATGGGCAAGATAGCATTGAACAAATAAGGGATAGTGTTAATTTAAAATGATATTTCCACCCACGGCTGATTTGGCTGTGGGTGGTTTTTTGTGCGAAAAAAAAACAGAGAAACCCGATCAATGGGTTTCCCTGTTTGGATCAACTTATTAAATCATAATATTTTAGTAAAGTATATCTTCCTGCGAAGCTCAGTTATCTGCAACGTCCATAAGCTCAACAGCAATATCGTCAGACCCGGTATCATCTGCATCAGCCTGAATATCGTCCGGCTTATCGTCCTCTATGAAAGCTCCTGTAAAATCAATACAAACATTCTCGCTTTTACCAAAACGAGCCATTGTCAGCAGATCGGTGACAGTCGAGCGTGTGACATGAGCGCCTGTGAAATCCATCACCACATTTGCAGAATTATCCTCGCTGTTTTTGCTGTTGATCTCATCACGAAGCTGGTCAAAATTCGTATCCTCAAGGTCTGCATAAGCTGAAAACTCTTTTGGCGCATAAAGCGTTGCAACAGCGTGCATAGCAATGAATACAAACCTGAAATCTTCGCAATCAAAGGTGCTGAAAGGTATCTCAAAAAGTCTCAGCATACCCTCGTCGGTCTTTTTGCATAAAACAGGCTTATATCTGTTCTGAGCCAGATCGTAGGTGTATCTGTCTTCGTAAGCTTCATCGGTTAAGCTGCCGTCTGGCATAGGCACGATCTCAAAACGAGAAGTTTCATTGCACGTATTGCAATAGCCTCCGACTATCACAAATCTGAAAACATAGTCGGTATTTTTCTCAAGCTTTTTGTCACAGCATATCTGCGTCCAGTCCCAATTCCAGTTTCCAATAGAATAGGCAATAACGTTTTCGCCGTCCTTATCGGTCACAAAATATTTAGCTATGACATTGTTTTCGCAGGACTTATCTGCCTTAAAATCTCTAGGATCAAAATCTATTACTTTACCCATATTGTTTACCTCCGTAACATCCACGGTCGGCTTATGAGTATCCAACATTCTTATAGTACATTTTTCACAGTCGCTTGCATACTCTGCCCGACCGTTCTTAACAAGCCCCTTAGCCCTTTTGGGATAGGTAGCTCCGATTCGTTTTCCGTTTATGTCTGTAACAATAACGTTTTTTTCTATGGGTATCTCCCCCTTGCACAGCAATATTAAATTGGTGCCTGCATTACACAGGCTTGCGTTTAGCTCCGACGCTGTTATTTTCTATGGGTGTCGTCCCCGGTCTTTGCTTAGGATAAGTTTAACAGACGCTCAGCCTTTTGTCAAGACTATATGCACCTTTTTGACATTACATACAATTGCGATCTTGCGGGCTTAGCACATGTGCACAAGGGACATGAGTACATAAAATGCCAGTCACGGCGAGCATCAAACCCCTCCCAGCGTATCATACCTATGGGCGGGGGCGAAAAAATCCGCTACCATAAATGATAGCGGATTGGGTGCAGTGGCACGCCCCCTACATTGTAAAGTTTACAAACAAACTTATTGAGCGGGACTAAAGTTTGATAACAAAAAAAGCCATGACGGACAATGCCCGTCACGGCGAGTGACTGGCGGAGATGGAGAGATTAAATATACCACTTCACACCACTTTTTATTGCTTTATAAAATTGCTTGTAAACCACGCATTTACAGCATTTAAGCCGTTTCATTTGTTCCGCATTTCACAAGCATATATTTACAATTCAGCTTTATCGTGTATAATTCGTGTACGCAAAATGCACAAACTTACGCAAGTATGCTTGTACATTTTGCATACTTGCGTAAGTGCTTCAAGTATGCTATAATATAGAACAAGGAGGTGCAACTGTGAGTGGTAAAACATCAACAGCCAGTAAAAGACTATATAATGAAAAGGCATATGACAGAATAAGTTTAGTTGTCAAGAAAGGCAGGAGAGAAGAACTAAAAGCCTATGCAGAAAGTAAGGGCATGAGTATCAACGGGTACATTAACAAGTTAATAGATGAAGATATGAAAACAGCCGACAAGGAATAACCCCTGTCGGCTGTCTTACTACCTACTTGATTTTAATTTTCTGCCCTGCGTAAATAATGTTCGGATTCTTGAGACCATTGTCCTTGACAAGCTTCGCAACAGTGGTCTTGTAGCGCTGTGCGATGCCTGAGAGCGTGTCCCCACGCTTCACAGTGTAAGTCAACACCTTCTTGACGGAGCTTGCAGAGGGCTTTGCGGATACCTCCCAGTCAGCGAAATGTCAATGAGAAAAAATATCTTTACACATTTCTAGAAAACGGAGATGTTCCCATAGACAACGACAGGGCAGAAAATGCAATAAGGCCGTTTGCCATCGGCAGAAAAACTGGCTTTTCAGCAACACAGCCAAAGTAGCCAAAGCAAGTGCCGCACTATATTCACTTATTTCAACGGCTCAGGCGAATGGACTTGACGCAGAGAAATATCTGACGGAGCTGTTTTCAAAGCCAGCGGGAACAATATTATTGCCTTGGGATGAATAAAGCTGAGATCGAATACAATATGATCAGGTATGTATACAAAAATTTCAAATTCAAAGACAATGAATGAATATGACCCTGCAGGGACGGTGATTCCTTGCAGGGTCATATTTTTTTGGGGGAGGGTGCGGAGGATTTAACGGTTACTATACAGGATGGGTGGTTATGGAAAACAAAGTTTTTAAAATAAGTAAGTAATATAGTTTATGATCAAATAAAGAAATGAACAATTGACAAAAGCAATGATGTTCCAGCAACTATGTATGAAATAATAGTTGCTTTTTTATCACTTTTGGTTGCTGTCAGGTCTTCGACTAGTTTCATAAGCTTTTTGTTTTCATCTGTAAGTTTATTTATGGCTTTATCCTGAGATTTATCTCTTTCCATAATTACGTCTAATGATTCCTGATGTTCCAAAAGCTTGCTGTCTTATTCTTCATCTTTCTGCTTTCTTTCCTCTAAGAGTCTATCGTGTTCACGATCCTTTTCTGCCTGTTCGGATAGCCATTTGTCCTGTTCTTCGTCTTTCTGTTTTCTTTCCGCCAAGAGATTGTCATGTTCACGATCTTTTTTAGCCTGCTCAGAAAGCCATTTGTCCTGTTCTTCGTCTTTTTGTTTTCTTTCCGCCAAGAGTCTGTCATGTTCAAGGTCTTTTTCAGCCTGCTCAGAAAGCCATTTGTCCTGCTCCTCGTCTTTCTGTTTTCTTTCAGCTAAAAGACGATCATGTTCAAGATCTTTTTTAGTGTGTTTAGATAGCGTCAGGTCTTGTTCTTTGTCTTTTTGCGCCATTTTTGCAAGGACTTCATCGTGATGTTCCGCTTTCTTTTGATGTTCTGATATCGTTTTATCCTGTGATTTTAACGTTTCAGACATTTGCTTTTGCTTATTCATCATATCTTCCTGAGCTTTCAACTGGGATATAACGCTCAGAACTTCTTTTCTTGCCAAGTCGGAAAGCTCCCCCTCTGAAGCACCTCTCAGCTTTAACTCCAATTCACGAACAACTGTCCTGTTGGCAGCTATATTACTTACGCCAAGTGCAAACAGATACTTGGTTATCTCGCTTAGCTTCTTCTGATATTCAAAAGAAAGTTGTTGCGCCTCAACGACCTGTACCTGTGATTCTGCAAGATCAGCAGAAGCTTCCTGCAAAGATTCAATAGCTTCTTTTTTGTGTCCAAAACCTGCTGATTTGCCATAAGCCCTGTCAGCAGAAGTTTTTGCAGTCTGAGCCATTTTAACAGACTTCTTCACCTTATCTTCCAAACCTTGTATATCACGCCATTGATCTGTAATGATGTTTGGAAGTTCAGATTGATTGACCTTAAAAATTTCAAGTTCATTACTCATATGTAACACTCCTTTTTTATTATCCCCACTTCAAGATGTCATAAATATCATCTGTAAGTCCTGGGTTATTCTTTTCCGCTTCTGGTATAAGTTTATCTAATTTTTTCATATCTTCTGAAATTTGTTGTATACTTTCTTGATAGCGTTCTACAGACACGATCATTACCTGATATGCTTCTTCGATACTCTTTCCTGCATCCTCGGCTGCTATCCACATATTTGCTTCACAATAATATACCTTGGCATTTAGTAATCTAATACTTGTTGTATAGAGCTGCATACGCTCATTCCTAAGTTTATTTCGTTTTATGCCCATACCGATATCCGTGCCAGCGGCAATAGCAAATCTGCCCACACCTACAAAATTCACTTTGAGAATAAACTCTTTTGCAAAAACTGCTGCATTACCGCCTGACTTTGCCGCTGATCTTATTGCAGCGTCAATTAAATCAAAAGCCATAAACGTTCCAGTTGAGATTGTAAGCATACGCACTATAGTGCGATTTTTGAATGGTAAAGTTGCTTTCCAATCAACTCGTGACATTTCATCAAATGACCTGATATCCTTTGATTTTATTTCATTGCATAATCTTCTTATAAAATAAAAACCACGAACAATGCATTCGTTTATAATCACTGGAACAGCTTGCCTTTTTAATTCATTGGCAACGCCTATTTCAGTCCTCAGATCAAATTTTACAGCTTCTATTATTTTCCCATTTTCATCTTTTTTTGCAAGCAATGTTCCGTTAAAGAGTTTAGATATCCAAACAGAAAACTTCTTATATCCATTATCATCAAGTTTACGGAATATTGGAAGTGCCGATATTTCCTTTAAAAATGAAACTAAAGGACCTGGCAAACCAGTTCCGGTATTACCTTTGCTGATCGAAGAAGATGAGCCAGCCATATCGCTTATCATATGAAAAAACCAGTTGATCAATCCAAATGTAATTTTCTCAGGCAAATTCTTACCGATCAAGATCAGGTCTGCTTGAGACACTTCAACCACTTTAAAGTGTCCGGCTACGTCTGTGCCATATAATTTATGTGTAAACTGAGTAAGCATAGAGAAAAATAAACCTATAAGTGTTGGGTGATGTGAGAAATCTCGTAAATGGTGCTGTAAACCTCCACCGAAATCATTTGTAGCTTTATCGGCAACGATAGCATAATTCTTTTCAAGATATTTTACTGCACCATTAAGATCATCACCTGTATAACCCGCTTTTTGTGCAATTTTAATCACAAAGTTTTTTACTTTATTATCACCATATTCATTTGCACGATCTAATGAAAAATCTCCAACCCATATAGAATCAATTGCTCCTGCTAATATTCCGCTTACAACTGCCACAATATAATCCATTCCGTCAGCGTGATTAGTAAGCCTATCTATTTCGGAATTAAGAGCTTCGATTTTTTTATTTGTGATGTTAAGACAATTATCTATATCTTTTATCGCAGCGTCGATGTCATTGCCGCTCTGCTTAATGTCAGTTTCACTTACGGCCGGTATGACTTCAAATTCAACGGCAAGTCCCTCATTTTCTAATTTCAATATTTCACTCATATTATACATCCTAACCTGATCTTTGTATTTAATAGTTAATTATTACCGCTGTAAAATCATTTCTCCTCATACCTTTCCCACATCGCCCTGATCTCTGCCAGCATATCCTCCACCAGCGGTTTCGGCTCAAGGACTTTTACCCACGAGCCTTGGGAGAGCAGGTACATTATTATCCCCCTGCCGTAGTTGACCTCGGCAGTGATAACGCTCTTTGTGCCGTTCTGCTCAATGACTTTTGCGGTGGGCAGCCTGTCAAGAACTGCCTGCAAAGACAGCCCCGAAAACTCAAATGTTATCCGCACGTTGTCCCCTGGAAACATAAACTGATTTTTCTCACGCAGGTCGCCCTCGTCAAAGCTGTGCTCACGATCAAGCTGGAAATTCTCCCTGTGCTCAACAATATTTTTTATCCTGTCAATGCGGAAATACCTCGCCTTGTACTGGGTATCATCTGCCGCATATGCGATAAGATAAAAATAATATTCGCTGAACATTATCGCCGCAGGCTTCAGCTTCCTAACAACTTCGCTCCTGTCCATTTTCAGATATGTCACCGAAATGACCTTCTTACCATCAATGCACTGCACAAGACGCCAAAGATTGTTTATCACGCTGTCGCAGTCAGAGCGCACCTCGTGATAATGATATATCTCCCTGCGTATCACCTCATCAAGAAGCTTTCGGTCATTGGCAGTGGTAAACTTTCTCAGCTTAGATACAATGAATAGCATATCTTCTTTGCTGAAACAACGTGCCCCGAGTATCACTTTTACCAAGGCAAAAAGCTCCTGATTTTTCAGAAACTCGTCGCTTTTAAGTATGTAAGCCCTGTCCTTGTGCGAATATGTGACCTCGGCATTTTGCATGAGCTCCCTGTGTTCCGCAAGAAAATCGTTTATCCTTGCAATGTCACGACTGACGCTCTTTGATGATATCCTATACTCCTCCGCAATAAGCTAGTTAAAAACGACCTCGCCGTGCAAAAGCCGATAAAATATTTCAAGTACTCTGTCTAAACGTTCATTTTCCATTTTATTACCCCTCTTTCTTACAATTATACCACATTTGATTTTGAATTTGTTAAGCTGGCTGCTTAGTATAACGTTTTCGAAGAATATTTTTTTGTTTTAACCAAAAATGTCAAATTATCGGTGCGGCACATCATCGTGTTTTGTCGTTTTATCTTGCTTTCAGTATAGCATAATTGCCAGACAAAGGTATGTCCGTTTAAAATTAGTTTACTTTTACATTATAACCCTTTTTAGCGGTATATGTCAAGAAATAATACTAATATAAGCGGTAATATCGTCACATTATATATATTATAATAGGTATAGTGATACAAATCGACGAAGGGAGAATGAAAATGACGGAAAAGGATATCAGCAATAGAATCACGCAGCTTAGATTGCAAAAAAATGTGTCCGAATACAAGATGAGCCTTGCACTCGGACACAGTAAGGGATATATCCAAAGCATATCATCGGGTCGGACGATGCCGTCCCTTGGTGAATTTCTTGCCATTTGCGAGTATCTTGAAGTCACTCCGAAGCAGTTTTTCGACGATGACATCAAAAATCCTGCCCTGACACAGAAAATAGTTGACAGCATGTCGAAACTTTCGGAAAAAGGCAAGCGATTGATGCTTGAAGTTTCTGAAAGACTAGGGAAAGAATAATTTTTGAGGCCTCGAACTGCAATATCAAAGTAAAAATAAAACAGCGTACCGCAGCCCCCTGCGGTACGCTGTTTTCATATGTAATTACTTCTTTGTAGTAACACTCTTTGAAGCCGACCAAGCGCCGTAGTATTTCGTACCCTTTACAGTAGTATACGAGCGAACACGAACATAGTACTTCTTTTTGCCCGAAAGCTTTGAAACAGTGGTCTTGTCTGTCTTGTTGCTTGTTATAGTAACTTTCTTTGCACTTGTAAACTTAGAGTTTGTAGCATACTGAATTTCATATCCAGAAGCAGAGCCTTTCTGCGCCCAATCCACAAAGAAAGCCTTGCTCTTAGCTGTGAGCTTCTGTATCTCTTGCTTGGCAGGATTTATCTTGAACGTCTTTGTGATAGTGCCTGTGTAAGAGCCTTTTCCTGCAATTTTTACTGTGGCAGTACCTATTTTCTTGTTGCTTGAATAGGAAACTGTATAGTCAGTGCCATTTTTCAGCGTTTTGCCGTTGTATTTAACAGTAATGCTCTGTGTAATATTCTTGCCCGTGTATGACTTATTTGAAATGCCCGAAACTGTGGCTTTCTTGAAGTTATTTTTGATTTTGAAGGTCTTTGAAACAGAACCTGTGTAGTTGCCCTTGCCCGTGATCTTTACAGTAGCTGTTCCGACCTTGGTGTTGTTTGAATAGGAAACTGTGTAATCTGTACCATTCTTCAAAGTTTTGCCGTTTAGCTTGACCGTTACACCAGGCTTCTTTGCCTTGCCATCATATGCGTAGGTCGAAGTTGAAAGTGTCACGCTTGCCTTTGAAATGCTAATTCTTGAAAGTGCAGGGATCTCGGCAGTTTCAAGCACCTTTTTGCAAACAGTACACTCTCTGTGCTTTGAGCCTTTAACTCCGATAGAAGCCGTTTTGTCGACTATCCAACCGCTTGACTTGTGACCTGTGGCATTTATCACTGTCTGAACCTTGATAACAGTATTGCAAACTGAGCAATGTGAGCCGTCTGTTTTGCCTGCGGTGGTGCAAGTAGCAGGGTAGCCCTTGTCGGTAACTGCGGTGTGACCCTTTGCAGGAAGCTTTTCTGTAACTGTCGCATTGCACTTTGTGCAAGTCTTTATAGCAGTACCCTCTGATGTGCAAGTCGGCTGTTTTGTTACAACAGAATTTCCGTATCTGTGACCTGTTGCTTTTGTTGTGTTGTCCTTGTATGAAGTACCGCAAACTGAACACTTGTGGAGTGTATAGCCGCCAGTAGTGCAAGTAGGTGCAACAACTGTGTCAGCATATTTGTGTGAAGTCTTTGCTATAGTTTCTGTAACTGTCGTATTGCACTTTGTGCAAGTCTTTGTTTTTGTACCCTCTGATGTGCAGGTCGGCTGTTTTGTGATAACAGCACTGCCATATGTGTGGCTCGTGCATCCGCAGGTGAATTTGTATGTCTTTGCTACAGACGGATTGTATGTAGGATAAATTTTTACAGTGAGTGAACCGCCGTTTTTGAATGTGATACGTCTGATATCATTAGCATAGTTTTCAAGCTTATTTACACTTACCATGCTGCGATCAGAAAATTCAACTGTGTAGTCTGTATCGTCATAAAGCCAGAAATCAATGCTGTCGCCCACACTGAACTGAGTTTTGCTCAATACGCTTGAAAAGGACGTATTCGAAATGTCTGTGCGCCAATAAACAGTGGTAGAGGTCGGAACTGTGAACTTATTCACATAACCGCAAGACTTGCAGGTCTGTGTTACAGTGCCGTCAGTTTTTGATGCGTACTTTGTTTCGTAGTCATGACCTGTTTTGACGTCAACCGTCTTTATATCGTCAAGATTTGAAAGGTTCAGGGAGTTGAAGGTCACGTTATTTTTATCGTAAACATACCAAACTGCTCTGCCGTTTTTGATAACAGGCTGGCAGTCTGAAAGGCTTCCCTCAAAGGTGTGTATACTGCCGTTTACTGTGCCGTCAGCGTTTAGCTTCACACAGCTTACCTTTGTATCTCTGGCCCACAATAGCAAAAAGCTGTTATTATTTATCTTCACAAGCTGTGGAGCAGAAGCTGAAGCTGTACCCTCTGCATAAGAAGTTATCTTATTGAGCTTGTTTGTGGAAAGGTCCTTTGAAACAGCGGAAACGTAGACGTTTCGTGTTTCTGACGTATTGATATAATCAAGGTCAACTGTACTCTGTGCCACGATATAGCTTGATGATGACACATCAAAGCCGCCTATAGCCGCACCTGTATAGTTATAGTGACCGGAGGTATATTCAGGGTATGTTACAACGTCGATATTGCTGACCTTATCAAAATAGCTTGGGAAGAATTTGCCTGTAGTAAAATCAGAATTATACTTCACCAGAACAGCAGAACGTGGATGAGCGTCACCATGGTCGAGGGCGACTATATGGGTGCCGTCGGTTTTTATAAACTGATTGAAGGAGTGGCTAACATAGCCATAATCAACGTTCATGACGCCGGTATATGAATCAGTGATAGTCATTGAAGGCATATCCACTTCAATGGTAACATTAGCCTGATGATTATTGCCGTCGCTTGATTTATACATTTCATGGCAGGTCCTCACAAGCAGGTGGTCACCGCTATGGGTCATTCTTGCAGAGCCTGCATCGAATGGAACTGTAGTGTTAGCTCCATACAGACCGCAGGACTTTATTTTGTTCCAATTCTTATCATACTTCGTGATACGGAAAACCTCGAGGGAGTCGTTTTGTTTCGGATTTTCCTGACCGCTAAGGACATAATAATTATTGCCGGAGTCATAGAAAGCTCCAAAGATCGGCAGTTCATTGTCGATAAGCTTAGTGCTGAGCGGTTCAAAATCAGAGCTGTAATATTCCACAAGGAGCTTGCCCTCGATAGCGCCTGACTGGACACGCATATAATTGCCGTTGTCGCACACTGTCAGGTAAGATTTCACTGTGTTAGACCATTGCACATAGTCCTGATCATTCACATTAGAGCCTGAATATGCAACACATTGCGCCACGGCAAAGGCACTGAACGATCCAGCAGACACAGCAGTAGAAACAGCCATTGCGCCAGACAGGACAATGCTCAACATTCTTTTCTTCATATTCATCAATTTCATCACCTCATACAAAAACTTTTAAACGAGAACACCTTTATATATATAATATCACAACGCAAGGCATATGTCAATGAAAATAAGTTACAATGAGAATGATTTTAATAAATTCGTCATACGCCAAAGGTCAACGCAGTAAAAAAAGCAAAGAGGATACAAAACAAAAAAAATGTTGGTTTACAATAGATGTGTTACAAAACGTATCACATCTATTTTTTTATGCCTAAATTCTGAAAAATCGGAAGTAGGTATGCAGGGGGTAAAGGTTAGTATTACCCTTTACCCCCTATCGCACAATCGCACAAGCAGGCAGTAAAGCAAGTAAACACGCCGTTTTCGGCTGTGCGGTCATATGCAAAAACAATCGCACACGCACAAACATAATCGCACAGAGGTGAAAAATAATGCCGAAACAGTCTTGTAATTGGTGTTTTACAATAAATAATCCGTCAAAGGTCAAGACCTGTGGAGAAAAGGATAAATTTAAAGACCTTACGTTTGATACTGATGAAAAGGTGATAAACTTCATTATGCAGTATGAGGAAGTAAACTATTACGTCTTTCAGCGAGAGAGAGGTCACAACGAGAATACCGAACATATTCAAGGCTTTATCCAATTTAAAAACCGCAAGCGTGGTACAACCTTGCAGAATATGTTTCCACCACAGTTCTTTCACGGAGAGTTCGCCAACGGCACAGCACAACAGGCAAGCGACTATTGCAAGAAGTCAGATACTCGCATAGGCGAGGTGCAGGAGTGGGGCGAACTGCGTGTAACAAAAGGCGGTAAGCAACTTACAAATGAGGATATTCTACAACGTATAAAAGAAGGTGCTGACGATATCCGACTTCTTGAAGAATTTCCGCAACTTTGGAATCAAATTGACCGCCTGCAAAAAGTCCGTGATTTATACGTCTTTGATAAATGGCGAAATGTGTTCCGTGATGTTCAGGTCACATATATATGTGGACAATCGGGAACAGGTAAAACAAGAAGTGTTATGGAGCAATACGGCTATGATAAAGTTTATCGTATCACCGACTACAAACACCCTTTTGACAGTTACCACGGGCAGGATGTTATTGTGTTTGAGGAGTTTAGAAACAGCCTTCCTATTGATAATATGCTTAACTACCTTGACGGTTACCCTCTTGAACTTCCTGCAAGATATATGAATAGGATAGCATGTTTTACAAAGGTGTACATCATATCAAATTGGAACTTTGAAGAACAGTACACCGCTATCCAGCACAAGTATTATGAAACGTGGAACGCCTTTGTTAGACGTATCGACAAGATAGTTACATATAAAGACGGCATGATTTTTGAGGAAATTGACCTCAAATCATATAAATTGAAGTATAATCTTGATAAAGATGAAAACTTACAACCATAACGAAAGGACGAATGAAAATGAAAAACTATGACAATCCGAAAATGTTCCGTGATGAGGCAGACAGCCTTGAAAGGTTTGTGCTTTCCCACCAATTCCTCAAGCCGTATCTTGACAGCTATAATATTCATATGGCTAAGTATTTTCTTAGCGGTGAGTATGAGTGCAGGAAAAAGGCTCTTTATTTCAAAAAGAAAATACAATCGTGCTAGTTGTACAATGTGTACAAAAAAACGCCCTGCAAAAATATAAACATACGAAAAAGCTTGATTTGTATTGACATTACACTTGATGTGTGGTAATATCTAAACATAGCAAAGAGTACAAATAATTGTACAGTAAATGAAAGGAGTGTACGTTTATGTACATAATCAAAGGTTTTAAGAAAAACTCTGGAACGCTTAAAAACGGCAAGCCGTGGGATAATTACACGCTGTTTTGCCTTAAAGAAGAAAATGGCGTAACAGGATATGCCGTGCAGGCTGTGAAAGTTCCTACAAAGATATTGCAGGACACTTTCCCCGACAGTTCCGCACTTATCGACACTGCAATCAAAGTCAACTATGAAATCAGAACTTACGGCGGACAGGATAAGGCTGTTGTTGTAGGTATTGATATACTTTAATCAATGAAAGGAGAAATATTCAATGGGTGCTTCACTTCTTGCTGATGATGTCGCAATTACAAGCGGTATCAGCACAATTACATCAGTTGTTAGTCAGGTTTGGACTACAATGACAGGCAATCCGCTTGTAATGGCTTTTGTCGGTGCTTCACTTCTCGGCGTTGGTATCGGTGTTGTAAGAAAGCTTACAAAGGGTAAAGCTTAATTTCGTGTACAACCGCTTGGGGCGGAGCATCTGCTCCGTCCTCTTTTTTTTACGAAAGGAGAAAACAACATATGAAAACTAAACTACGGCGGTTTACCGCTGTTTTGTCCGCTATGCTGTGTATGATATGCTGTGTATTGTCTGCCGTTCCTGCGTTTGCTGATGATACTGATCCTGTTTTTACTGAACATATTTTTTCACAACTAGAAAATACCTATCCGCATTCCGAATATTCCTATATGGTTATATCCTATAAACCTACTAATAGTTCTTTTTCATTTTTTCAATGTTTCGTTGTTTCGCAATCGTCTAAAATTTATTATAATTCTTCTGATAGAACTGTTTCTACAGATGGAACATTTATTGATTCGTTTGTTCATCGTTTTAAGGAATATTCTTGTACCCATGAAGTTAGTTATGGGTCTATCGTTTATGCTGATATTAAAGATTTTAATATCATTTATTCTGATTTACCAGTTTATGAAGGCGATGCACCTATCTATACCGACCCTAACGCCCCCGTTGTTCCGTTTTCTGTTCAGTATTCCCGAAAACTCACAACAGGTATGTCACGTTCGGGAACATTGTCCGCTCCGGGTGCAAAAAATGACGGTGAAACTATAACAAACAACAATATTGATGTTACTGTCAAGCTTACTGACGAATACAAGCAGGCTATGCAAAAGGCTCTTGATAAGGACCCGAAAGCAACGCAATATACATATCAGTATGTATTGTTCATAACGCCTTATGACCCTAATATCTTCGGTACTAAAAAGGCTATGGACGGAGCAATTTATACATATCTCAATAAGTCAAAATACGTTCTTTCCACTGCTTACGGAAAAACAAAATCCAATACAACAACAGATTCAAAGTATGATACTGTCAGTACACCCGATAGTTCTTCCACTGATACATCTTCAAGTAACGTTGGTGAAATGACCTCTGAAAATGCTGACGGCGTTGCAAATTCGGCTTTCTGCAATGGTGTTACACCGCTTTTCGGTCTGCCTATTGCCAATGGTGCGAATATGACTAACACGCACACGATTAATCTTGAAAATATCAAAGGTGCTGACAAACTCGGTGAACAGGATATCTTGTATATCGTGGTTGTTGGTAAACGATATCTGTATGAAACAGGTGCCGAGGGTTACGCAAAGGACTTTTACGCCAATAATGCAGAGTTTAAGACCTTTTACAAAGAGCTACCCGACAACGCCGTAGCAAGCAAGATAAATGGTTTGTATGGCGGTAATGGTTACGATTTTTACACCGTTGTTTCTGACGGCTTTTCATTCAAAGATTATCCCGATTATAAACCATTAGAGATAAACGGCGTTGAATATCCTACGGATAAGCCTATTTCAGATATGCTTGCTGACCCATTTCCACCTAGCACGTTTACTGACTATGATGGACTTGAAAACGGCACAGACTTTGACACAAAAGAAGATTTTGACGATTATATAAATAATAAGAAATATGATGAACAGTATGGTACATTTAATTTCAATTTAACTGATATATCTTCTATCTTTGACGGCTCGTCCGATTTCTTTAAATTTATGACGGCTAGTATTGGCATCTTACCCCCTATATTTATAACCATACTTATTGCATTTTTTACTATCATGTTAGCAATTTGTTTAGTTAAATGGGTAGTAAAGTAAGGGGTGTTTGTATGAATTTCTTTGAACTTATGAATGTTATATACGAACATCTTTACAAGATATTCGCTTTTCGTCTCCAACTTGGCTCTTATAATTTTACAATAGGTTCTGTTATATTTGGACTTTTTGTCATTTCCTGCTCAGTTGCCCTCTTACAGTACCTTTTTGGTGATTAATATGTTAGATTTCTCAGTATATTTGTTTTTATGTTTCATAATAATGCTTATCCTATGGCATTACAATAAGAAAGGATATTGATATGTTAGCTATACTCAAACTCTTTGTGATGATACTTTTGGTTGTCCTTTTTTTCTCTGCCCTCTGTGGTGTGGTTGTGTTTATTTCTGACATCAAGCGGTTTAAGCTTGATACACAAATGAGCCTGCCACGCCAAAAGCTTATAGAGCGGTATGTAGACCAACAGGAACTTGAAAAGGGCGGTGATAATAATGCTGTATGATGTTGAAAATTCCTGTTACCAACTTCTTAAACTCTTAGGCTGTGATTTGTCCGCTATAGACTCTATAACAACTTGGAAACAGTTCGGTGTATTATGTATTGAATTTATATTCGCCTGTATAATGCTTTATCTGCTGTGGAAAATGTTGTATAATTCAATGATTCGCTTTTTCAATCCTAGAAAGTGGTGATAATATGGTTATTTTAGATTATTTCGTCCGTCTGCCTGCCCTCACGGCTTATGTTGCCTACGATAAAGCCACCGCCCTTTATTTCAACTGGAAACAGCTTTTTCAAGGTTGGGGTATACATTTATACGTCGGCAAATTCGGTGCAGGTAAAACCTCTCTTATGGTGACTGAGGCGTACAAACTGTGCTGTAAGTATCCGCAACTCCATATTGTCACAAATATCAAGCTTTCGGGCTTTCCCGAATATACAAAGATTTATCCCCTAAACTCTCCGCAGGATATTTTAAACGCCCCGAAAAATACTTTAGTCTTGATAGACGAGATAGGAACGATTTTCAACAGCCGTGATTTTTCGGGCGGTCGCAACAGCGTTCCAAAAAGTCTTTATCAGCATTTGTGCCAATGCAGAAAACGCCGTATGATGATACTTGCAACAGTTCAGCGGTTTAACCTCTTAGACAAGCAGATACGTGACATAACCGCAGATGTTACCGCCTGCCGAACGTATTTCAGACACCCTTTTACACGGCTTATGACAGGTTATAAGTACGATATAGAGGAGTATGAAATGTACTCCGAAAATCATTCATATACGCCTGTGTGTTCGTCCACGGTCACACATTTGCAACGTAACCAGTACCGCAAGCTATATGATACGTCTGAACTTGTAACGAATATGTTCAACAAAGATTACATATCTGATGAAGAAATATTGCGTAATCGTGATAGTGAAAGCAATAATATACCCCTTGACCGCAAACAGAATAAGCGTATGCGTAAGCAAAGCAAATGGTAAAAAAACACCGCTGAGGTTGCCTTTAGGCTCTCAGCGGTGTTCTGTGCTATTGTATATTGTTGTATTTTTCATCAATAAGTATTTGCTTTATCTTCTGCAATTCCTTATTTGTCTTGCTCGTGTTAATTGCTGTGCATACTATTGCTATAAATAGCACTAGGTTGATTATTATGCTTACTATCGCAAAACCTAACAGCATTGTTGCCAATGCCTCACTTGAATTGATTATCTCACTCATTTTTTACCCCTCACTCTTGTTTCTTAAATATTCTGTCAGCAATTTCTCAATGATTTTTGCTACGCTTGTTTTCTCCTTGATTGCTTGTATCTTAGCTTTTTCAAGAATGTCTTGGTCAATCGTTGTTGTAAATTTTACTTTTGACATTAAAATCACTCCTTTGATTTAGTATATCACATTTTCGCTAATACGTCAATACGTATATTTTGTACAAATATTTATACGTATATTCGTGTAATTTGCCTATTGCAATATACGTGTATACGTGTTAAAATATATACAGACAAAGGGAAAGCGGATAACCCACAAACCGCTAAGAAAGAGAGGTTTTTTATTATGAAAGCACCTAAATATGTAATTTACACAGACCACAAAGCAAACTGGAATAACAAAGACGAGTATATCGCTGTACTGTCAACAAATTTTCTAGACGCCTTTGACCTCGCTTCATTAATGCTTCAAAGTGATGATACTCTTTATCTTGTACGACTTTATGAAGTTGTAAAGTGTACAAAATGTAGAGAATACAAGAGAGTTGCTAATGTAAGACCTAACTTCACGCTTGAACATATTGAAGCCGATACTATCGTAAGACACATTGAAAATAATGTTGTTTGGTACGAAAGAAGAAAGGGTGTTTAAAATGAAAAAACTAATTTTATATCGTGTTGATTTTGATATTAAAAAATTCGGTGAACATCATTATTTTTACTATTGCTACGCTCATAATGCTAAAGAAGCTCGCTCTTTTGCTGAAAATGCTTGGTATTCTTATAATATGTCACATATGTTTCATATATCTGTTTCTCGTGAGCTTAACAGCTCTATTGTATATAATCTTTGTAACTTTTATCTTGTCCGTGATTATTAACAGTTCTAGGGGGTTGACTGTTTCAGCCCCACCCCATTAATCAAATCTGAAAGGATTGCTGAAAATGACTATTTCAAACTACTATGTTCGTGAGTATCTTCACCTTTATCGTGAATATCGTAAAGTAATTAATATATTTGATGCTTTTCTTTTGTATGGGAAAATAGAATACACCCTCGGTGAGTTGCGGAGAGATCTTTCTCTTGACTATCAATTTCACTGTGCCCTTCATGATAGGCTCTTTAATCTTTCTTGCCGTACTTGTGAAAAGTTCGGTGACCTTAAATCTCAGAATGATTTCTGATTTTTCTATCCGTGAAATCTATCATGCGAACGGCTGGGGGTGAATTGCGAATTGTTGGAATTGTTGGAATGTTGGAAACAACAGCTTTCAGGTTTTCAACATTTCAATGATTTCAATGATTCACAAGAGGGGAACGCCGTTCAAGATTCCCCCTCTTTACCTATGGTTATGACGAAAGGACGATTGAAAATGAAAACTTCTAATCAGCTTGCAAAGTATCGTGAAAGCCTTGTGAAATATGCTCTTAAGTACGGAGTTACAAAAACCGCTATCAAGTACAATACAAATAGACAATATGTCTATCGTTGGAAAAACCGCTATAACGGCACTACAAAGAGCCTGCTTAATCGTTCTCACCGCCCTAACTCTTTTCCTACTGCTCATACAGAAAGTGAAATAAACCTCATTAAGAGTTACCACCGCAGAAACAAGCACACAGGGCTTGTAATGCTCTATGTTAAGCTTGTACAAGCAGGCTACAAGCGTTCTATCACAAGCCTTTACAGACAGCTCAGAAAGCTTAACGCTATTACTGTAAAGCTACCAAATCCGAAGATAAATCCAAAGAAATACGAAACAATGTTTTATTGCGGTCAGCGTGTTCAAATTGATGTTAAAGTTGTTCCGACTTCTTGCATTATCAGTACTGAAAAATACTATCAGTACACCGCTATAGACGAGTACAGCCGTAAACGCTTTCTAATGGCGTTTAAAGAGCAAAGCACATATAGTACATATCAATTTGTTGATGCCTTGCAAAACGCTTGGAAATTCAAAATAGAGTGCATACAGACCGACAACGGCTCTGAGTTTACAAACCGCTTTACCACAAATAAGGATAAGCCCTCGTTGCTTGACCTTTGGTGTGAACAACATAACTGTATACATAAGCTTATAAAGCCTATGACACCACGTCATAATGGCAAGGTTGAACGCTCTCATCGCAAGGATAACGAATACTTTTACGCAACACACAAATTCTATGATTTTGATGACTTCAAGCGACAGCTTAAACGTTGGAACTATCAGTATAATAATATTCCAACTCGTTCTTTAGATTGGAAAACTCCACAAAGTGTATATAATGACTATGTTAAATTTGGTGAAGTATACGAATTTAAATATAATAAATAAAAAAATGTGTAACACATCATTGACAAACCAACAGCAAAGAGGATACAAAACAAAAAAAACGCCTTGACAAGGTTTGATGGGTGTGATATAATATTACAGTGGTATTTCGAGGTGTGGCTCAGTTTGGTAGAGCGCTGCGTTCGGGACGCAGAGGCCGTGGGTTCAAGTCCCGTCACCTCGACCAGTCATTCGCCATGACGGGCATTGTCCGTCATGGCTTTTTTATTATCAGAACTTAACGCCGCAGGGGGAGTTTTTGTATTACCTAAACAAGTAGGGTTATGCTTTGAGAAACCGAAAAGCGTAACTCTTTTTTTGTATGCTCCACATAGCAAAAGTGCCTTATGACTAGCATTAAGGCACTTTATCGATTCAATCTTTCCCCAACCTCTCCGAAATCTCCAGGACAAGTTTCTGATCCTTCTCAGAAAGCCTCGATACGCTGTCCACGATCTTCTGTGTGAGGACAGGATTTTTGCTGCCATCGTCGAAAAACTGCTGATGATAAAGATATAGAGCAGATAAAACGAACCATGCTTGAACGTGTCGAAAGTATCGAGCCTAGAATAAGAGATTATGCAGAAGAATGGCATATCAACATATTCAGACAAAAAGATCTCCGTTGGAGATATAAGAAAAACTCAGCTTATCACTACCTATGGTGTTGGCGATATAGTTGACTTTAAGAACGATACTGTTGTTATCGCTTCTACAGACGATTGGGACTATTCCCCTAATGACGCTGATGAGGTAGAAAATCGAAAAATATTCAGCTTTTTAAGGAGCTTCATCAGCTTTTTGGCTTCTTCTTTTGTGATATGAGTTGTTACATCTTTAGATATCTCGCCGTCTTTATCCAACAGCTTTATGCTGCTAAGCGTTTGTAGATATCCGCACCACATTGCATACAGCGCTCTGATTTTCACTTGTCCAACTTCTTCTTTCCAAAAAACAAATCAAACAGAATATCCACCACGTCTTTTACAAGAATGAATATCACCGCCGCCTCCTGTCCCCCAAGAGAGCGGCGGTATCTACACCACGCTACTTTTCAGTAAGATATTCATTTCTGTCAAACAACTGCTCAATTGAAAGATTTTTAAACCTCGGAATGTTGTATCCAAACGGCGAGTTGAGAGCCTTTACAAAGTCTTTCGTATAGCCGTGATTTTTTAAAAGATCATCCTCATACTTTATTTTCTCTTCTTGCTTTGTATCATCTTCCCTTTTCGTGATGCAGCGCTGCATAACATAATGATAAATGGAGAAGTAAGAATCCACTGTACGAATATCTCCTATGTATTCTTTCAGTTCACGAACTACAGTAAGATGAGCAATACAGTTGCGGTATTTTCTTGTCATGCTGCTGTCTGCATTATTGATATCAACTTCAACGCACTTGCGCAGCCGCTTGTTCTTTTTCAAGAACAAATTCGGCGACTTATCACAAAGTTCACAAAGCGTCTGTGAAAGTATCCTGTAGTCATTTTTCAAGTTCTTTGAAGCCAACTCAGGAATTATCTCCTTATACAGCCCAAAATCACGTTCAAGGCAGTGTATCGCAATAACATACCTTGCATTGACATTTACAAGATTTTTCACCAGCAGATACATGACCGTAAGATAAAGCCCGATAACAGCCTTTGCCCTCTCCTTAGCCACGTTTTCTCTGCCCTTTGCCTGCTGTTTCACATTTTTGAAATCATCAAAGCTGATGTTCTTTATCATTCTCGCAAGCTCACTGCGCTTTGCTTTCAAAGAACTGTTCATGTCAGGAAATTCCACACAACTCTTGTAATAACGCTCTATCTGCGTGTCAGGGATACCCCCAATAACAAACATGACAACTTTCTCATTCTCAGCCACTTTTCTTATCTTCTGAGCATTCGCATACTTGATAAGGTATACAAACCGAAAGGACTCGATAACATTGTTTGTTATGAAATTTCTCAGACCATGTATGCCCTTGCCTTTTTCTTTAAGTTTTAAAATCTCGCTTATCCTATCGTCCGTGATATTGTCGTCTATACCGAGTATAGTCAGTGCGTCACGGAACATCGTAAGCTTCGCTGAAGCCGCAGGCTTTCTCATGGAAGCAATGTTCTTTACGATAAAAAGCTCGTTGGTTATCCTCTGGCTGTCATTGAAAAGCTTGTAGCCCGCCGTAAGCTCACACTCAACATCAACAGCGGAGCTTTTCATTATCTTCAAAAACTCCTTGATGTTATCAAACTTGCTGATAAGCGTTGTAAGAAGATCGTTTATCTCCTTGCCGTCAAGAAAATAAGTGAGCATATATATCATTTTGGAGAAATACAAAAGGTCAGACGCATTCTTCTTTTCGCTGTCAAGAATTTTCTCATCAAAATCCATGTCAGCCTTGCCAAGCTCCTTGATAACGTCACCGTTCATGTGGTCGGCGATATTTTCAAAATCATTTCTGAATTTGCCCCAAAGCTTTTCCGCTTCATCAGCATATATCCCCTCTTTTTCATCATCGGTCATTGAAAAACGCAGTTTACGCACAAGAGCTTCGCCTGCGTCAATGTCATTTCTGTAGTAGTTGCAGAAAAGCAGAAAATCCATAAGCTTGTACATCTTTGAGCGCACAGAGTCATATTGCTTGTCCTTAAATCTATAGCCGTATTCCTCCAGCATTTTCTCACGAAGCTTTTTGATAGAAAAACCGAGATTTTTCTGAGATTTAAGCACAATGAAATCGTAATAAAGGCGTATGATATCATCAGCCTCAAAGCCTTTCATCATATCAATAAGCAAGCTGATATTGACCTTGTTGCCCTGGATAAAGCCCTTATTTATAGAATCAAATCTCTCATCTACAAGATAGTCAAGAGTATCTCTGTATTCGGGATCAATATTGTTAATAAAACTGTAAAGGTCAAATCTTTTTGCACCCGATTTATCATGAAAAACACACTGTCTTATCTGACCCACAATTGCAAGCATATGATAAACACGCTTTTTGTATGCTTCCGAAGCTCTTGTGTCTTTTGTCTTTGGCTCTTCAAGACCGAAATAGCCAAGGCGCTTAGTTTTCAGCAGGGCATTGAATTTGCTAAGACTTTTTCTGATATTCTCTTTCTTATCGTCGGATAAAGTGCTGCCATTAGGATTAGTAAAAACTTTATAAGTGTTAAATGTGGAAAGATACCCCATGAAATCGTAATTGCTCTCATCGCCTTCCCCAAGCATATTGTTCAGGGCATAAACGATATTCGTTACATACACCGCAAGTATCTTTTCGATATCCAGAATGTTGTAAATAAGCTGGATATGTATATTATCATCAAAAGTTTTGCCAAAAAAGCGCTTTTCAAGCTCCGATTTAAGCCCCAGCATATCCCCTCTTACAGGCGAGCTTTCACCGCTTCTGTGAGTAGGGTTTGAAGTATTTATCTTCACTCCGCTCTCAAAGCCATGCTTGCTTGAAAAAGTGATGTTTACTTTGGTTACACCACAAAGCTCGATATTGCTGCTGTTCTTAGAGGAAAGCTGAGTTTTGTTGTAGTTATTATTATCCACCTTATCCACCTCATATTCAAGCACAGCAGAATTGCCCTTGCCGAAAGAGGTTATGTACATTTTATTTTCGCTGACAAAAATAGACTTCATTCCTGCCGCCTTTACGGAGGATTTTTTCTTTTCTGCCGCAGGAGCAATGACCTCTGCAGCAGGCATGGCAGCGATCGCAGGAGCAGCGTTATTATTTATCTCAGCCGCTTTGAGCTGTCTGGCTTTTTTCTGAGCCTCACGCAGCTCTCTAGGCTTCATTTTATTCTTTTTTGCCATAAATATTACTCCTTATATTAGTTATCCCTTAGCGCATTGAGCGTTAAGGGATTTTTTTATTTGTTGGTTTTAATGTTAAACTTTACCGGTTAGTGCAAATTCGCACCAGTGTAGTAGTTATCTGGTTTCAACACTTCTAATGTTGCGTTTTAGACTAGTGCAAATTCGCACCAGTGTAGTAGATGATGTTATTTATTGTGATACGGATAGCAGTTTTAGACTAGTGCAAATTCGCACCAGTGTAGTAGGTATGACGTTCCGTTTTGGATACTGGCATTGTTTTAGACTAGTGCAAATTCGCACCAGTGTAGTAGGTTAAAGTTGACAAAATAATCAATGATATTCTGTAATAAAACACCAAACTTATCTTATCGACACTTTAATACATATATATTATACCATTTTCAGACACAAATGTCAATAGAAAGTGGCTATTTTATATAAAGCATTTTTATCACCTCCTGTCTGTTGTTATTTCATCTCATTCCCCAATCTCCTTGACAGCTGCGATAGCACAGTCAAGTACAGCTACAATGATAGCCTTAAGGATCGTCTTTCCCATTTTTATCACCTCCTGTCCTTTGTTCTGTATACATTATACCACCTTATCATCGTCAACAAAAGTGTAATTTTCAAAAACTTTTTTATCTATGTTTTTGCACATTTATCACGTTTTTACGGCATTTATATCACAATTTCAGCAAAATAATTTTCTATGATATTGACAAAAAGTACATTTATGATATAATGGATACAAGAGGTGATAAAAATGCTCATACGCCCAAGCACATTTCTGCCCAAGCGTGACAAAAACGTACCATATATCGCAGAGGTGCAATCCATACCCCTCTCACCCTCTGCATATTCCGTCATTATCAAGGACAAGTCCATATTTGAAACAAGCCTTTCCCCTAACGGCAGCGTATCAATGTCCTCATTTCTCACAAGTATATTTGATTCAGCATATATTGCATCATTAAAATACAAAAGTGACGATAACTATAAATATAATGGTATCCCACTTCTGAACGCATTCGTAAAATGGCAGATCGAGGAGATCGATGACGGCCTTGATGATAAAAGCAAGGAGATAATAAAAAGCTATCTTATCTCAAAGCTCTCTGCAAAATACGAAAAGACCAAGACCGAAAATGCAGTGCGAGTAAGGCTCAGCATATGCCGTGACCTTTACGATACACTGAGTAGTGATGACCTTTATTATGAAAACAAGGTGTACAGCTCGACCCTAAGAAGATTTCTGAAAGCCGTGTATGAGGACTATGCCCTGCTGTCAGATTGCGAACGTGAAAGGCTCATTTTCGCCGACAATATCATAAAAATAAATGAAGTCATCAAACAAAACGGCAGCAGATATTACAGCTTCATTTACGCATATTCTAATATGTACAGCCGTGAAAAGCGCCGCATAAGGCTTATCCCCTACCGTATCGTCAGCGACGAATATAAGATGTATAATTATCTTGTCTGCCTGTCCGACGAAAAAAGCGCAGGCAAAGAGTTCAAAGCCGACAGCTATCGCATAAGCAGATTGAGCGGACTAAGCATTGCAGAAAAGCTCAGCCAAAAGGAATACTCCTCCGTCACCGAATACGAACGGCTGAAAGAGGGTCACGTCAAGTCCGTGAAGCACCTACTCAGCGACCCACGTTTTGGCAGTGATGAGAGCGATATCTCCAAAGTGTACCTCACCGAAAAAGGCGTTGAAATGTTCGGCAAAATACTCTATCAGCGCCCCATACTGAAAGGCAATGAAAAGCCCAAGCCCAACGCTGTCAACGAGTTCATCTCCCCGCCTATCCAAGTCAAATACTATTTCAATAAGTTTGGCAAAGACGGCGTTATCCTATCCCCAAGCGACTCGTTTGAAGAAATGAGAACGCTGTATGTCGAGGGGGCTGAGGCGTATAACCGAGTAGTTGAGATGTGAGAATATATGAGTTTATCTTTGTAAAATAAACCGCCCCCATTCGCTAGACTTTTTGACCTAGCAAATGGGGGCGGTTCAAATATCAATATCATTAACTAAAAAAATCAAGACATAAACGCAAGCATAATATACGGATCACTTTACTTTTCTGCCGTAAACCTTGCCCACTCATATTCCGCTGTCAGCGGAACTGTGCCGTCAAAGGCTTTCAGCCAGCTGTCAACGCCAATGCCGTTCCACGCATTCATCATTATTTTACCAGGCGTAACAGGCAGATTTTCAGTAGCCTTGTATGCTTCCTTTCCGTCAACATACCAAGTTATGCTGTCCTCTTTCCACTCAAATGCGTAAGTGTGAAAATCCTCAGAAGCGTCAAATCCAAGATCATACATGTATTCGTGCTTGCCAACACCATTGGTGTAGTAATTGAACTGCACCTTTGTTGTGTCCTTGCCAAGAACTTCAACATCTATTTCGTCCCAAGGATTATCCTCCGATGGACCTGTATATGTAAAGAATGATGATACAACGCCGTCATTCTTTATGGCTTTCATTGAAACCTCATAAAGTCCATAGCCATAGTTCTCCTTTGAACGATACTCGCCGCCTCTGTACGCTTCGGAATCGCCCATACTGTCAATGGTAAGCTGCATTTTTCCGTCATTGAAAGTTACGTTATCTTCGCTCCACGAACAGTTGAACGGATCACCATTTGACCAGCCTGCTGAAATGGAAAAATCATTTGACGCACCCTTGCTGAAATCTGCCTCAACAGTGTATGGAGAATTGCTTTCCGTTTCCGCCTTGCTGCTGACATCTTGCGAAGAACTGCTGTCAGATGAAGCACCGCAGCCACCCATAGACATAACTATCATTGTGAGAATCGACATAGCCAAAACTTTTTTCATTTTTCATTACCTCCGAATAAATATCAGAATTTTATCTTCTATAAGTATTATAATTCAACAGATGTGATATTTATATCAGAAAAGTAATGCAAATATCAGATTATTAACATCAACTTATATTTTCGATCTGCTTGTGCTATGCTTGTTCCAGTTTGCACGGAAAAACTGATCTCTATACTGTTTCGGCGTAAGTCCTGTCTGTTTCTTAAAGCAGGCAATAAAATGGCTGTGCGAGCTGAAAGCAAGATAATTGGCTATATCAAGCGGACTATATTCAGAATATCTCAGCATATTTTCAGCCGCTTGTATCCTTTTTGACATAATGAAATCAGATATCTTTACGCCAACTTCCTCTCTGAAAAGCTTTGAAAGATACTGAGGCGTTATGTTCAGTTCATCAGCTATCTGATTGACGGTCACGCCCTTGTAAATATTATCGAAAATGCAGTCAAAGCACATAAGGATATGCTTCGAGTAAACGTTCTGTGACGCAGCCTTTTTCATTTGCTTTGTATAATAAACGATGACTTCTTTGTGTACAGCCATAACGCTTTCTTCATTGCGGCACTCATCACATTTATTAATGTATATATCGCTTATGGTATACGCAGTTTCCGGGTCAAGTCCACCCTCGATGCAAAACCTGCACAGCATAGCTATGGTTATGACAAGATGATACTTGACGTTTCTAAGTTCGTCTTTGCTGAGCCTGCCCTTTCCGTTTGTATCCAGCGGCGTATACAAACGTTTGACCGTTTCAAGGTCGCCCTCCCGCACCGCAGAATAAAATTCCAGTTCCGTTTCATATGGTGAATGATGATAGTCATTTTCCTTTTGCATAAACTGCCGCTTAGACAATTCTCTGTTTATTTCCATAGCTTTCACCCCCTGCTTTTTAGCTTATTATATCATATTTACAGACACAAGTAAAGCCTCATATTTATAGAAAAAGGACGGCAAATCACCCTGCCGCCCTTTTTTCTGATAATTAGATATTATTTAGCCTCTTTCATTGAAGTCATAGCCTCGTCGATAAGATAATCTATAGCCTTTTCATTTTCCTGAACGACCTGTGACCAGCTCTTTGACTCCTGCGGATTCATTGTTCCTCTTATGGCAGTATCGCAAATAGAGTTAAGGTCGGCAGATACGCCCTGCTCAAAGTCAAATACAGGATTCTGTGCAGACAGATCATAGATAGTTTCTCTCATTTCAAGCATCTCATCTGTCCAGCCGTAATCGTCCTTGTACTGATCAAGGGTTATCTGATGTGCAGCCTCGTCAAGCTCTGCATAACGGCAGCATTCAAGGAAAGCTGCCACGCCCTCAGGATTTTGAGCGTTCTTTACAATGCTAAAGCCGTGTACTCTTGAAGGGATATACTGTTTATCGCTATCAGCTGAGCAAGGAACAGGAACGAACATTACCTCTCCCTTTGATACATCGCCATAGTTTACAGTTGTTGACGGAGCATTCTCAAGTGCCCAAAGTCCGATAGGATAGAAAAGCGTCAATCCTGTTGCCATTCCGCTGCCCTCTGCGTCGCCTCTGAGTTTCCAGTTATTCTCGTGCTTTGGATAAACAACATTGTTCTTCTGCAGCTCATACATCATATTCTGAGCCTTTGCTATCATAGGATCAGAAATATTATTTACAAGCTTACCGTCTGTGATACCGATGAGCGGCACACCTGAAGACTGCTGCAAAGCCTTTTCATAATACCAGCCGTCGAGAGCGTATTTATCGCTTTCAGCGTCAGTAAAATCAAGACACATTTCTGTGAATGTATCCCAGTTCCACTTGCCTTCTTTGAAAAGCTCAGCAGGATCGTCATATCCGTTATCTTCCATTGTTTGCTTGTTGTATACAAAAACATACGCAGGGTCTGTTCTGATAACGCTCACATAATGCTTATCGCCAAGCATAAACTGATCTGTCGCACCCTTTATGTCTGTCCAAAGAGGCTTTGAAAGATCGATATAATCGTCGATAGGCTCTATCATTGACTTTATAGCACCCTTAGGGAAAACGTCCATATCATCAGCACCGATGAAATCAGGTGAATCATTTGACATTACAAGTGCCGCAAGATCGTCAAACTTAGTTTCCCAAGTGGTCTGCACCCAGTTTATCTTACCATTATACTTTGTCTTGAACAAAGCAAGGTCAGCGCCTATCTCCTTGTCCTCTGCCTCAGTAGGGTTGATATCCCAATGTGAAAACCACTTTATTTCGTTGCTCTTGAGATCTCTCACATCTTTCATATCATCAGCAAGTCTTTGAACTATCTGCTGCTGATCTTCCTTAAGCTTTTTGTCAACGACCTTGCTTGATGAATCACTTGAACTTCCGCAAGATGCAAATGCTGAAAGCGAGCAAACCGCAAGGGCAAATGTCAAAACTCTTTTTGCATTATTCATAGCCATACCTCCGAATATTACTTTCTTCTCTTTGCAACGATCACTGCTGTGCCGGCAAGAGCGATAACAGCAAGTGCTCCGCCAACAGCAGCACCTGTTTCTGCTGCCTTAGATGTATTGTCAGATGCTTTTGAAGATGTAGCCGCTGCTGCAGAAGTCTTGCCTGCATCCGCTTTAGATGAAGAAACGTCTTTCTTTGACGTATCAGCCTTTGAGCTTGAAGCATCAGACTTTGAATCTGCCTTTGAAGCATCTGTTTTTGAATCTCCGCCCTCGGCAGATGCAACACCGAAATCAAGCGTCATTGAAAGTGTGCCGCCGTTGAAAGCGCCTTCCCTCTCCCAGCCTGCGACCTCAGGACGAGATTTCTTTGTTACCTCGCCTGTTTCATCATCGACCTCTTCAGTTGGTCTGATATGTATTCTTATTCCACCCTCTGGGTCCTCGTCCAATGAAGTGATAGAATTAATCGAATCAAAAACCGTTGTTGTGCCGTCCTCGGCAACGAACTTTGCGTCAGATATCTTAACGTCCACAGGATAAACACCATCAGGAAGATTAGCCACCATAACGCCCATATCTCCAAGAGTTCCCTTGCCTGACATTGTCTTGTCGGTGACAACTTTGCTTATCTTATATTCAACAGTTATCTTGCCAAAATCATCGATGCCTACCCAGTCGCCCTGATTCCAGGTCCAGTCCTGACCCATATAAAAGCCCATTGCTCCGATAGAGTAATATGAGTCATTCATTTTTGAGTCCTCCTCTGACGGGTGAACAACATCGCCTAGCTTTGCTGCCGAAACAGAAACTGACATCATTGTTGCTGCGAGAACCGCTGCTGAAAGACCTGCTACAAATTTTTTGATCTTCATAACCTTTTCCTCCTATTTTTCAATAAAATTTTTCGCTAAAAGCAATTTATTTTGTTGTTTCTGTATATATTATAACCATGTAAACGTTTTGTTTATATCAAAAATGTAACATAAATATCATAAAAGTGTTTAATATCGAATTTATGAAAGATTATAAATATATGAAAACAGACCCACTTGATATTCAAGCAAGTCTATTTATTCGGAAGTTATTATAAGAAAGTGACTATGAATTATTATGTTTATATTATACGCTTTGTTTTAAAACTATTATATCAATATTCAGTTATTTATATCAAATAATTATCGTAAATAGAATTTTATGAGCAAACATCAATTTATGAAACTAAGCATAAAAAAACAAGCTCGGCAAACGTGACCGAGCTTGTCCAAAAATGGAGTTATATTAAGAAATGATCTATTAAAGATACTTTACCAGTTCATCAAGAACGCTGTCAAGATGTCCGTCAATAAAGCCATAGTCAACACCCTTGTATGACCAAGCCGCTCTTCCGATAGAACATTTCTCAAAGGCACTGCTTATATCCTTGTACCAGTTAAGAGTATTTTCAGCAGATGCAAGATTTATAACACCGTATTCTCCACAATACATAGGAACATTTCTTTCCTCTGCGACCCTTACAGCCTCAGCAAATCTTCCCATAAAATAATCAGGCGTAAATTTCTCTGTCTTGACCTCCTCATATGTCTGCATATATTCAAGACCAAGACGCTTTATCTCAGTTCTGTATTTTGGGACGCTTCCCGGATAATCTATCCTGAAATCTCCTGGCATCTCATCTACCCAATAGGCAGCCTGATGAGTGAAGAGAAATGGGTCATAGCAATGGAAAGTATAAACTATATGCTCGTCATAAGGCTTATCAAGGTCTTTCATTGAATCAATAGAGTTGTTCCAGTAGCTGCCCACAATAATATTTATATCAGCACTATATCTTCTAATAAGCTTTATGGCATTTTCAACGATAGCATTCCACTTTTTGCTGAACTTAGGATCAGTTACCTCATTGAGAAGTTCAAAAGAGACCCTGTCAGAATATTTGCTGAAACGCTTTGCAAACTCTTCCCAAAGGTCATAGAATTTCTGCTGAAGCTCAGCGTTATCAAAGAATCCGCTTTCAGCCTGAGCCTTGTCAAAGAAAAAGCCCATTGTCTTATGAAGGTCAAGTATCATATTGATACCGTTATTTCCGCACCAATCGATACACTTCTGAACATAGTCGAAGCCGCTCTCTATAAAGCCGTTTTCGTCCTGAAAGATATTATAATCCACAGGCACTCTAACGTGGTCGCAGCCCCAGCCCTTTATACGCTTGATGTCCTCCTCTGTAATAAAATTATCAAGATGCTCCTTACTGTAATCGCATTGTGACAGCCAGCCTCCGATATCGATGCCGTGCATATAGCCATTAAATCTTCTCATATTTTTAACCGTCCTTTCTGATTCTAGTTTTATTTGCAACTATATCGTAACACTATATGGCCGAAATTTATATCATAATTTTAATATTCGTGTAAAAATCGTAATGTTATTATGACATTTTAAACATATTTCTCTAAACTATTGACATGCATTACGTTGCACATATAAAATTGCACCCCTCAGATTGGCGGATAGACTGTACATAAAATAATGCAAGGCCGCCGCAGGTCGTATTAATTCGTGACCTGCGGCGGTGACTTCTTTTATAGTTATCTGTGATCTAATTACCTTGAAACATAGCTAACATACTATTTCATATCCAGCGGATAAACAGGTCTTCTTATCTTCTTAAATTCACCGATTTTTGTAACGTCAGGATTATTGACACCTATACTCTCTGCTGTAAAATATACATATTCCTTGTCGCTAAAATTTGCCTTGTATGAATGGCCGAAGCCTTTGAGAACGAGAACTGAATATTTGTTGCTGTCAATGTCAAGATGTCTAAAAATATTTATCATCTCCGTTGGAACTTTATTTTCAGTTACAACAATATCTGCTTGTTCCGTGCTAATAACAGCAATGCGACCATAATCAGTATATGTTTCCCCATAATCTGCAAATTCTTCACCATTAGCTTCGCACATTGGTATTGGTTTGCAAATGAGTTTAGTGACCACCGCCGTTATCGGTAAAGGTCGTCCGTGCTTATTATCAGTTTTTCCACCAAGAAGTCCCTTTATAACAGCACCCTCTCCTGCTGCAAAAGCCATTTCCGTGATCTCTCTATCACAGATAGTTGATACCCCTATTTTATTTATACCGCCCTCAATAAGTTTATCAAGAATATAAGTACCATCAGCAGGACCGCCGCCGAGCGGGTCATCACATTCATCGATAACGGCATATTTCTTTGAAGGTGCACTCTTTATTGTGCTTATTATTTTGTCAAGTGGATCAAGGTGCACAAAGAAACTATCTTTTTTGTCTATAAACATATTTGATATGTCATTACATATCGCCTGTGCATCGGATACATCTGTTGTCACCGTACAAATAATAGACGGACCTGCATTATATTTGTCAGAGCCATAAAAGCCTGCAAATGGTGATACATTGATAACGCCTGCCTGTTTCTCATATTCAAAAGCTTGGGCTATAAATGGCGTCATAGCACCACCATTTGTATCTGTATTGATCGCAGGCAAAAGGAGCGGTGGCTGAGCATATGCCGTTTTCATTACAAAGCCTTCTTCAAGCTGTCTATGATATATCTCCACACATTCCGATTCACGTTTCCTTATATCAACGTGAGGTTCTGTATTATAACCCAGAAGAAGGTCTGCATTCTTCACCATAAGAGGAGATACATTTGCGTGCAGGTCAAGTACAGCATATATCGGCGTACCTTCTCCAACAAGTGCCTTGATTGAGCTGAGCAAGTCCCCCTCACAATCATCAAAGCCTTCAACTACTGCTGCACCATGGAGATTGAGAAACACAACATCAGGCTTAGTAAAAGCGATCCTTTCAAGCATTCTCTCTTTTATAGCGACATATACATCTTTTTCAATAAGTCCCGACGGCGTAGCAAACGCAGCTGGCAGAGGTAATACATCATCATTATACTTTGCCAATGTCCTCAAAAAGCCCGTTATCTCACGAGCGTCGTTGAAATACTCCGTAAACTCCTTAACATCATCAGTATCAATGTAATCACGAGCTTTAAAGCTGTCAAGGTCTGTGCGTATAGCACAGAATGTATTTGTTTCGTGAAAAAAGCCGCCTACCGCCGCTCTCATAAAAATCATCTCCAATAGTCATTATTAAGGGTTTAACATTACCTTATAAAAATTATATTAAATTATAAAAGAGATTTCAAGGTCATAACACCACAATTGTCTCTGTGTTCTTTGCACAATTACTGATTATTGTGCACTCGCAACAACATTATTTGTAACTTGCACAACTTGATTAATCTTGTTTATTGTGATATACTTAGGTCATAGAAAGACAAAACAGAATATTTCAAAGAACAAAGACGTTATTTCCTTTTTAAAGGCAAATGACGTCTTTTTTATTCAGGAGGTTGGATTACATGAAAAAAATCGAAATTATCACAAGAACGGAAAAGCTAGAGATTATCAAGAAGATCCTTGTCAATCACAATTGCCTTGGTCTCACCGTTTATTCAGTAATGGGTTGTGGACGTCAGAAAGGTCATATCAGCAAAGCTGAAAATGATGATGTTGCAACTAATCTTCTCCCTAAGATATATGTTATGACAGTTGTAAAAGACAGTGAGCTAAAGCTCATTATGAACGACATCTACAATGAGATTGGTACAGGAACACACGGCGATGGCAAGGTATTTGTATCTAACATCGAAGATGCCATGAGAATCCGTACAGGAGAATGTGGAGAAAATGCTTTGTAAGCAGTAAGAGAGGTAACTATGAAAGAGAAAAAAGTAATAGTGTCCTTAAAAGGCATATCAAAAACATATGACAATGATGTCAAGGTCGTCAAGAATATTGATCTGGATATTTATGAGGGCGAGTTTTTGACTATTCTTGGAGCTTCTGGCTGTGGCAAAACCACCACGCTGCGTATGATAGCTGGCTTTGAGGACGTTTCCTCCGGCGATATTTGTATCGACGGCAGCTCCGTGATAGGTGTTCCGCCTTATAAAAGGCAAGTAAATACGGCTTTTCAAAGTTATGCTTTGTTTCCTCATCTTAGCGTTTATGACAACATTGCATATGGTCTGAAAGTAAAAAAAGTTTCCAAAGCAGAGATACACGAACGTGTTTCACATATGCTTTCGCTTATCAGGTTAGACGGATATGAAAAAAGGAAGCCTGCTCAGCTTTCAGGCGGACAAAAACAGCGTGTATCTATTGCAAGAGCACTCATCAATAATCCAAAGGTATTGTTGCTTGACGAACCATTGGGGGCTCTTGACCTTAATCTCAGAAAGCAGATGCAGCTGGAATTGAAAACAATGCAGAAAAAGCTTGGCATAACATTTATATACATCACTCACGATCAGGAAGAGGCTCTGACGATGAGTGACAGGATCGCTGTAATGCACAAGGGCATACTTGAACAGGTCTGTTCCCCAAAGGAACTTTATATGAAGCCAAAAACAAAATATGTTGCAGAATTTATCGGTGAGTCAAATATCTTCGAGGGCGTAGTAAAGGACAGAAATAGCGACAACTGCACAGTTGCGATCGAAAGTGGAAACATCCTGTGCAGCGGTGATGGTTATGTTGCAGGACAAATGGTATATGTTTGCATTCGTCCAGAAAAAGTACGGATCACAAGAAAAGCAGGAAGCGGCAATTCACTGCCAGCCGAGATAAAGGAGCAGATATTTACTGGCAATATGATGAAACATATTGCCGTGCTTTCTAACGGACACGAGATAAAAGTTGCAGACATTGCTTCCTACAACGATATAAATATCGGTGACAAGATATATCTTGAATGGGACGCAAAGGACGCTGTAATGATCAAAAATCCGACAGGCCCTATAGCCGAAAATTTTGACACATTGCGGGGGGTGCAGTAAATGACAACATCACGCAGCAGGTTCAATTTCACGGCACTTGTATATATTCTCCCACTAACTTTGGCACTTCTGCTGCTGGTGATACTTCCACTTTTATATGTTGGAGCAATGAGTTTTATGGGACGTGGCGCATACGGCGGCACTATCAGAAGATTTACAGTTGACGCTTATAAGTCTCTTGCAGATTTTACTTATCTCAAAGCCGTAGGAAGATCAATATGTATGGCTCTTAAAAGCTCTGTATTATGCATATTGCTTGGATATCCATTTACCTTTATTGTGGCAAGAAAGTGGAAAAAATCAGGCAAGCTGCTTATGTTTCTGCTCATGATACCTGTTTACACCAGTAGCCTTGCAAGACTATATAGCCTTGTTATAATGTTTAATTCATCTGGCTTGATAAATACTGCTCTTATGAAGCTTCATATCATAAGCTCACCTTTGCAGATGCTTTATACAAACGGCTCAATCACAATTGGGCTTGTACAATATCTTCTGCCGTTTGCAGTAATGCCGTTATATTCATCTATAGAAAAACTTGACGAAGCAACTATCGAGGCGTCTTATGACCTTGGAGCAGGCAAGATAAAGACCTTCATAAAGGTAATTCTCCCTATGACTTTTCCGGGAATAATCGCAGCATTTATCATTCTTTTTGTTCCTGCTATAGGCACATATTTTATTACAGATGTTATCGGCGGTGGAACAGTATATATGATAGGTAACATTATATGCAACCAATTTCTCAGTGCAAGGAACTGGCCTCTCGGTGCAGCACTCTCAGTGTGCGTTGTAATATTCATTCTGCTTATGCTTTATCTTTACAGTAGGATAGGAAACCTTGATGATTTGGGGGCGATGTAAATGAAAAACAGCAAACTTGTAAATAAAATAACGAATGCTTATGTGATACTGATATATGTGTTTGTATTTATCCCTGTAATAGTTATGGTCGCATTTTCATTCAACAGCCTGCCTTCAAATCAGCATTGGGAAAGCTTCACGCTTGATTATTACAGCAAACTGTTTTCTGATAGTGAAATGATCCAAGTACTTATAAACTCACTTACACTGGCAGTAGTAAGTACGCTTGCCGCTATCTTTATCGGCACCCTTGGTGCATATGCGCTTTGCAGGCTTAAATTCAAGGGCCGTTCGTTTCTGAATTTTATGGTTTTTGTACCTATGGTGATCCCAGAAATAGTTATAGCGGTAGCATTTCTTGGGCTTACAGGTGCAGCTGGTATATCAAAAGGCTTTGGGGTTATGGTATGTGCGCATACTATATTCATTCTTCCGTATATTATTGTTACGCTCAAGTCAAGATTTGCAGACTATGATGTTTCTATAGAAGAAGCTTCACTTGACCTTGGTGCAAACCAGATATATACATTCATACACATCATCTGTCCTATGATACTTCCAGGTATTTTTACTGGCGGACTTATGGCATTCTCGCTGTCATTTGACGATCTTATCGTATCAAATTTTCTCAGCAACACGGGATATACCACACTTCCTGTAAAAATATACTCAAATCTGAAGGTAGGTATCTCACCTGAATATAACGCATTGTTCACCATAATACTTGCGGTAATGCTTATAGCTACCGCGGCTATTGCAATAAAAAAGAAAAGAGGAAAGTAAAATGAAAAGAAGAAAATTTCTGGCGTTGACAGCAGCATTGGTATTGGCGGCAACAACCGGACTGGCTTCCTGTGGAAACAATTCAGGCAGCAAAGGCGACACAAAAGAACTTAATATGATTCTCTACCCTGACTATGTCCCTCAATCTGTCATTGACAGCTTTGAAAAAGAAACAGGCATAAAGTGTAATATCGACTATGTTGACAATGATACTCTCATCTATACCAAGTGGTCAGAAGATCCCAAGGGTTATGATATTGGTCAGCCTGCTATTTCTACTCTGCACGCACTTATCGATGCAGATATGCTTCAAGAAATAAGCTATGAAGATATTCCAAACAGCAAATATATTTCCACAGATAAATGTGATATCTCACTGAATGACAATGACAAGAAGTACTCTATTCCATATAACACCACCGGCGGTTACACTTGGATATACAACACAAAGACCTGTCCTGTCACTATCACAAAAATGGATGATCTTCTTGATGAAAAGCTTCGTGGTCAGATCGTTACAATGCCTTATTCGTTCATGTGGTATCCGTCAGCACTTATGCACCTTGGATATTCAGACTCCTCTACAGACGAAAAGGAGATTGCTGAAGCAACAGAATGGGTCAAGAAGCTTACTGCGAACGTAAAGGTGTTCGACGGCGCAACACCAAGTTCTTCTGTGAAAAATGGCGAATGCAGTGTCGCTCTTACATTTGCAAGTGACGCTTCAAGAGCGCTTCTTGATGACCCTGATCTTGATTACCTCAAGGTAGAAGACCAGACATTTATGCAATGCACACAGTATTGGGTTATTGGAAATCAATCGCCTAACAGTAAGAATGCTGAAAAGTTTATTGATTATATATGCGACCCTAAAATTTATGCAGAGTGTTTGAATACATACCCCGCTATATCAAATAATGAGGAAGCGCTGAATTATGTTTCCGATGATTATAAGAAAATAGAAGGTATGTTTGAGATCCCTGATGATAAAAAATCATACATTCTCAATTCGGACATCCCTACTGACGCACTTTCCGCATATGATGAACAATGGAATAAGATCATGTCAAACTAAGGAGTGATCCTACAATGAGCAAAGATTATTCTGAGATAGCATACAAACATACACGTTTTTTTGTTGAAGAATGCGGAGAGCGTATCGCAGGCACTGCACAGATGAACAAGGCAGCAGAACACGCTGTCGAAGTGTTCAGATCTCTCGGCATGAAATATATCCAGCATCATTTTCAAGTACCTGTTTGCAGCACTGAAAAAAGCGTTGTTGAGTTGATCTCAAACAAGCAGATCACACCTCTGCCACATACTAATGTGTGCTTCTGCACAGATACACCAGAGGGTGGCTTAACAGCGGAAGCTGTACTTATACATTCAGACGTCAAGAAAATGGGTGTTATCGGCGAGATCTATCCTATCAGTGACAAGTGTATAAAAACAGATATCAAAGGAAAGATCGTAGTTATAGAGCGAAGCGTTCTTATGGATTACCCAGATATAGACACCTACAAGGTACTTGAAAAATATAAGCCCGCTGCCGTAATATTCACAACAGACGAGTCACAGCAAGGCATACCATATGTGTATTCAAATTTTGAGTACAGAGAAGCACAGTATATGCTGCCGTCATTCATAATGAACAAAAATGATGTGAATAAACTGTTCAGCCAAAATGATAAGGTCATACTGCACGTTGAATTAAAAACTCAGGTTCAGAAAAAAGAAAGCACCAATACGATAGGTGTGATAGAGGGTACAGACAAGCAAGATGAAGTGATCTTGATCTCAGGTCATCTTGACTCGGCAGTCAGCAGCAAAGGTGCTGTTGATGATGCAGGTGCAATAGGCACTGTTATGGCATTAGCAGAAAAATACAAGGCTCTATCCGACAAGGGCGTCAGAACACATAGGACCTTGTATTTTGCCTGCTGGTCGGGTCACGAACCTGGTCTGCACGGAAGCAAATACTTTTTGCAGCAAAACCAGGACATTTACAAACGTATAAAATATAATATCAATTACGATATCATTGGAATGGCAACGCCTTATTCCATAACCTATGCAGGCGTAAAAGACTTTGAAGCGATATTTGAAAAAATATTTGAAAAGTGCGGCTCAACGTTGGACATTTTTTCCGGACCTGTTCCCTGTGACACACTAAATCTCACATCAAACAAAATCCCTAGTCTTACTATGTCAAACGGTGGATTCGTATGGGGACATACGCCTGCTGATGATATGAAAAACATTGACAAAAGGGGCTTTGATCAGCCTATTGATTTTTCAAGTGAGCTTATAAACTATCTTGACAGCCTTGAAAAAATACCTCAGGGATACACTGATGATATTGAAAAACAGCTTGATATATATGCCACACGATATGGCTGGGATTTCTGACAGGAGGCATATGTTATGAAAATAATTGATCTGAGCGGCGAATATACAGAAAAAATGTGGTATTATGGTGAGCCATATACGCCATACAGCGTAAAAGATCTTGCGTGTGTCGATAAAAATGGCTATATCGCAAGAGAATATACACTGACAGCCCACACAGGCACTCACATAGAAAACAGCGCTCATTGGAGCGAAAATGCACAGGGAATAAGCGAGACCCCTATTGAGAAATTCGCAGGTAACGCTCGGTTACTTTACCTGCCGTTCTCAGAAAGCAAAGAGATAACAGTGAAAAGACTAAAGGCAGCAGGTGCTGATGATCTTGAAAAAGACGAGATATGTATTATCCGAACAAATTGGGATAGCTTTTGGAACAAAAAAGAATATGTATCTGAAAGCCCATATATTACAGTACCTGCGGCAGAATATCTTGTATCAAAGGGAATAAAACTCGTGGGAATGGACAGCCCTATGATAGGCGATCCGAATGACGGGATCTCATCAGTAGGAGCTGACCTCGTTCTTCCTGACTATAAGTTTTCAGAGGCAGGGATACCGATAATACTTGGTCTTGTAAATTTATCATCTCTGCCTGAAAAGTTCTTTTTTACAGCCTTTCCACTAAAACTGCATAACGGTGAAGGAAGTCCCTGCCGTGCAACTGCAATAACATTTTAAGATAAAGGAGCTATTTATTATGGAATATGAAATTCAGAAACATCTGCATTATGCAGGAATACCAAGTTTTAATCTTTATCCGTACACACAGGATACTGAATGTGCTGACATAACTATAATGGGTGTACCTTTCGATAGTGGTGTTACAAATCGTCCAGGTGCAAGACTTGGACCAAGAGCTATAAGAAATATGAGTCAGCTTACAAACTGCTTTGCCTATCCATGGAGCTACAAACTCAGCGATAAAGCAAAGATCGTTGATTACGGCGATGTAGGATACTATGTGGGTGCAAATACAACGAAGGTAATGCTTGAGGAAACGTATAATACTGCCAAAAAAGTTTTTGAATCTGGCAGCAAACTTCTTACCCTTGGCGGAGACCACACTATTCCATATGGTATGGTCAGAGCTGCAAGCGAAAAGTTTGGAAAACTTGCTCTGCTGCATTTTGACTCTCATCAGGACAGCACTCCGTCCACTGATGGAAATGTATCCCACGCAAACTTCGCATATGACTTACAGACTGAGGGGTGTATCGACCCGTCACATTCGGCGCAGGTTTTTATAAGAACTGAAATGACTAAATGTGGATATAATATTTTCTATGCTATGGACGCTGTAAATATGGATATGAAAGAGCTAGCTAGACAGTTGAAAGCCATTGTGGGCGATATGCCTGTATACATAACCTTTGATATCGACGCTCTCGATCCCTCGGCTGCACCAGGTACAGGTACGCCTGTTATCGGCGGTCCTACCTCGGCTCAGGCAAGGCGACTACTTTACGAACTGCGTGGTATCAATGTTGTAGCAGCAGATCTTGTAGAGGTGCTTCCTGCATATGACCACAGCGAGATCACCGCACTTGCGGCGGCAACGATCGCACAGGACCTTATGTATCTTATGTATAATAAAGAATAAATCTCGCATCTCCAGCCCATAGTTTTACCTATGGGCTAAAGGTGTTTTTAGGAGTGATAACAAATGAACTGCGAAGATCTAATGAACATTCCCAAAATATATTCAGGAATGAAGCTTATAGCGGGTGGGTCAGGAATGTACAGAAACATACGGTGGATATATTTTGCCGATTGTACACAATGTCTTTCAGATGATTTTAAAGTCTCACAGTTGATACACGGAGGAGAACTTGTTATTGTCACAAATGCAGCACTCACAGACAATGATGACAAAATGCTCAGTATGATTGTGGAAATGAACCAAAAGAATATAGCTGGGCTTGTTATAAATGTCGGACAGATATCACCTATGCTGACCGAATACTGCAATGACAACGAACTACCGCTGTTTGAACTGTCCTATGATCTGCACCTCATTGATCTTTCACAGATCGTATGCAAGGCATTGGTGGAAGAAGAAAGCAACACAAACTCGATAGATCAGCTTCTTGCTGCAATAATTTATTCCTCTAATATAAATGACGCTGATATAAAGATACGGGCAGGCTATCTAGGCACTAATATATCGGATAAAAATCATATAGTCGTGCTGAAGTTAAACAAAAACAACAAACTTCAGGACTCTTATGAAAATCTGCAAAGATATATCAGATATGAATTTAAAAACTATGGTTTGCAAAAAATGCTGATGCTCTGGCAAATAGATACAGGCATAATGCTTATCCCCTCGGAGCTATTTAGCCGCGATCTGCTCTCCAATATACTCACAAGGATAATAGACCACATTAGTTCTTACTACGGCATTGACGCAAAGGCAGGGATAGGATCTGCATATGAATACATATCGGAATTAAAGAAAAGCTTTCAGGAAGCTCTGAACTCCATTAAAATATCACACTCTGAAAGTAAAAGTCAGAAAGTATTCTTTTACGATAATCTCGGTATCTACTCGCTTATCGCGCAGATAAAAAATGATAAGTTTCTTGATGAATATGTAAATAATCATATAGGCAAACTGATACAATCTGATGTTTTGCAGGAGGGCGACCTTTGCAAAACGCTTGAAGCCTATCTTGATCATAACTGCAACGCTGCCGCAGCAGCAGAGCACCTGTTTATCCACAGGAATACAATGCGCTATCGTATGGATAAGATCAAAAAAATACTTTGCTGCGAACTTGATGATCTTGACGTCTATCTTGAACTTAAAATGGCGTTTGAGATCAAAAACTATCGTGAAAGTCAAAAAGATCAGTCATAATTTATTGTGTGCATACACCACAATAAAGATTATAAAGACAACACATTGCTGTTATACTGTTTTTTTCTTATAATTATATCAAAGGAAAAAACTTTCCGTAATAAAAGAACAGGAGTGACTTTATAATGCTAAGAAATTCATTGCCAACTATAATTACAGATAAGGTTCCAGGACCAAATGCCTGTGTACTTTTGAAAAAAAGGGACAACGCACTGCCTAAAGCGCTCTGTGGCTATACATATCCTATATGTATCAAGCGTGGAGAGGGCGCAATGCTCGAAGATGTTGACGGAAACATCTTTCTTGATTTTATCGGAGGTGTCGGCGTTCTCAACATCGGCTACAGCAGACCTGAGGTCGTGAAAGCTGTTCAAGATCAGGCAGAAAAATATTTTCACTGCATTTTCAATGTGGTGGCACACAGTGGTTACATTGAACTTGCTGATAGGCTCAACAAACTTATGCCATGCAAAGGTGATAAACTGAAAACATTCTTTGCAAACAGCGGTGCAGAGGCAGATGAGAATGCAGTAAAGATAGCCAAAGCATATACAGGAAGAAAAGGCATCATCTGCTTCTCTGGTGCATTCCACGGAAGAACAAATCTTACAATGGCTCTTACAGCAAAAAAATCTTATGCAAAGGGAATGGGTCCTTTCCCGTCTGATATTTACAGAGCTGAGTTCCCTTACCTTTATCATGCACCAAAAGGATATTCTGAACAAGAAGCGATAGCATATTACCTAGACAAACTCAACACTCTTTTTGATGAAGCTGCACCTGCCAGTGATATTGCAGCAATGATAGTTGAACCTGTTCAAGGAGAGGGTGGTTTTGTCCCCGCACCTATCGAATGGGTAAAAGCCGTCAGAAAGATATGCGACGATAATGGTATTTTACTTATTGCTGATGAAGTACAGTGTGGAAACTGTCGAAGTGGCAGATACTATGCCTCAGAATATTGGAAGGAAGCAGGTGCTGCACCAGATATTATAGCAACAGCAAAATCTCTTGGCGGCGGCGTTCCAATAAGTGCAATAACCGCCCGTGAGGAAATTATGGATTCAGTACCTGTGGGAACTATTGGCGGAACATATTGCGGAAATCCTCTTGCCTGTGCTTCTGCACTCAAGGTAATGGATATAATGCTGGAAGAAGATTATGCAGGCAAGGCTGAAGAAATAGGTAAAAAGGCAACTATATTTTTCAGTAGTCTTAAAGAAAAATATGAAGAGGTAGGAGATGTAAGAGGTCTTGGCTCGATGCTTGGCGTGGAATTTGTAAAGACTAAAGCAGAAAAAGAACCAAACGGCGAACTTGTTTCTAAGTTAATACAAAACGCTCTTCAAATGGGACTTATGCTTGAAAATGCTGGCACACACGGAAACGTTATAAGATTTCTTGTCCCTCTGTGTGTAACAGACGAACAACTTGAAAAAGGCTTTGAGATATTTGAGACCGCTTTGGTAAAAGCAAAGTCTGATAAATAATACAAGAAAAGAGGTATTAAACGTGAGTATGGATTTTAATTACTACCTGCCTGTAAATATTGTTTTTGGAAGAGGAAAAGTCAGCTCTGTTGGAATCATCGCAAGCGATCACGGCAAAAAGGCACTTGTTGTCACAGGAAAAAGCAGCACAAAGCGCTCTGGGTTGCTTAACCGAATTTGCAGTCACTTAAAAAAATCAGGTATCGAATATACTGTTTTTGATAAAGTACCACAAAATCCTCTTACAACGACAGCTGAGCAAGCTGCACGAATAGCAAAAGACAACGGCTGCGATATGGTCATAGGCGTCGGCGGCGGAAGCGTTATGGATTGTGCAAAGGCAGCAGCATTTATCGCAGTAAATGACGGTGATATAAATGACTACATATTCAATCGTCTGAAAAGCGGCAAAGCTCTGCCGATAATACTTATCCCAACGACCTGCGGAACAGGCAGTGAGGGAAACGGATTTGCTGTATTAACAAACCCGGAAAACGGAGATAAAAAATCACTAAGATGCAATGCAATAGTTGCAAAGGCGTCTATCATTGATTCTGAATGTATGATGACTATGCCGAAAAATGTTTTGGCAAGTGTCGGTTTTGATGCCTTTTGTCACTGTATGGAAGCCTATATAAGCCGCATTGCTCAACCATTTACGGATATTATGTGCGAAAAGGCAATGAAGCTTATTGCAGATGATCTTCCAAAGCTTTTTAAGGGTGACAATAACCCAGAGTACTGGGACAAGATAAGTCTTGCAAGCACAATGGGAGGAATGGTCATAAATACCGCAGGTGTTACACTTGCACATGGTATGGAACACCCTGTCAGCGGTTTCAAGAATGCCGTACACGGCAAAGGTCTTGCAGCCATAACCCCTGCAGTAACAGAAGCAAGCATAAAAGGTGACCCACAGAAATTTGCATTTATTTCAAAAGTGTTAGGCGGCAATAATGAGAATGATTGTGCAGAACAGATAACAAAATTTATCGACTCACTTCGTCTTACCTGTACGTTATCAGATTTTGGAGTAAAAGAAAGTGATATCGATATGCTGACAGACAGCTGTATGAAAGTTTCAGCAGCAGGTATATCCTATCATCCCGTAAAATTTGACAGGTCACACATAAGAGATCTATATTTAAAGTCACTGTAAATCAAGCAAAAAGGAGTTCTTCCTATGCGCAGATATAAAACGTACATTAACGGAGAATGGTTTGAAGGCACTTCGGGAATCGTTCTGAGATCTGTTGATCCTTCAAATAACAAAGAGTTAGGCGAGATAGTGCAAAACAGCAAGGAAGATGTGGAATATGCAATAGAAAGTGCCTCACGTTCCTTTTACAAAACCAGAGAATGGCGTGATCTTGATGTTCAGCAACGAAGCGACAAGCTTCTAAAGATCGCTGATATGATAGAGAGCGAGATTGATGAAATAGCTAAGACAGAGTCAATGGACAACGGCAAGCCCTTGCGTGAAGCGCAGGCAGATGTTGACGATGCTGTGCATTGTTTCCGTTATTATGCAGGGCTTATCCGTACACCAAGCGGTCAAACTTACAATGTAAACAGCAATTTCGGCAATATGCACTCATACACAGTGAAAGAACCAGTGGGTGTCTGCGCACTTATCACACCTTGGAATTTTCCATTTTTGATGAGCGTATGGAAAATAGCCCCTGCACTTGCGGCTGGCAACAGTATAATTTTCAAGCCAAGCTCTGAAACGGTACTTTCGGCATTGAAGCTTTTTGAGATACTTGATAAATGTGATCTACCAAAAGGCACTGCAAATCTGGTCATCGGTTCAGGAAGCACAGTTGGAAATCTTTTAGCCGAAAGCAAAAAGGTAGATATGATTACATTCACAGGCAGCACATCCGTTGGGCAAGGCATAATGCGAGCTGCTGCTGGCAACGTAAAAAAAATAGGGCTTGAACTCGGTGGAAAGTCACCTAATATCGTCTTTGCAGACACGGATATCGACAAGACCGTTGAATGGGTAATGATGGGTATATTTTTAAATCAAGGAGAAGTCTGCTGTGCAGGATCAAGGCTGATAATAGAAAAATCGATAAAGGATAAATTTCTAAAAAAACTTGTCGAGAGAACTGATAAGCTTACCCTTGGCGCTCCTCTTGATAACCCTGATATGGGTCCGCTCATATCAAAAAAGCATATGCAGGACGTACTTGGATATATTGAAAAAGGAAAGGCAGAGGGAGCAAAACTTCTTTGCGGTGGATACAAATGTACAGATGACGATCTTGTCAACGGAAATTTCATCAAGCCTGCCATATTTGACGATTGCACCCCTGATATGTCAATAGTTCGTGAAGAAATATTTGGTCCTGTACTTACTGTGCTGACTTTTGAAACAGAGGAAGAAGCAATAGAATTGGCAAATGATACAGATTATGGACTCGCAGGTGCTGTTTTCTGCAATGATACCGCAAAAGCTCTAAGGGTGATAAAAGAAGTTCGTGCAGGTATAACGTGGATAAACTGCTATAACCCAGCCTTTTCAGAAGCCCCGTGGGGTGGCTACAAAATGAGTGGCATTGGCAGAGAACTTGGCACAAGCGGTCTTGATGAATATCAGGAAACAAAGCAGATAAACATAAATATATCTGGTACACCTCTTGGGTGGTATAACCACTAGATTATACAAACCGCCGCAGGTCACGAATTAATGCGACCTGCAGCGGAATTTTTTTATCCCCCTTATTTCAAAAACTCCCCACTTTTTGAAATAACACCCCTCGCTCCCCACTCCTTATTTCAAAAGCACCCCCTATCAACGTTTACATCTGCAAAATTTACACTTTGTTTACAAAATGTAATCGTTATCCTAAGCAGCCAGCTTAACAAATCGTGGAAATAATGTGGTATAATGGCATTGCAAAATAAATATTGTCAAAAAAAGCACTATAAGGAATATGGAGGAATGCTATATGGCATATTGTGGACATTGTGGAAAATACGTCAAAGACGGAACAGAAATCTGCCCTGAATGTGGTTGCTATACCATAGCTAAGTCTGGTACAAAACAAATTGCATCGTCTGGGGCAAACCAAGTTGCATCGACTGAATCAAAACAATTTGCTTTTTGTGACAAATGCGGACAAAAAATTGATGCTACAGCTACTGTATGTTCTCATTGTGGCTGTACGGTACAGCCTCTTCGCCAGCAGAGCAACGCAACTGTTTCAACAGCAGTATCATCTGAAAAAGATTATGAGATTGCATCGATTGTTGGATGTTCTGCAGCTCTCATAGCAGTGAGTTTTATGATTGAGGTTATTTCACTAAATATATTTATAGTAATAACTTTAATGGGCATAATTGCAACAATTTTTTCAGGTTTGGGTCTACGCAAAGAAAGTAAGCGTATTCAATATGAAGTAATTATCGGTTTACTTGTTGGTGTTATTTGTACACTATATGGTCTTATAAAATTTTTATTTTAATATGTAATTTAATTAGGAGGAAAAATTATGGCTTTTTGTAGAAAATGCGGAAAAGAAATTGATGACGACGCAGTAATGTGCGTACATTGCGGCTGTGCGACCGAAAAGGCAGCACGAACAAACGCAAACCAAAACCCTGACTATGACCCTTATTCAGGTGCAGACTTTGTTGAAGTATTCCTTAGCGTGCTGATACCTCTTGCTGGAATCATAATGTACTTTGTAAAAAAGGATACCCGTCCAAAAGCCGCTAAAACTTGCCTTTTGGTGGGAATCATCACCTGGGCACTAGGATTTATCGCAATGTCTGTCCTTTAGGAGAAATGTAAATGAAATACTGTGGAAAATGTGGAGCACCACTTAATGATAACCAGTCTGTATGTATGAAGTGCGGCTGCCCTGTCACGTCACAAGGCAGTCAGGCAGCCAAAGCAGAAACACAAGGTCTGAACGACAAACAGAAAAAAATAATCGCATTTGCTTTCATAGTAGTTATCATTGCTTTGGTGGTCATGTATATTATTAATGTTTCTGACGGCAGTGCGCTTGTTGCAAGAAAGTTTAACAGCACTATAAGTCAGGCAGAAAAAGACGGCAAATTCAATAGCCTTTCTTTCACATTTGATCTGACCGGCAGTCCTGAAGTGCTCGACCACACAGGCGATGTATACTTTGTATACTCGGCAGCCAAAACCAGCACAGACATTGGCAACTATAGTGAAAGCTCAGAAAACGGTTTGGTGTTCATTATCAGGATACATAGCTATCTGACAGGAAGATGCTCAATGGTATCAGTTGTGCCCGTAAACGGACGACCTGACCAGACTTATATCAATACTTGGAAACAAATATACGGAGGTTACACAAATTAGGAGGAATCAATTATGGCTTTTTGTAGAAAATGTGGAAAAGAAATCGATGACGATGCAGTGATCTGCGTACATTGCGGCTGTGCGACCGAAAAGGCAGCACGACCAAGCACAAACCAAAACCCTGACTATGACCCTTATTCAGGTGCAGACTTTGTGGAAGTACTTCTCAGTTTGCTGATACCTATTGCAGGTATCATATTGTATGTTGTCAAGAAAGATACACGACCAAAAGCGGCAAAGACTTGTCTTATAACAGGTGTTGTCACTTGGGCGATCTGCTTTATATTAATGACAATACTTGGTTCAATGTAGTCGAAAACCTATGAAAAAAAGCAAATGTTTCATGGTTAAGACAAATTTAAAATAATCAAAATTTGATAAACATTATAAATGTTTAAAAGGAGGATTTATATATGGCATTTTGCGGAAAATGCGGAAAAGAAATAGACGATGAGGCAGTTGTATGTGTACATTGCGGCTGCCCTGTCACATCACAAAGCAGTCAGGAAGCCAAAGCAGAAACACAAGGTCTGAGCGACAAGCAGAAAAAAAATAATCGCATTTGCTGTGGTTATTTTGGCTGGATTATTGGCAGCTTTTTGGTTTTTCGTCGAATCGTATGATCCCACAAGTGGTTATGAAGAAGAACAAAAATTAAAGCAAGAAGAGATAGAACGTCTTAGTCCATTAACTGATGATCTTAGCAAAAGTACAGAAGAGTTGGAAAAAAAGGCCGAAGAACTGTTGGCTGAAGCTGGAAGTATGGATTATTGATAATACCAAATGATACACATCACACTTTTTCCCTGCATAAATTCCCCACCTCTGCAAATAATATTACTGCAATTTTGAAAAAAACAACGGAGGTCATAAATATGAAAGCAACAGGAATTGTCCGCAGGATCGACGATCTCGGCAGAGTTGTCATACCTAAAGAAATAAGGCGCACCATGCGTATCCGTGAGGGCGACCCGTTACTGACAACGTTGAAAAGCGAACTTGACTACCTGCTTGCACTCCTCAGATTGGCGGATAGGCTGTACATAAAGTGACACAAAAGCAAAACCGCCGTTCAGGCTAGTTCCCGAACGGCGGTTTTTTACAGACATATTGTCATATACGGCGGAATACAAACTATATCCTCTTTGAAACAAAGATTACGTGGATGAATGACATAGCATTCTCCGATCCTTGCCTTATACTTCTCCCTAAAGCGTTTCAAGGACTCTATGGAATATCGCTTGCCGGACTTAACTTCAATAGGATACATTTTGTATTTCAGCTTACTGTTGTTGGAAATAAGAAAATCTATCTCAATATCGTTTCGGTGCTTTTCAGTGTTGTAATGTGTATAGAAATACAGCTTGTGACCGTTTGCCGTCAGCATCTGAGCAATGGTGTTCTCGTAAAGCATACCCTCATTCATGTTCAGCTTGTCACCGAGTATCTGCTTGTAGACCTCATCTTCAAGCAGTTCGTTCTCATCGAATGCGTGGCTTACGAGCAGCCCAGTGTCACCGAGATAACACTTTACATAACTTCTGTTTTCGTTGATCGACAGCCCAACATTCGGATCGTTGCATAGAAAACACTCATTAGATATCATAGAATCTGACAGCCAAAAAAATGTTTCTTCATACTGATCCGCCGTACTTTGTGCGACAACATTACTGAACACCACACGCTTTTCGTGCTGAGAAAGCAGTCCCGGTATCTGATCAAATATGGTAAGCACCTTGCTGCGATACCTTGCATCGATCTTCATAATATCGCTGCGATAGAGTGCGAGTATATCACGCTTTTCAACGTCAGCTTTATCAAAATCCTTCCTGCTTTCAAGAAACGCAATAACACTCTGCGGCATACCGCCCACAAGCATATATTGCTTAAAAAGCAGCATTGCCTTATGGTGCAGCTCGTTTTCAAGGGGTTCTCTGTCTGCAAAGCATTTTCTGATATAGCCAATGATCTGCCCCTCACCCAAAGCATCGCAAAACTCCTCAAAATCCAGCGGATACATACTCAGATGACGTTCCTCCGACGGAATGACGATGTTTTTTACATTCTCCTTGATGGAGATCAGCGAGCCTGTTTCGATATAGTCATATCTGCCGTCGGCAACGAGATATTTAATACATTCTCTTGCCTTTGGGTACATTTGCACCTCGTCAAAAATTATAAGCGACTCACGTTCAAACAATTTCACACCATAATATGTGGACAGGAGCATAAAAAACGTGTCGAGGTCATTCATATGCTTTTGAAAATAGCCCTTGACCTCATCGGGACATTTTGCAAAGTCGATCAGGATATAGCTCTTGTACTCGTTCTTGCCAAACTCCTCGCAGATAGTAGACTTGCCGATACGTCTTGCACCCTCGATAAGAAAGGCTTTTTTACCATTCAGTTCTTTTTTCAGCGTCAGTAGTTTATTATACATTTTACGCTTTAGTATCATAACAACACCTCACTTTGATAATACGCAGGTTAGAATATATTCTCAATTTCAATAATACGCAGGTTTATATATATCTTATGATCGTATTATACGCAGGTTTATAGCTATTATACCACACTTTGCAAATTAAATCAAGGGATAAATCAAGCAGCTTTTGCCGGTTAGGTGTGGTTGACAGTTCAATTATGTCGTGGTATAATATTTCAAAACAAAGAAAAAACTGAATGCGATAGTTAATCGTAGCATCAAATCAGTATTTGGAGGATAAAATATGAAATCTAATATATCACAGCCATTTTTTCAAATATCAGAAGCAAATATTATATCTCGTGGAATTTCAAACGGACATGAATACATCGTTTACTGTTCCGATAAAGGCGTTAATGTAAATACTGATTTTAAAAAGATCGGTAAAGATATGTATAACTGCTGTTCGTATTATGACAGGAAATTATGTGATACTATCTCAAAATTTGAAGAAATGAGTAAAGAAAAAATAGAATCGCAAGCTTATGGTTCTTGGATGGATGGTGCACACTCTTAACTAAAACACATCTTACAGAACCAAATTCACCGCCGCAGGTCACGCATTTGTGACTTGCGGCGGTGTTTGTGATTAAACAAAAGTTGAGGGTACTTTTTATTACGGAAATTTTTGGTTAGGCATTTTTTTGTTATCACCCTTCATCTTGGCCGCTTTTGTTATGCAATTACAAGTCAGCATCCGACAGAAGTAAAATTTTAGAGAACCTTGTTGCATAGTGTATAAAAACATGATATACTTAATTTGGAAACGGATGATATTCTGAAAGTGGAGACAGGAAGGAAGTGATTGTATGCTGCCGATATATATGGCATTGATCGATGATGAGGAAGATAAAAGTGATTTTGAAAATATAGTAAATAAATATGAACGAAAATTATATCGTGAAGCCTTTAAAATTCTTAATTCACACGAATTGGCAGAAGAAGCCGTTTGGGAGGCTTTTTACAGGATAGCAGACAATTTTAAGAAAGTTCACAATTTGCCTGTGTACAAAATGGACACTTATTTGATTATAACTATTAGAAGGGCATCATATAGGATCTACAACACGGAGAAAAAATATTTTGAAAATGACTCATTTGAGGATTCTGAATATGTGCCGGATATAGCTAAGCTTAATGAGTATGATATTTCTGATCTGACTAACGCTATTGGTCAGCTTGAAGACAAGTATAAAGCTGTTATCACTTATCTTTATTATTACGGTCACAACGCAAATGAAACCGCTGATTTAATGGGGATATCCAGAAATACAGTATATAAGTATCTGAGAAAAGCTGAAGCTATTTTATTGGAAAAGCTGAGAGGTGCAAACTATGAACGAAAATGAAAATTTCTGCAAAGCGATCGAACAAGCAGTTGTTCTGCCATGTGCAAAAGAAATGCAGCTGATATCCGATGAAAAATGTGATTTTTCATCAGCATACAGAAGAAAGATCCGCAGATTGACCAAAAATCAAGATAAAACACCCCATTCATTGATAAAGACGACCTTGCAAAAGATGATATTCATAATTGCCGCAATGCTTATGATCGGATCGATAACAGTAGCTGCTGTTCCGCCGTTAAGAGAATGGTTTGTTGGTTTGTTTGCAAGCAGCAATGATAATAATACTGATGTCTGGAATGTACATGGGGATGTTCCAGCCGATGATCTTACAGATGCTTTTGTGTGTTGTGAACCAACATATATCCCGAATGGATTTGCTGAACAGGACCGAACTCAAGAAGAAACTATGCTTATCATTGATTATTCTTCTAATAATGAATTTATCGAGTACACTCAAAGCAGTATATTAACGAATAATCAGATAGATACGCAAAACAGGACAACTGAAAAGGTATCGATAAATGACAATGACGCTCTGCTGTCTTACGATGCCGATACATCAACTATTGTATGGACTGATGGCAGATATTCTTATACAATAACCGGAGATTTGTGTAAAAGTGACATAATTAAGATGGCTGATTCGGTAAACTCTACAAAATAAAATATTTTTCTGAAAAAGTGTGTACATATTCACTCAAGCTTGTATCTTACTATATGAGGGGACAAAATCTTGAGGAAAGGAGTGCACATTTTTTATGCGAAAAATTACTTCAATAATTATTTCAGCTTGTCTGATGTTCTGCTGCTTTTGTACAAATGTTTCAGCAACTGATGAGGATACAAATATAAACGAAGACATCATTTTGATGAATTTGTACACTGACACTGTAAGTACAACTCTCAGCAAATCCAGTTCAAATATAGTGTATAGTTGTAACGTTGTCGGAAAATCAACAGCGACAAAAATCAGCATTTACCTGTATTTACAGGAATACAAAAATGGCAACTGGAGCAATGTTGATGTTGTAACAAAAACAGCTACAACTCGTTCAGCTCATGTAAGTGACAAGTTTTCATCTGCTGTTTCAGGCAGAAAATATCGTACAGAAGCTCACGTATATGTTTATAGCGGAAGCAAATATGAATATCTTGAAGCTAACAGTGCAACCATGATTTATTAAGAAGACGTTGTTGATCAATTGGAAAGGCTGGTGATTCCAATGCAGAGATAAAACATACAAAAACACACAATGATATTTGTGCAAGCATACGAAAATGAAATCAGTTTGCAACAAAGCAGATTGTTTCAGACACTAATATTAAAATGGCGGAGGTTTTTTACATGACAAAAATGATTAAGAGGATCGCAGCTATGGGTGCTGCTGTTATGATGATGAGTTCTATGGCTATTGGTGCGAGTGCATATACTCTTCGATTTACATCAGGAGCGCCCTCAAAAGATAATATAATGACGGCAACTACTACTGTTAAAGCAACAAGTGCCGGAAAAATAACAGTGAAATCCACAACATTTAATGTTTCAGTCAGCGGAGCTTACGCGAAAATGAAATGTACTTCACATAGTGCTAATACGGCAAATGTCAATTCTGTAAGCACATATTATCTAAATTATTCCGGAACAACCGTTCCGAAGTCGGGCACATCAGTGACGGTAAAAGGAACTCTTGAAAATTACAGTGTTAGTAAAACAGTATCGGCAAAGGGAACAATAACAGCATAAAGCTATGAGGCTATACCGCATAACACCGTCAAGCAGTCTTTGTGCGGTATTGCCTTGTATTATAAGAAATCAAAGGAGCAACAAAATGAAGCTACATTTAAAAATAACAAGTACGATTTTGTGCTTGTCGCTGTTATTCTTGTCATCTTGTGCAAAGGCACCTGAAAGTGTTAAGAAAGGATCAAAAAATGAAAACACTGCGACTCAGGGATATGCTCTCACTTCGCTGGATGAAATGAGTAAAAAGAAATCAGAGTATATAGATGAACTTAAAAAGCTTGAATGTGACAATATGAATTTCAGTGATATCCTTGATATAGATATTCCGCAGAAGATAAAAACAGGAGATTTTATATGTCCTACAGGTTTTGAGGATAATTACAAGGAAATATTCACACATTATGATGAAGATTTCAATGAAGCAAATATTACGAATGACGATACTACTTACCCAACAGGTCCGAGCTATGAGGATAAAGAAAAGGGTCTGCAATTGTCGATCGGATGTACCGGCTTTTTTTCGTATCAAAAGGTTTTTGATGTGCAAAAATATTACAATGAATCCGAATTCGTCAAGGCGTTTCCATACTCCGAAGCTGTGGAAAGCTCAGAAAAATATAAGCTTGTTGGCAGTGAAGGAGAGCTATCTGTGCCTGAGGCTGTAAAGTTAGCACAGGATTTTGCTGATGATTTTACAAATTTCTGCAATTATTCCAATGATCTGTCAGTATCTAGAATAAGCTTGTATGAATGTTCGGACGGCTATTTTTATATGGCAAATTATACTCAGTCCGTATCTGACGTAAATATTTTGGAATATGCAGGCTATGATAGCATTGACGAAAATATGATCGTGTCCTGCGCTTTCGCATATATCTGCGGAAACGAGGTCAATAATTTTGTCACGAACTCCTACTTTGAAGAATATAAAATCGACGGTGAATTGACGAGTACATCCGATCCTGTTTCTGCCGCTAAATGTTTAAGTGATACTTTAGCAACAAATATGAAGTTGAACGTCAAGCGTATAGCTATTGAATACTGTATGATTAAAAAAGGTAATATTGAGAAAAGCACAGGAGATGAAGAAACAGACCGTGAAAAAGCTCCCTGGGCAACTTACTGCTCGTATGACATATATGAAGCTGTTCCATGCTGGGTGTTTTACTTTGACGAAACTCCGAACAAGGAAATTTATGCAACCATAAATTGTAACGATATGAACGTTTCTTTTGTTAATAATCAAAAAGGAAACGTATAACACAATAAAATGTGACCTGAGCAAAAGCGAAAATTACCATTGACTTACTGATGTTATCACATATGAGGAAGGAAGTTGCTTATGAAAAATCTAAAATTACTTGCCGCAGCGTTGGCTGTCATTCTTGCAGGCTGTGCACAGACACCTGACAGCGTAAGATCCTCTGCCGAGAAAGACAGTAAAGAGAGAAATGAGATCACAGCTATACAGTACATATCTTCCAACAAACTCAGTGATGACATAGACAATGCTCTTGATAAAAGCTATACTCAATTTGATCTGAGAGAAAATATCAGTGTAAAATTGCCCGAAGATTACTGCGAAGTCGATTTTACTCAGATATCGGATTATGAGGAAAATTACGAAAAGATAATGACCCGGATTTTTGGCAAGGATGTTCTCGACCGTGAGAATACAGTTCATGATGAAACCGGCGACGGCATGGTAAGTTACAGCTTTAGCGACGATGACGAGAAAATGTATGGCTGCGTTGGAAATAACGGCTTTATCTGTTTTGCCAAGCCCTCAGCTTTTGATGATCTCTTTAACGGCGGAAACAGAGTCAAGATCTATCATATTGACAGAGATGACGATCTTTCAGACAGCTATGAACTGGACGGAACTTCAGTCACGATCAAGCAGGCAGCTGATTTTGCTCAGGAATGGCTCGATAAGAACTATGCCGATCTTGAACCTGACTTGGAGATAGCCGTTAAAACTATAATTGTAAGACAAAGCGATCAGGGCATTTACTCTTTTGATATCCATGCGTCTAAAAAATACAACGGCGTATTGCTTGACGATCTTGTGCAAATGACAGATACGTCTGATGAAAGTATGTCGAAAATGAAATATATCACGCAGGGCATATATATGCAGATGTTTAAAAGCGACGAGATAGGCAGCCTTACTAACGGCAACGGTATCTTGATACCAAAAAAAGAAAGATCTGTTGATAAGATAATTTCCCTGTCAAGTGCAATGGGGTTTATTGAAAATACTTTTACAGATTTTAATGAGAAAATGGAGATAAGTGCCATTGACCTTAAATACACACTCACCCCTCTTAACGATAATAAAAACGGTCAAAGCTGCTACGATGCAGGCATAAAATTTGACAGCCATTTGGTCTGGGAGTTTGTTATGGATGTTCCCGAAAATGAAATGCCAGTAGGTGATGAATATTCATCGGCAGGCAATATTCAGCGATTTATTTATCTTGACGCTGAAAGCGGCGATCTTGATTATGAGTTTGATATAAATATGCTTATGCAGTGAGGTAGATCATGAAACAAAAGAAGTTTATGACGTTTTCGTGTATCGTGTTTTCTGCTGTTATTTTTCTGACTTCCTGTGGGGAAAATAAACCACAGTCGGATCTCTCTGCTGTTGACAGCGTGTCAAATATGCCGGAGAGCACCGTGTCAAAGCCAAGTTCGGAATTTGAGAACATAACTGTGGAAACAGAAAAATATGAGAATGAACAGCTTACATTCACATATGAGGGCAAAAGCTATACATTGCCGCTTTCAAGAGATAACTTTAAAGACGATATAGTTTATTATCCTGGATCAAAGCTCCACTCAGAACAGATCATAAACAATAAGCTTGGTGAAAAGGTCACTGCTGTTCTTACCGTTGATGATGGAATAACTAAAATCAAGTTGTGTGATGTTATAGGTCAAAACGGCAAAGTTTTTTCAAACAGCGGCGGCATTTGTACTATGACAAGAACGGGCGGATCTGCCTGTGAATTTACAGATCCACAAAGAACATTAAAAGCCGACCTGAACGATCTTATAGTATATCAGGAAATAAACTATCCCGATGAAGTCGATGATGTTGTATATGTGGGGTATCTTTTCAAGGACAATAATTTTATCCTTAATCAACTGTATGTTGCCGAATATGACGAAAATGGAGAGAAAAACTATGAAGAACAGCTAAACCGTGACCTCCCCAGCTTTTTCGGCACAGTACAGACCATAGGCGACAACACGGCCAAAATTAAGCTCACAGACAAAAAGACAGTATGCACAGTGCCTACATATTATTGCGACGGAGAGCTTAGTGAGGGGCTTGAAGTTATGGTGATACTTGACTGCTCCACAGACCTTTTCGATAGCGGAAAGTCGGAGAGTTTTGATTACGCCGTTATCTGCACAGACCCTGCGGAGTATGACCCCTCAGGGCATGAGTTTGGAAATCTCGCCTACGCCA
>ERZ827181.379-NODE-379-length-61744-cov-6.785213_pt1 | contig 61744 bp, 98 predicted proteins | sample MGYA00519778_ERZ827181 | MGnify/ENA primary metagenome ERZ827181 (study PRJEB31778, sample SAMEA3449273) | human gut metagenome | biome: human gut; feature: human-associated habitat; material: faeces | place: United Kingdom | collected 2010/2012 ...
AGCGACGGAATGAAAAGCTCTCAATTTGACTTGTACTATTTATATTCTAACACCATATAATTCATCATAGTGTTTATTACTTACCCCTATAAATAAACCCTGTTCTATGCCTTCTAAAGTTATCATATAGATATCTTCTTTATTATACGTTCCCATTTATCTCCTTTCTCGATTTCACAAGAAATCAACCTTTCATTTAATATTAATTATTTCTCTTCAAATCCAATAATCTTACCATCATTAATAATTACTCTTGTATTCTTGCGTTCAAATAACTCAATACAATCACCAACAGTAATATTATCCATATTAATTTTTGTAGTTTCTCTTAACATAATTAATCCTCCAATTCTGCTTTATATATCTGATAAATCATATTCCAATTCCAACAATGTTTACCATCCCAATTCTTATTCCAAGGATAAATTTCACCAAAACAAATCTTTATCTCTGCATTAGAAGTCTCAAGATTATGTGCAGAATCATCAATAAATAAGCTACCACTCATATCTATATGAGACTTATTCTTATATTCTTTGAGATTAACTCCTATGAAATGACAAAATGGGAGAATTTCTTTACACCATTTTTCCTTTGCTCTGAGATTAGGACTATAGCCAGAAGAAACAATAGTAACTTCATCTTGTAAAGCAAATTTTCTTAACACCTCATATGCTTGTGGCATAAACTTCAATCTATCAAAGAATCGCTGCTGATTGAAATATGTATTTATATATTCTCTACTTGCACAACTTAATTCTTCAAAATTCCATGTTTTAATTTGTTCTGGAAGAATATACTTGTAATCGCTATAATATTTAAAGTCCTCATTGTATAAATCACATATTGCAGCAATTGTATTTACAACAACTCCATCAAAATCTACATATAATTTTATTATACGTCATCACTCCAATCCGTTAATTTGTATTTACATTCACCATTTTTATATAAACTATAATTTTCTCTAAGGAACTGAATATTAAATGGTGTATTTTTATTGTGCCTTACACAATCTATATAAGGACAATTACGATTCCCACAATATATTCTTTCTATGTTTTCTTTTTTCAATTTCGTCCAACTCCTTGCAGATACGTGCTGTGTCATAAGCATCTCTTAATTCGTTATTAACTACATAATCAACGTACTTTTTAATATGTCTAAAATCTTTTTTATCGGCTTTATATCTACGCTTAACCTCTTTAATGTCCTCACCCGATATGTTGGCTCTTGACATCATTCTTCTCTTTAATTCTTTATTGGGAACAGCCAAATAAATTGCTATAATAGGCAAATTAGGATATTTCTTCCTTATATTAACCAAACCTTCAGGTGTAAGAATAATAACTTTTTCTGTAGCATATTTATAATCATTTATTCTACTACCATACAACCACAAGCCTTTTTCTGTTTCATATTCTCTGTATTCAGCGAAATCCCCCTTCTCAATCATATTCATAAATTCTGACTGAGTAATAAAATAGTAATCAATGCCATCAACTTCGCCCATTCTCATAGGTCTTGTTGTACAAGTGGCAACTCTTGAATATCCCATTGAACATAATATTTTTGCAACGCTATCTTTTCCAGAACAGCTTTTTCCAACTAATACAATCACTCGAAACCCTCCATATCTTTTATAAATCTTTCAATAACTTTACCATCATCACAATACAGACATACATTCACTAACTCTAATAAGTTAAGTGAAAATATAGCCATGATAGACTTTGCATTAACTTCATATCTATGTGATTTAATTGTTATTTCTTCATCATATTTAGATACAATATCAACAAAATCCTTTATTCTTTTAATATTGTCTAACCTAATAACCGCCGTTGTTTCTAACATATTCCGTTCCCTTTCTTATTAATCAAAATACATTCTTATGTAAGCTATTTCTCCTTCAAAAATGCCACCTAAAGTAGATACATCGCCCGTATTCCCCCAACGATTTGAAATATTAGGGATTAATGTAGGACTATGAACAATAAACTCTACAATTGAATCATTGCCTAAAGTATATTGTCCCAAATCATCAGTATGTTCATCTGCTTTACAATCCGCTAAAATGCAAGGAATTACTTCGCCCGATACCATAACAACATCAAATTTTGTACCTATTTCAGTTGTATAGTAAGAACCTATTGCACAAGCATAACGTCCATCAACCATATAAATACCTGAATCATCAAGTTCATACTCAGACTTAAGTTTATATTGTGCGGAATTTGTACTTGTTATCATTTTAGCATCCATATAGCTCTTAAATGGTTTTTCACTAGGCACATCAAGGTCAATATAATAAGTTTCTTCTATAATAATATTTTCTGTTTCTTCAACTGTTTCTTCAATTTCGTCCAACTTATTCATCTGCAACTGACGTTTAAACATATTCTGACGAACTTTTATATAGAAACGTGATTCATAATAACCAACCTGTGCTGCTTTCGCAGTATTAATATGTACATTACTAGCCCACAAAGGGGCGACTACTATACTTGCAATAGCAATAGGAGCTATTACTTTACTTATCTTGTAAATCTTAAACACCCACTTCCATCATATTTTTGCGTATATAACTTTACATACACTTCATTTGATGAATAAGAATCGAATCCGACCGACTTTATATCCATATCCACTATGCCAGATTCATTTCTTACTTCATCTATATAATTATTCTCTCTTGTACCAACAGAAATATATGTATCATCAGCTACATTATTTAAGAACTTTTTAAGTTTACCTGCATTTATATAATTCACTCTTCAATTCTCACCTCCTTCCTAATAAAAATAATTATCTAATCATAGATAAGAACTGTTTTTCTGATATAATTGGAATATTAAGCGATTTTGCTTTCTGATTTTTAGATGATGTAGAATTAATATCATTATTAATAAGGTAAGAAGTCTTTGCAGATATAGATCCTGATACCTTGCCACCATATGTTTCTATTTTATTTTTAAGTTCATCTCTATTAGAGAAATGATTGAGTGAACCTGTTATTACAAATGTAAGTCCAGATAAATCTTTATAGTCATCTGTTTTAACAATTTGTGTTGGCTTTTCAAATGTAAGTCTTGTACATAATTGATGTACTTTATCTCTATTTTTCTTCCAATAATTATTAAAAGAAGTTATCATTGTGTCACCAATACCATCAATATTGCTAAAATAACTAGCACCATACTGGTTAATAACTGTCATAAATGTTCTTATATCATTATCACAAGCATTTGATATCTGTTTACTTGTTGTTTTGCCAATAAGGGGAATTGAAAGAGAATTTATAAAACGACTTAAAGTTGTATGTGCAGATTCTTTTATAGCATCAAGTATTTTAAGAACTGACTTAGCACCAAAACCTTCACACTTAATCCATATATTGTAATACTGGTCAAGATTGTATAAGTCAATATATCTTTTAACCCAGCCTTTATCTATGAGAAATTTAAGTGTAGCTTCTGATAAGCCATCTATATTCATAGCTTCTTTTGAACAATAATGTGCAAGTTTTCCTAAGAGTTTGCCCTGACAATCAGGATTATCACACATAAGCACTTCTGAATCATTATCTTTTACTATTTTAGTTGTACCGCCACAAATAGGACAGGATATAGGAATTTCATAAGTATTACTTTTAGTAAGATTTTCTTTTATCTGAGGAATTATCTGATTGGCTTTTATGACAGTTATTTCATCGCCAATACCCAACTCTAACTCTTTTAAAATTGATACATTATGAAGCGAAGCTCTCTCCACTTGAGTCCCGTCAATTTCTATCGAATCGAAAATCGCAATAGGCGTTAAACTGCCCATCTTCCCCATACTCCACTCTATATCTTTTAATGTAGATACGGATTCTTCATCATAAAACTTAAAAGCAAGTGAATGTTTAGGGTGATGTCCAGTCATTCCAAGTGATTTACCATATTCCACATTATTATAAGAAATAACTAATCCATCTATAGGATATAATTTTTCATTTGCAATAGCTTTTAACTGTTCAATTTTTTCATTTATATCATCTGTATTACTATTGTATGTAACATATGGAACTACTTCAAAGCCATAATATTCTGCAATTCTAAATCCTTCAGTGTATGTTTTAAGACCGAACGGAACTTTCCATGCAACAAAATGTACATGTCTATCCTTTGCAATTTTACTGTCAAGCTGTCTAACTGAACCAGAAGCTAAATTCCTGCAAGTCTTATATTCTCCATTAGTGTTTATATGTTCAAAATCATTTTTAGTGATAATTGCTTCACCCTCAATTTCAAACTTTTTATCAAATGGAATATTAATAGGAAAGTTATCAAACACTTTAGCATTGTGAGTGATAACTTCACCTACCTCACCATTTCCTCTTGTTTCACTCTTTTGTAATTTACCATTTTCATATGTGTTTAGAACAGTAAGACCATCCATCTTTAGTGAGATTACACAATCCTTACCACTAGAGAATTTTATTAAATCATCCACTGATTTAGTTTTGCCTAGTGATAACATTGGATGAGAATGTGTCGTTTTTTCAAGATTTGATACAACGTCATATCCCACATTTTGTGTAGGACTATTGGATAAAACAATTCCAGTTTCTTCTTCCCACTTCTTTAATTCGTCAAACTTACAATCGAACTCATAGTCTGACATAATCGGCTTATTACCATTATAGTAAGCTTCTGATGCAGCATTGAGTTCTTTGACTCTTTTTACTATGTCAATTTTCTCCATTAGCATTTCCCTCTCCACAAAATTCTCTTAAATATCTAAGCATTTGATCTTCTTCTGGAAAGAACAAATCCATTTTCTTTTTAGAAGCCAACCATCCAAAAAAGTTACTGCACAATTGTCCAAATCTCCAATCTGGAAATGATTTTTTATGTATTTCACATAACTGCGAGTAAAAATCATCTAATCTATCTGGATTTCTCATATTATATATTCTCCTTCTTCGGTCTTCTGCCACATGACTTAGTTTCAGTACAATACCCAATCTCATCACACTTTGCATGAAATAAATTATCTACAATCCACTTCCACTCATCAGAATATTCTCTTAAAGCATTACAAATATCTTTAAATAATTCTCTGTATTCCCAATAGGCACGATTGCACATTCTAACTCTGCTCATTTCAATAAGACTTCTTAAATTACGTTTATCTACCATTTTTGTACAATAAGCTAATGGGAGTAACATTGTTGCATCTTCGACTGGTACTCCGTTATTTATGAGATGCTGAATATTGGTATTAATATATCTCATAACACTATGCCATGTTGCAGCAACATCTTCATCGTTACTAATTGATTGTGGTGTCACATAATCAAATCCATTTCCTTTAGAATAATCAATATACCTTGTACTTGCCTGTAATCTGCTTGCACCAACAATATGGGTATAATATTCACGGATTGTTTTTGCCGAATATCCATCTATAATCATTTCCACATTTGGATATTCCATCACACGTCCATGACCTGATTTAATACAATCAAGACCACGCTTATAATTCCTTTCATTTTTTGCAATATTAGCATTCCAACAACATCCTGCTCTTGCTCCCATTAATGTAATTGGATTCTTAGTTGTTTCTGGTAAAATTATAATTGTTCCCATTTTTATTCCTTTCTGAATGACCAAACATAATCAACAAATTTATCATTATTTGATCATAAATATCAATCTTAATGTCATCTACTTGTCCAGTCCAAGGTGACAGAATTATTTCATGTTCACACTTAGACCAAAAATAATACATTGTTTCCCTTCAGTCTTTAATTTTTCAGAGAGAGTTTCTTTATTTAATTTTCTTTTTGTTTATGGTAATTTGAGCGAATTGCTCTAAGAAATGCAATGAGTATGTTACAAATTATCTTCTAATAATTTCTGCATTCTCAAACATAGGGATATATACACTTTCACCATTGTCCCAATCAGGAATATCAAGATAATCCACAAATTCTAAAATTGGTACAAAAGTTTCTTCTATAGTTTCTATAAATCCAACACAATTATTATTCCAACGCATGATTGAGTTTAAATTATGCAACGAAAACCATAATGGTTGTATATATTTTTTTAATAATGGAAGTTCATCTTCTTCTGGAAATCTTCTTTCAGAAATAAATATGTCATATAACATTTTTGATAAATATTCTAATGAAAGCCAAAAATCATTATCATGCATTGTGATTCGTAAATATTTTGCCGTATATTCATTTAATATAATAGCACCTTCTTTATAAATATCGTTCTTATCCATATATATTCCTCTCTTTTAAGCTCCAACATATCGTCTCAATCTTTCAACGTCTGCTACTTCAACAAATTCATAAAGATAATTTATTGTTTCTCGCATTCTGTCATATTCTTTTTCATAAAACCTTTTTTCATTAATAGTAATATCGTCTCTTATTAATTTGTTGTGATTTAATTCTCTGAGCAAGACCAATTGAGAATACTCACTGGTAAAATCTAATTCTTCTACATTTATACTAATTTTCTGTCCGCAGAATGGACAGTAGTTGATTGCATAATTGTGCTCTTTTTCATAAGAACTAAAATTACCCACTCTTTCTGTTGTAGTTAAACATAAGTGAGGTATGTTTAAATCTGGGTTTGAAGCTTCGTCTTCATTGCGCCACATCGGTATAAATTCATTTCTAAATTTTATAAGCTTGTCTAATTTTTCTTCAAATGCATCTTTCATATTTTCACAACAGAAATCAACAGGTCTGTACTTCCAACTCCATCTTACTATAGAAATTCCGTATATGCCACCACGGTGAGGATCAGGATCGGTTAATTTAAGTTTTAATAAATTTATCTCCATTGCCTATTTCTCCTTTTACATTATTAATTTTTCCATAATGATTTGTTTAGGTAAAAAGTTCCAACAGTAATAACTACTACTAAATGTTATTTTGTTTTGAACTTCTCCGTTGTTCATAAATTTCATTCTCTTATCAAACATAAGTAGCTGTAAATCTTTATCTTTAAATAATTGCTTAGGGGCTGCATCATTTAACCAAGTGTTACTCATTATTAATGCAAACGGCTTATTAAAACTCAATGCTCTTTCAAAAATTAATCTCTTATTGGTAAACGGTGGGTTACTTACAATACAATCCCAATGTTCGTTGGGTTCATATGTATAAAAATCTTGTCCATTGTCGATATGAGTAGCAATTACTTTGTGCCTTGCTTTCTTTATCTGTTTAACAAATTCACTATCTTCCTTATCAAAAGGACACCAAACTACTGCATTTTTTGGTATATATTTTATAATTGGTTTAACTCCATAATCAGGAGTCATACACTCATCATTATTGCCCTTGCTATATAAGACTTCTTTACTATTAATCATTTTTAAAACAGAAAGGCACAACGTTGTTTATCTTGCAAGACCTTACTTTATCCTTTCTATTTATTTTTATTCTTTTTACTTATTATTTTTTAATATTGGGGATTTAAAATTTAGATTTTTAGACATAAGTTTTTATATGTTAAATATGTGGGTAGGGATTTTCACCCTACATGTATATTGCTATACAAACAGAGGTATTATTAACGTGACCGCCATGGGAAAAGAACTTCCGTACTCCTGGTTAACAGCCAGGCGCATGTTCGGTCGTACACTTAAGTACATTTCTCGCTACACAACGGATATTTTGTGTCTACATATTCCACCACCACATATTAAATCGTTATAAGCTGCTTCACAAGTTTCTCTTTCATCAAGGATTACTCCTCCATTATGACTGTTTTTATAGCAAGCTCTTTTTTCTGTCCTGCACTCTCTCTGTGCCATTTATTCTCCTATTTTTTCATGTTTTAATACAGTTCCTTCTTTTATCTTTTTATCCATATCTAGTAATGCTTCTTCCACCGATGAAAATCTACATGGACAAATGTGTTCTTTTGTTAGATTAATAAAAGAATATGTTCCATCAGATTTATTCTTCATTATAGTCACAATAACCTTATCATGTTGTCGTTTCACTAACCATATTTTCACTGTCTCATCTCCTAATCTCCAAAAGAAATAATGGTTTCTTATTATTTTAATTTCTCCAAGGATCGTGTTTACTTAAAACTTCTCTTATTTCATCAATCATATCGTTCATATATCCGTCAGACTTAGCTTGGATATAATCTTTTACCGAATCAACATCTAAACCTATATCAATTGCATCATTATGATAAGGTTCACCAGTTAATTCTTCTCCATAACTAATTTCATCAAATGGAATATCATACCATTCACCTGAATTCCCATCTACACAGCTAAAAGTCAGCTCTGTGTTTTCGTCATATCCAATTTCATTTAATTTATTAATCAGATTTACTACTTTCATTTCTACCTCCTCAATTTTCGTAAGAATTTATCGCTTAACCTATCTCTCATCAACCAATTCTTCTAACACACCACCAACCTCAGCAACAATAATTCCTACTGCTAATGGAATAATCGAACCATTCACTAATGCTACAATTCCACCAATTACTCTGACACCTGATTTTCCTAAACTAATAAATAAATGTCCTTTACTGTTCATCTCTAATTTCCTCCATAACTTCTTCCACTATGTATTCACAATTTAATTCTGTAGAAGCAATCTCTTCATATTTAATATTGTACTGATTTAACTTATCAATAATTTCTTTTCTCACTTCTTTTGCTTCGTCTTCATTCTGGAATCTTCCTTCGTTCTCATAAGAATGGTGTCTTGTGAGTAGATAATTCCTATTATTATATGAATTAAATACATTCAGTACAGTCTTATTAAAGTCTTCTCCCAACACTTCATCAGTGTTATATACGGCACATAAGATTAATGGTGAATCAACAACCATAACCTGTACCTTATTCTTAACTCTACCCATCTTGAATGATTGTTTGCCAAATAAATATTCCTGGTGTTTAAATACTTCACCATTATTTTCATATACCTTATCCTTAGCAAACTCCGAAACATATTCAGCATTGATACCGTGTCTTTTTAATTGTGCTGTAATATCCATTGCACAGGTACTCTTACCTACTGATGGTTCTCCAAACAAATTTACAACAATTGTGTCCATTTTTTGTTCTCCTTTTTTGTTATTACTCTCCTTATCTTCTACATCTCACACTTCCACCAGCATCTATATCACCTGATACGTTACCACAAGTTACAGAACCACCTGCGTCTATATCTCCTTTGACATCCCCACTGACTTCACAACTACCACCGCAATCAATACTTCCTGAATTGCCGTGAACTTCTACTGATCCACCACAATCAATTTTGTTTACATCTCCTTCGATAGTGACTTTAATATCACCACTATTACACTCTTGAATTGTTTTACCATCTACAATAACCATTCCATTGTTGATGACAACATTAGTTCCTGAACATGTGATTGTTTTACCATTAATAGTTATTCTGTTCATTTTTACCTCCTTAATTTTCACAAGAATCTACAGCTTAATTGTTCTTTTTACTCTTTAACTTATTGAATATTTTTGAAAGATATTTCTTCTGCCATTTTGAAAAATTAACATTGTACATTTTTTCAAATAGTTCTACACCATCTCTTTCAAACATTCTTTGATAAGACCATAATTTATCTTTTGCGTTTACATTCTTGTTATCTTTAAAATCATCACGCATTACTACTCCATCTTCACGAATAATTTTTATTCTTGAATTTGGACAACTCATACAATCGTCTACATAACATAATCCAAACGGATCATATTCTGCACATTTTTTTTGGTCACAAATTTTTATAATTAGCTTATATTCTGTACTTGCTCTATCGTCCATCATATATAACCTCCAAATCTTCCAAAGAAACTGTCGTTTAATTTGCTTTAATATCGTATTTCTTTAATAGTGTATTTTTCTTTTTCAAATCAGCTTTGCAAGACTTAATATTGCTTTGGTACATATCAATTCTATTTTCTAATGCATCAATTTCCTTTTTAAGACAGTCAATACAATATTGCTTTGCTTCCTCCCTTGTCTCAAATGAATGATATTTTGAACAAGCTATATCCATATCATCCATGTCCATTTTTGAAATTTTATATAAAGAATCAACCTGATACATTGTTTTCTTTACAAGACTATCCTTAAATTTCTGAAGCATTAAATCTGCTAACTTATATTCTTTTGTTGTATATCCATAAAAACCACTATTATGTTTTTCGACTGAATTTTCCACATCAAAATGTAAGACTTCTATTGATGGGTATGTTTCATTGATATAATCTGTAACCTTTTCTTCGTCATACCAAATATATACAAAGCGTGGCAATTCTTCCATTTGAGCCAATACCTTAATGTAGTTTCTTTTATCTAAATTAATAAAATCAACGTCAAGACCTTTTGCCATATCCATATTTTGCAATTTATGCCTTGTTGAAGATATAATTGCATTTGTATATTCTCTTGACCGATAAAACACAAGCATTTTCATTTACTTATTCTCTCCTTTCTTTTCAATGAATGACTAACAGGAAATCCGTCTTTCATTGGCTTTTTGAGTCTCTGAAACGCCCTATTTATGGGCATTCCAGAAATCCTCTACCGTATTATTCTCTTAAAATACTAACTTTGGATGAGCTGTGTCATACAAACACTGCTGTAAGTGAGTCTGTTTCTTACTTACACCCTCTTTACTGATAGCCATTCTCAAAGCACCAGTTTGAGCAACCAAATCACATTTTTTCTTTGCTCTTGTAATTCCTGTATATAATAATTCTCTTGTTAAAAGGGAATATGATGAAAAATCAATGCCGAAAATAACATGATCGAACTGAGAACCTTGAGACTTGTGAACTGTAATCGCATAACCAAGTTCAATACTATTAACTTGTGTTCCTTCTACATATACCTCTCCAATGCCCATAAACGAAATAAGCACTGCTTTATCTTCTGGAAATACCTTTTTAATAATACCAAGATTACCATTAAAGATAGGTGGATTGGTTTTGTATGTATTCTGTGTATTGATAACTTTGTCTCCTTCTCGAAGAATTGTTACTTTGCCCTGTGATACAACCTCAATCTGTTCTTTATTGTCGTCTTCTGGATTATATAAATCCTGAATCGTATTATTGATGTTATAAGTACAAGCATCACCTTGTTTCTTAACAGGAACAAGTATCTGAGTTTCCATAACATTGAAGTTCTCTGTGTTCATTGCTTCTGAAAATCTCTGCATTATTTTATAGAAAGTATTACTCTTATCTGAATAACAATCTAATGATAAATCCTGCAATTCTCCTCTTGTCTCTGTACCAACCCAATCTTTTTCTATAATCTGTATTCCTTTACGAATACGTCTTGCTTCTGTAACAATGGCTGATGCTGCTGCTTGTCTATGTACTTGACTAAGATATACCGTAGGAATCTCAGGAGAATTGATCATATCAAACGCAATGTTACCACACCCAATTGACTCTAACTGTCCCATATCTCCAAGACAGATAAGCTTTGCACCTGAAGGGATTGCTCTTAAAAGATAATAGAAAAGATAAGCATCAACCATTGAAATCTCATCTACGATTACAATGTCAACATCCAATGGGTTTTCATCATGATATGTAAAACCATTCTTCCCCCCATTATCAGTACAAGGATATTTAAGCAATCTATGAATTGTATATCCTTCTTCTCCTGTGATTTCAGCCATTCGAGAACTTGCACGACCAGACAAAGCACATTGTACATATACATAATCTTTCAATGCTTCAAGAAAAGCAGATACGGATGAACTCTTACCTGTTCCAGCTTCACCATGAATAACAACTACATTGTTTTCAAGTGCTTCTTTTACACCCATTCGCTGTTCTTCTGTAAACTGCCAACCATTCCTATGCTCGACATGCTTGATTGTATCTTCCCAATCGCCATATGTAATCTCTGATTTTGCATCTCTTAATCGGATTAATTCTTTGGCAATTTTATCTTCAATATTGTAGAATTTTCTAAGACCAATCTGTGTCTTATCTTCATTCCACCACAGCTCATCACCCATATCATGAATTGCTTCTGTAATATTCATATCAGGAACATCTTCGCCAAGTTCATCAATAATTGCCCCCATTAACTCATCAGGTGTAATCCATGAACAACCATCCTGACCAGAATCTTCAAGGTATTTGTAAATAAAAGCACTAATACGTTGAGAACAAAATTCTTCCATTCCACTATCAAGTGCTATTTTATCTGCTGTTTTCCAACCGATTCCTTTTACTTCGTTACATAAGATATATGGATTATTTTTAACCTTTTCAACAACTAAATCAGGTGAATTATATCGTTCCATTAATCTATTCACCATATTGTTCGTAAGGTTATACTGCTCCAACTCTGAGAAGATTTTTGCTAAATGGATATTCCGATTAAATCTTTCAATCCATCGTGCAGCCGTGTCTAATCCACAACCTTTAACCTTTACCAAATCTTCTGCCTTGTTATTCTTCAAAGAATCAAATGGATCATCCAATGCGTCATACATATTTTCAATCTGAAGTGGGGTGAACAAAGTGGACAAGAATTTCTTCTGTCCAACTTTGTCATTCTCATTAAAGGTAATGGCACTATAGATTGATATGATATTGTATTGTCCTCCCCATTTGGGATCTTCTACATAATCTGCCACCAATACATATGGATTACCTTCAACCAACTGTGGCATTGTACCTTTGATTATGATCTGATTGAATTTGTCGGTCTTAGGTTTACCCTCTTTGACCTTATCTACTGAGACAACAGCAATTCCAAATTCATTTTTATAAAATCGTATTGTCTCTACACTACATATAATTTTTATTCTATTTTCTGATGCCATTAGTCCTCACTTTCCTTTTAATCAACTTTTGTTCTTTCAGATTGAAGTAGCAATGTACCATCTAAATGTATTTCTTGAACTTTATTTACTGTATGTTGGTAAATTGTGTCTTTGTAAATCATTGGTCTGAAACTATCATCTCTTCTGATTCCTGACACAACAATCTTTGAACCTCTACTTAGCCAACTTCTTTCAAGTACAGTCTTCTTATCACTATTTGGATCAAGCTTTGCTGAAATTTGCTTATTATAAAATGCATAGTGACCTTTATTAAACTTCACATGTACTGCACCATATTTTGTAAGAAGTGTAACCATACAATGCAAGTTATCAGCATTGATAACTGTTCCTGCTATTCTTGAAATCTTAAATTTAGGCATTTTCTTTGGTGAACCATCAATATAGCGAGTGTAATAATCGTAAGGTTCTGGTTCTTCTGGTAAATCAAAGAAATTAACTATTCCATATAGTTCTTCTTTAATATTCTCCAATTCATGCTCACCATCATAGAAACTTAATGCTTGCATAGACCAAGAAGGTAATGTGCCGTCAGCATATTGATTCCAAATAGTTTTAAATAAAGCTTCATTATAGAGATTTAATGTATCAGAATTGTCAAACCAATCCTTTAATGGCTGAATGTATTTATCAACCTCTTTAGTAAACAATTTTTCTGATACGATATAATATTCTCCTTTTATTTTAACTATTGAGTCTTCTGTGAAATGTGCCTTGAAGAAAGGCTGAGAATTGTTGTCGAGAATATAATAGCCATCATGATATCCTCTTTTTGGTACTTTCTTTCCTTCCTCTATATGCTTTTCATACAATCCTTCATCATCTAAAACATATTTTTTGAAAATAACCATACGTTTTGCTAAATCTAATGATTCAGGAATAATACCCAATTCTGTCATTTTTGCGAACTGTTGCATTGTAATTTTGTCACTTGGAGTAAAAGCATAGTTTTTTAAATACCAACGCATTGTTTCTTTTCTATCTGATGAGTGCAACTCTGTAAAGCAACCAGCCTTAATTAATTGAACCATTTTTGACTTGGTAATAAGCTTTGTATCAAGCATTTTACGAGCGAAATCTTCCATAGAATTAAATGGTCTGTTATGAATAATTGCTTGTACAATATCATCGCCTATACCATTGATACCCTTTAGTCCAAAAATGATACGATTGTTCTCAACATCTGCTTTAAAACCAAAGTCTGCTGAGTTGATAAGTGGAAGTTCTACTTTAACATTCTCTTTTTGAACAGCCGCTATTGCTATTGCCATCTTTCCATAATTGGTAGAATCACCTGCATTTTCATCTACTGCGCCAGAATCTACAATTAAATTCGCTGTCTGCCAGTAAATCGGACTGTATTTATAACACAAATTCAGTTCTTGAAGACCTATAATCGAGTAGGCTAGTGTATGACTTTTATTGAATCCATACCCCCGCTGGGTGCAAATAAGCACATTCCACACATAGTTCGTTAAATTCTTTGATAAATGCTTCTCTTCCGCATTAGCAAAGAATTCTTCTTGTAATTGCAAGAACTCTTTTGGTTTCTTCTTTGCAACCGCTTTTCTTAACCTATCACCCCAAGCTAGTGAGAAGCCACCAATCTTCGGATGCATTGTTAAAAGTACCAAATACTCCTGGGCTTCACAGATACCAAATGATACTCCAATAATATCTTTCAGAATATCTTGTTCTTCTTGTGTCAGACCATATTCGGTCATTTCATCATACCAATATTGGATATTTTCTCTAAAACGAGCATATTTTTGTAATGGTGTTTCAGCACCTTTTTCCTGTGCCATAAGTCGCAATACTGAGTTAATGGTTGCTAATTCATCGACAGAAGCAGGTTTTGCTAATGCAACCGCCTGTACGCCACTCTCTTTCTCCATCTGAAAGAATGACATTACTTTGTGATTCCAAAGCATTTCCCACATATCTTTAGCATTACGTTCCAAAGTATATACACCAATATATTTTTCATAAGTAGCTTTCAATGAACCTTGCCACTCTATTACATTATTCTCCAAAAGCAATTCCAACTCTGCTTGCATTTTATCCAAAGCATCAATACAAAGCAGATCGACTTTAATAAGAGAACAATCTTCACACATATGTAAATCAAACTGAGTAATAACATCACCTGAATTTGTTTTCATAAGTGCTGTTGTATCTGTAAATGGTCTATCAACTAAGATAATTCCACCTGCATGTGAACCTACACCATTGACAAGTCCTTCTATCTTCTGTGCAGCTTCCCATAATTCAGGATATTTATTCATTTCTGTAACAAATTCTTGTACAGGTGGGTTATCATCATCACCATAATACATTTGTGATAAAGTTCTTAATTGACCTCTATCGGCTACAATCAATGAACTAATATACTGAGCTATATCATTATCAATCTTCAAACCACGAGCTGCTGTTAAGATAGCACTTCTACTCTTTTCAGTTGATAGTGTCATAACCTTGCTAACTCTATCTTCTCCATATGTATCTTTCATAGCCTGAATAACTGCTTCACGCTTTGAACCACATATATCAATATCAATATCCAAAACAGAAGCACGTTCTGGATTCAAGAATCTCCAAGGATACGTCTTTGTTTTTTCTCTTAACGGATTAATCTGTGTGATACCAAGAATATTTAATAGACAGAAACCTACACCAGAACCTCGACCAGCCCCTACTAATGTACCTGCACTCCAAGCAATCTGTACATCAATAGCAATCTGAAGAAGATATTTAGACCAACGAACCTTCATTTTTTCGGATGAATCCTTTATATAATGAAGACATTCGTTTATTTTTTCATAAGCTTCGTCTGTTTGGTAATAAGAATCTGTGTCAATATAAGCAACAATATCTCTTACTAAATGCCTATCACAATCATATTCAGAATGATAAAACTCACTTAATAAAGGGATTTGATTCTTAAACTTTTCATACAACTCTTTGTTTGGTTCAGAAGTATTTAATGGAATGTACGGAATATCGAGGTCTTTTGTGAGTTTGTAATACTCTGCTTTTCCATATATAAGCATTGTATTGTCTAATCCCTTTTGAACTATATCGTGACCATAGTATTCGTCCATATACTCATGAATTTCATCTTCACTCATAATATAAGTGGTAGAATAAAAATCATCCACCTCTCTGTCGCCCTCTTGAGATTCCAAAAAGATTTTATGTATCTGTCTATCTTCTTTTTTAAGATAATGAGCATCCGTTGTAATGATATATGGTGTACCTGTCTCTTCTGATAACTGAATTAACTTATGATTGACATAGATTTGCTCCATCATATGAGAAGGTTGCAACTCTAAAAAGAAGTATCCTTCACCAAATATCTCATTCATATATGCAATCCAATCTTTACAAGATTGCCATATTTTTTCATATTCCTTTGGATTTGCTCTTTCTAAATCCTGAAATTGTAAAAGTCTATGTGGTAAAGCTCCTCCAAGACAAGCCGAGCTTCCGATAATATCTCCTTTATAGTTTGCCATCATTTCTTCAAGATCACTATAATAGGTAGGAACTCGCATCATGACATGCATAAAAGAGTTCTTAGTCCAAGCTTTTGTGCTTAATTCTCTAATGCCTTGATGCCCATGAGCATTTAATGCTACTAAAATAAAATGCGGATATCTATTATTAAATTTATTCTCGGCAGTTACATCTTCTGTACACAAATATATCTCATTACCAAGAACAACTTTAAAATTCTCCCATCCTTCTAAATCCTTGTGACTATCATAGTATTTAAGTGCATCTAAAGAGGAAGTGATAGACTCATGTTCCGTAAAGCAAATACCAGCATGACCTAATGAGTGAGCATACTCAATCATTTCAGGCACTTTATTTATAGAATCTCGAAGTCTTAAATTACTTCCCTCTGCACTATGGTTATGTACTCCAAAAAAACTCACTCAAATCCTCCTCTTATAACTGTTTTAATAAGCTTCTGACTGGTTCTCTTCCATAATTCTCTTTCAACCAATCAATGTATCCTTTATCCTTTTGTGCTACTTCCACAAGACGTTCATCCTTATACTTACCAAAATTCAACACATAAGTATCTAAAGGTGGTAACTCAGGTTTCTTCCACTCATCAAACTCCATGTCTAACGGCTTTCGTGAAGCAAGATAATCAGCCAAATGAATAATCTCCTGATATTTATTTGATGGTTTTGGAAGCACAATTCCAGCATCTTTTGGTTTGTTTGAGGTTGTCCATTGCCCCATATGAGATTCAATCGCATTAGCAATCAGTTCAATTTCTTTATCTGAAATAACTGCACCTTCTTTGTGCTTTCTAACCGCTTCTGCCATTAACAACGGATGATCAAATACTGTAAACACTTCTTTTACATCATCACTTGCACCTGATTTTCTGCCATCATGCACTAAACCAGCACATCTTAATAAATCTCTTTCTCTGTCAGTGAATTTGTTCTGATACTGCTCAAGACTGAAAAACCAATTAAGGAATCGTACAACTGCAATACTGTGTCTCATCAATCCACCATCGCCTAATGCATATGCAGGATGGTACTTGCCTGTAGACGAGGCAGGTACTTCCCACCAATACAAAGGAAGTTCTGACACCAAGAGTTTACAGAAATCTTTAATATCTTCATTTTCAAATGAGTCATAAATAGGCTCAATCATTTTCAACTTTTCTTCTGTCATTAAAATACCAACTTTCTTTTATTCTCTGTATTATTCTCCAAAGCATTCCACTTTTTATTAACTTCAAATGTCTTTTGAGTTGGTGTCCACTTTGAATAATATTCACATTCATTTTTATAAATGGTTGCTTCTGGATTTGTTGTGCAGAAATTGCACCAATGACATAATGGCGTGGGCTTCGGAATAAACAGATTTTTATTTTCACTTGCTTCAATATCACCAAACACTTTATCAAGTGCTTTGATTAAACGTTTTTCCCATCCTTTTGTAAGAGCATATTGTTCATCATCTATAAGGATGAATCTATACTGCGATTCAATAGGTAATTCACCAAACTCGTTTAAAATTGCCAAGGCATAAATTCCAAACTGTAATGAAGTTGCCAATTTACTCTGATCGTATATTTTCTTAGAAGTCTTATAATCAACCGTTCTATACTGACCATCTTTTACATCAATTCGGTCAATAAAACCTTTTAAAATGACTTTGTTATCCCATACAAATTCAAAAGGTTTTTCAAAATATGTAGGTTGCCAAGTAGTATCTTCCATTTCTTCATGTAACACTTTATCAAATAGTTTTATTTTTTCTTCATATGAAGCACCACTCGCATTATCAGCTTCGTGCCATACTTCAAAATATTTTCTTCTTAGCTGTGCTATACCTAATAATTCTTCTTTTGTTTTTTCATCCGTTTCGGTCACTCCATTCTGTAGAATATTATTTAACTTGTCATAATCTACTGCTTGACCAGAAGCAATCATCCTGCCCTTCTGTTCCAAAACATAATGACACAGACTACCCAACTCAAGTGCAATTGAAGTATCCTGTGAATACTTCTTATCCATATATTTAAACTTATACTGAAGAGGACAATTTTTAAAAACCTCAATTTTACTATATGAAAATGTAGGTAAACCTTTGTCCTTATCAGTTACAGGTCTTACTCTATCTTTTAATTCTTGCAATTACTTCTCCTTCTTTGATTCTTTCAACACTCTATTAACTTCGTCCATTGTGATAACAATCTTCTCATCTAATAATTCCAACAATGTTTCTTTCCCCATATCTGTAGGGCTGGCTTTATAAGGCAATCTATTCTCACTGTCTAACAACAAACAAACTTTGCAATATGGCACTAATCCTGCTACTTTTTTTACAAGTTTGTTATAATAAATCTCTGCTTCAAAAGAATGTGCATCCTGGTATTCTCTATCAAAAGCCACAATCACCTCTTCACATTTGAGATATTGCAATAATAATTTTTGCTGAGTGACAGTAATATTACTTCCGCAAGTTGCTACTGCAAATGAATCTTCTCCAAAGTATGAATAATTTTGCATACATCCTTTTTCTGACTCAAGCAGCATTGCTTTTCGTATTGATTTGATTTTGTTTTGGGTAACATTGATTCCGTATAGATTTGAACCTAATTGATGACTAAGAAACTTCCCACTTATTTGAAGCGGAACATACTTTCCTACTCTTTCAATATCAGATTCATCAAGATAACGACCTCTAATTCCAATCAATCGATTGTCTTTGTCTCGATGTGGAATTACGATTTGATTGGTCAATCCATAATAACCAATCTCATACCTGCTCAAAGCTTCACGAGAAATGTTGTCGTTTAACCAATCTTCATGAGGTGCATAGTAGAATGTGTCTAAGATATTTTCACTAATTTCAGACAATGTAGGTACTTCATGTCTATTCTTTTTTACTGACTTCAAACGATTAATCCATTCAAAATCATTAATACGATTCTTTTCTTTCTCAATCTCATCAGCACTTGTAACAGCTAACTTTCCTGTAAGTCGCCCAATAAAATGTAACGCTTTATACCATGTAACTGTCTTTCCTTTAACTCTATTAGCTCTAATTACTAATTCAACAACGTTAAAACTATCTGAGCATTTAGAATAACAATGAAAAGTTCTTCCTTTGTACCCTTTATCCTCGTTTGGTTCGTGATAATAATACAATTTCCACGAATCTGATCCGTGACATACCGACTGGAATATTAAATCTCCATTACTATCTGTTTTTGGATAACTAGAGCCAAAATAAGTAACAATTTTTATTATATCTTCCTTAGTAAGTGAGTTAAGAATTGCATCCTTGTCTAAATACATACCCTCACCTCACTTACCAATTTCCCCAACTCTTCTTATCAGTTGGTTCTTCTTCCTGTTCTTCATCAATCGGATTATCAGGTACTTGAGATAGCAATACAGAATGTTCCTTAATCTTCTCTTCTACCTGCTCAATCTTTGTAAAATCCATATCAATTAACTCAAAATCATAATTCGTTACAAACAAACACTGTTCTGTCATAGTACCTAAATCAATTTTTGTCCAAATAATGATTCGTGTTAATCTTCCTCGTCTGACTTTGTATACCCAATGACACATATTAGGCACAGGCATATTAACCATTTTATGTAACACTGATTCGATTTTCTTTTTTTCTGCTTTGGTGGGAGCCATTGAAATAACACCCATATCCAATTTATTCGCTAATGCTTTTGAACCAGCTAACAAGTTCTGATCCTTATACTGTGCATTTTGTGCTTCACCATTTAACTGAGAAGCAGTATAAATAAACACATCCAACTGTTGAGCGATTGTCTTTAATTCGGTTGCAAATACCAATAATAACTGATGCTCTTTCAATCCCATTCCAGATTTACTATTTACTTCTGCCATTAAACGTAATGAGGTATGAATATAGTCAAAGAAAAAATATCTAACAGAAAACTCTCTATTATATTTCTTTATTTGATTCTTAATATCTTCAATGGAAAAATCAGGAATGTGTACGATATATAATGGACTAGATTCGATATAAGAAATGGCTTGTTGAACTCTTTCTAATTCTCCTTGCTCATATGTACCATATAGAATATGTTCCTCATTTACTTTACTAACGGCTGCAATTAATAATGTCTGTATTTCATCTACTGGCATCTCAGTTGAGAAAATAGTAGTCGGCTCACAATTTCCTGTATACACATACTGCTTTGATACAACATCATAAAAATACGGAACTGCAATTTTACAAGCATCACCAGCAGCCATACGAGTTTTACCGCCACCTTGAGGGCACGATCTCATAAATAAACATCCTAATCTCGCACCTCTTGATACAGTGTTCAATCCCTCGTTATTCAAAGCTAAACCAACATCAGGAACTTCCATCAATTCATTTACCAAATCTGTCATGCCGTCACCAGCTTGAACATCTGTACTTAGTGTATTGGTACAATATTTCATATTGGGATTAATAACAAATGTTGCTTCAACCATTTCAATAATGTCTTGCTCAGTATAATTGTCAAACTTAATTTGTTCAGCTTCCATCTTTGAGGTATCTGCAATGGTACTGTCAAAAATAAATCTTGTATCAAGACCTTTTTGCTCATAATATCTAAGCAATGCGTATTTTCTTAATCTGTGATAATAATAATCATAGTTCTCAATGGTAGCCATATCTCTTGCATTTGAAAGATATTCTATACCTTGATTCTCCTGAAAAATTGAATACTGTTCTTTGTAATTGCTTAGATATGAATCTATACTAAACTCATCAATTGTGGTACAACCTTGCATATGTAGATTGTAAATTGCAACAAATAGCAATTCATAGAAGTTCTCTGTATTAAAATCAGTTCTATCTAATGGTCTATCAATATCATCTATTAAGGAAGAATCTTGTATTAAACAACCAATCGTATTCAAATATGCTCTTTTATCTACAAGTCCTTCATGTGCCATTATTTCACCTCTTTCCCAATTGACTGAATATCAATCTGTTTTATTTTTCTCCTTTTAGGTTGAACGATAATGGTCTTTTCTTTGTACATATTTGAAATATCCATACTTTCATTATGTTCTTCCAATTTATCAACCGACTCATAATACTGCATTGCTTCTGTGTGATAATATGGAACAATTCCAATTACATCACCAGTTAAATCCTTTTCAATGATTTCATGCAGATAAACCAGAGTCTTATACATGCTTTCATATGTAAATCCATAACGCTTGATATAATCTTCTGTTAAGGCATATACTTTTGTACTTAATTCTTCTCCTTCGATGAGACTTCTTAAATACTTATAATATTGTTGCTTTTTTGTATATTCCTCTTCGGATAATGCTTCTTTTAATTCGGCTTGAGGTCTAGCCTTTCTACCAACTTTTTTCTTTGTAGCAACCTTATCTATCTGTTCAGTTTTGTCTTTCTGCAATGTCTTGATTGCAATATTAAAACATTTTTTATGAGCATAGCGTCCCTTGTATGGAACGCCATCCTCATCTACAATTGGCTCATTGCATATTACGCATTTTCTTCGAGCTGCCATGTATCAACCTCTTATAAGTTATTCTCCTCAATGAAACTCTCAATATCATAAATGATTGCTTCAATAAGCTGTTCCTGACCTTTCTTCAGATCACTAACCTTCTTGCCTTCGCCTAACTGATTTGCAACGATTGTCTGTAAATCCTCAAGATATCCATTATCAGCAAGCTTCTCTCCAAGTTTCTGTAGCTCGTCCATGAGGTCATCATATGATTTAACATCAACTGTTCTCTGTGCTTTCTGTTCCTCGTATGTAACTGCTGTGATTCCCTCTTCTCTCTCCTGAATCTCAATAGCCTTAATAATTACATCTTCAAGAGCTTCAGCAGTAAACTCCTCAATATAAGTAGTAGGAAGATAATCGAAACGAGAACGAGCAAAGAACTCATCTGTCTGTGCTAAGAAACCAGAAGACTTAACAACCTTACCGTCTTTATCAACACCGTTAGAACGAACATAAACACATAAGTCTGTATTATTGATGATAGGTGCTAACGCTCTCTTATCAGCCTTTGGTGAAATGTATCCATCCTTCTCCTGTGCATGTGCAATAAAGTAACAACAATATCCAGCACCAAGCAACTTGTTAATCTGCTTCCAGAACTCAGTCTCATACTCTTTCCAAAGTCCATATCCACCATTTCCTTCTCCGATTGAAGGAGCTTTATATTTCTGGCAAATAAACTCCTGACAGTAATTTGCAGCCGCTTCAATCTCATCAAAGATAATTGTTGAATACATTTCTCTTGCCTTCTCTACTGTTGCAGGATCTGTAAGCTGCTTGTTAATCTTAATGAAGTCAGACCACTTTGTAATAGGACAATATGGAACACCAGGAATGGCATTAAGACCTGCCTCGAATGGAAGATAGAATGGCTTCTTCATACGAGTTGCCTGCTTAGTCTTTCCTAAGTTATTTCCACCATAGACAAGAATAACCTTGCCCTCTAAACCTTTTGCTACTGTGCTGACCTGTGGATTAAAAATATCTAATTCGTTCATGTAATTCTCCTTTATTTTTAAAAATATTTTTTTTATAAAAATGGTACATATTTCAAACTATTTCATTCGTACCTACAACAAAGCTAGATTAGAAACCTAAACTTCTACCATGTGCTGCACCACTTGGCTTTGCAGCAGATGCCTTTGCACCACTCTGAGCTTTAGCTTTTGCTTCCTCAAGACGATTTGCTCTCTCCTGAATTGCAGCCTGAATTGTTTCAGCGACATATGGAAGCTCTGGTGTAATGCCCTCCTCATATGCTTCCGAAGCACCTGTGATAAGAAGATCACTCTTAATCTCTACAGATACCTTCTTTCTTGGCTTACCAATCTTAACTGGAATCTCTGTAACAGTCTCAATTCTGTTATTGATAATATCTCCATAGAACTCTACTGTCTGTCCTACCTCGAATCCTGAATCAACAGCCTGTCCTACTTCACCCTCTGCCACAAGGTCGATTGGTTCAATTCCGTTATATGTAGGCATCCATCCGCCTACTACGATTCTTCCTGTCTCAACACCATCAGCATCAAGCTCAGGATTGATACCAGAAATGAATACCTCTACTGCGAACTCTGCGTGTGGCTCGTAATCCTCATCAGCCTTTAATCTATTGAAGAAATTGCTCTTGTAAGATACAATTTTCTCACCGTTCTTGCCTGTAAATGGGCTAATATCACCAGTGACTCTAACCTTTGTAGCCTCTTCCTCACCAACTTCTGCAATAGATTTGTACTCATTCATTACTGTCTGAATACCTGCATAAGTCTTATTGTCAGTACCAGCCTTAGTCTTCTCATTTACATTGACATTGTACTTAACGAAATTCACATCAGAAGTCTTGACTGTAATATGACCTGTTACCTTATTCTTTCCATCTTCTGTTACAATCTTTAGATCCTTCTCACTAACTACACCTACTGCTGTTGCCTTTGCATTTGCCTGTCTTAAATTTGTTTCCTTTGTTGTTGTCTCTGCCATTTAAAAATGTCCTCCTTAAAATTAAAAAAAATTTATGTAAATATTGTTAATAAAACAATCTATATAAACGCCCAAATGGACGGAACACAGAAGTTAATTTATATAAACATCTATGTATAATCAGTGATTTTTGAGTATACAAACCCAAGGGTATGCTGTTCTTCCACCCAAACATGAATGCTATCCGCATTTATTTATTCTCTTGTTTTGTCTCGATTTTATATATTATTCGTGACGTTTTTGTTTTGGAATTTTTGAACCGAATTGTTCAAGACTGATTACTTTAATTTAGATTTACATGGTAATAACCATTTGATACCTTTATACGGAATATGATAAATAACTTGTCTGTCGTGGTTATATAAAATCACATTACCTGAATTATAATTTACCAATTCACCATTAGCCCATCTCTCACCACAACCTTTTTCAATTTCATAACAAACATCATAGTTCTTATTTAATATTGCTTGAAAAATATCAATATCTTTTATCTTTACCACCTCCTCAAAATCCGAATGAAACAGTGAATTCATCGGCTTTTTTACATAACATTAGCCGTTTGTAGTGGTATGTTTACGACTACTGGATGTGAACCTGCATCCACTATCCCATTAACAAAAGCCTTTGGGAATACCTTTTTCATTATCTGATAACTACCATTTACGTCTGCATTAATATATTCTCCTTTCTCACTCTGAAACAAACCTCTGTGAATTCTTCTATCTTTATTGTAATTTTTCTCAATTGGTTCTTCACCATCGAGAAAAGATGTACCACTTGTATAACTTTCATTTGTTTTAATGAACTTAATTCCTTCATTCTCGCATTTATATTCAAGCCTTTGTACAATACTTAAATATGGAATAGATACAAATTTTTGATTGACTTTCTTGCCCATATCAGTTTCTTGTTTCCAACCTGAATTATAGCCACAAACTAAAGTATCAATATTATTACATTTACAAAAATTTACCACCATCTTTGTTGATTTCTGAATATAATCATCTACTTGATTATTTCTTTTAGTTGTGAATCTTTGCATCTCATTTGACCAATCACTATCATTTCTCAGCTTTAATGCAGATCTCATTTCTGAAATCTTCTTATTATAATACTGATTAATTGACTTCAATGGTTTTCCATTTATTATAATTGGTTTCACACCACAATTTGTTGTGATGGTCATCAAATTATCGACACCTAAGTCAATTGCAGCAATACTCTGTGATTCTATATCCTTTGTTTCAGGAACTTCTATTTGGTAAACTACTTCCATAATATATTCATTGCCTTTTGGAACAAATCGAAGTTGTATTAATTTAGAATCATTTGGGATTTTTGTTCTGAAAATATTATTCATGATTTTAAGAGGTGTCCAAGAAAAATAAATATATCCATCAACAATTTTGAATTTGATATTATCTAACCCCAATTCAAATCGTCCATCTTCTTTTGGAAGATATTTCGGTAACTTTGGTCTGCCAAGATATTTAGACGGGTTCTTTGAATAATCCTTGATAGCTGTGAAAAACGACTTCCAGTTCTTATCTAATTTTCTCAAAGTAGCTTGTCCTACATTACTTCCTATACATTTATAACAATCAGATTCTTTACACAATTGAAATAATTCATTGTATTGGATCCAACGAGCATCCTCAATCAATCCTTGTTCTTTTTGTTTTGAAGACTCTATAAATTCCTGCCGAATTATGTAATTTCCATAGTTATATAAATTTTTAGATTTCCAACATAGATCATCTATGATTTTAAATAGTTTATCATCTTTATTATTTTTCTTACTCTTCTTTATTCGATGTTGTTCTACTCTACTTACTTTCATGAGTTCTCCTTAAATTAACATCATTCTAAAATCCTTTTATATTAAGCCAACCATGCAAGCCTGGTTTATTACCTTATAAATTAACATGGTTCTAAAACTATCAGACTTAATATCGTTCAATAGCATAGGTTTATTACCTTATAAATTAACATGGTTCTAAAACCTCAAATATGTATTTGTAATTTACTTGGTATTCTTGAAGTTTAAGTTCAATAGACGAAACCCACGCCCACTATCCAATTGATTTCTCTTTTGGAATACTTGTTATAGGATAAACTGGCTTGAATTAGCCAAATAGATTTGTTACAATAGAACAAATATAGTTTATCCTATATTTTATTCTCTGTAGAGCAGATTGTTAGGTCGCCAAACTTGTACAATCTGTTCTGCTGTTTTTATATTCTCTACTTTTCAGAAGATTTCTTTAGCTCTACTAACGCATCATCCAGATCCTTGACCGTCTGAATGGCTTCCTTCATACTATTCATACCAGAAACAGCACTTGAAAAGGCTTTAATACTTTCAAACTCCATCTCTGAAATAGACTTTAAAACATCAACTAATTTCATATTGCCAACACCCGATGTCTTAACTGCATTTTCGATTGTCACTTCCTCATTGATAAGTAAATCTATAAACTGTCTTACTTTGTTATTCTCCATCGTGTTTAACTCCTTCATATATTCTTTTTAATCTTTCTTTACATTCTCTACTTGGATAACCAGAATTAGATAAAGCCAATTTTATCCATCCTAATGTCTGTTTATCTGCTTGCTCTTTGTCAAGCTCAACATCTTTTACTTCACCACCATAAGACTCGTCATGCTTCTTCATTTCTTCAACTAAGTAATTTGACGCATCTTTGATACTTAGATATTTTTCGATATGTCATGCACCTCCCTAATAGGTTATTCTCCATACTTTTCAAATAATTCTGCCATTGTCATATCATTGTATTTTGCAAGATCCACACAACAAGCACATACATTTTTAGGTTGCGATGCTCCAATTCCATAGCACAGATAATCAGTCAATTTAGCATACTGAAAATTTTCATATTCTCCTCTTGTATTCCAACCTACCATTTCTTCACCACTAATAATGAATTTTGTATCAGGTACTCCAAGTACACTACCATCACACTGTCTCCACCATGCATCTTCGCCTGCTAATTTAACAAATTCATCTTCTGACATATCACACATCTTATTAAATAGGTTTCCAGATATTTCCCATACCTCATATCTATTTCCAGCATATGTAATTTCAGCATCATTTGGTGGATTATCTACAATGTCAAAAAATCTTTTTAATTTATTTCCTAAAATCTCCATTATTTTACCTCCCAAGGAAACCGATATTTACTCATTCTTCGATTCAAATTCTTCAAGCACTTTATAAAATTCACTACCTTTAATTTCTGTAAAACCTGTATCATCGTCTGGTGTAATAGTTTCATATTTTGTTGTAGAAATATTTAAATATAACTTATTCTCATACTCAAACCTTGAAACTGAATACCCACCTAAATGCAATTCCTTGAAATAGTCTCCTACTCGAATGGGATGATTGTTAATAACAATATTATTTTCAATACATAAGTCTTGAAACTCTTTTAAAGTCTTACTGTTAGCTCTAAATTTCCTCATTAACACATCAGAATCGTTGAATAATTTATTTGGTTTCAGTAACTCTTTACCAAATTTCTGATTATTTTCATTGCAATCGGTAATATATAATCTAATATTATGCTTTTCATATTCTTTAAATGGACGATTTACAAATCCATCTCCACCGATATAATATTCATTCCCAGCAATACCTTTATCCTCGAAAAAATTATTTGTTACTATTCTTCTCTCTTCGCCATGTTTTCTATAATCATCAATCTCTTTGAGGAATTTCTCATTTGTTACAATATAAAACTTCTCCATTGTTTTACCTCCATTGACACCATTCTTATTTATTCTCTGCGCTCGGAATGCAGATTTCAAAATCTCCATTCTCATTCATATGATAAGAAAATGCATTAGCTGGAATTGTAACCTTATATGCTTCCACCACATAGTCGTACATAATAAGAAACTTTCCTTTTGAAAAGTATGGTTTAACACGAAATCCATTTTCACCTGCTACTTGAATATAAAATGGAATATTTTTAAAGTGTTTATCATCATATAATACTGCTACTCTGATTGAATTTAAGATAATGTTTTTCTGTTCAAAATTATAGTAATCTTCAAAGGTTTTCATAAACTGTACTTTACTTAATTCTTTACCAGCCATATATTTATTTTCTCATTACATCGCCTTTGCAATCGACTTAACCTGATTATCAAGATATTTTACAATCAAACGACTTTTTGCAAGTGCTAATCCTTTCTCAAAATCAAAAACATCATCTTTGCAGCAAGTAGCTTCTGCTTTAATCTCTCCATATCTTACTTGCACCTTTTTCCCATTAGTTCTTGACTGATAATTAATAATCCTTTTAACACCTCCAATATCAAAGAAAGCTATAGGAAGAGGCACTCCCCATTTACTCCAAGTCCCCTTTACAGGTGTCTCAACCTTCTCAAAAAAAAACTTTTCATACTCGTCATATGACATACAACCAAGATTACATTCACAGAACTTAAAGCAGGTTGCTCCACCTTCCTGAATATCAGTTACTTCACAAATCTCACCAATGTTATCAAACACACCCATTTTCTTAACTAATTTAATTCGATCACCTTTAATCACGCTGCTTTATCCTCCTTATTCACAAACTTTTTGTTAAATGCATCAATAGCTTTCTGATCCTCTGCTGTTACATCATCATTAAATCTTCGTCTAGCTTGTACAATATGATTGTTTCAATCGTTACCAAACTCTCATCTGGTTTACTCTTCTTTCTCAAGAAAAGAATGTGGCACTGGCTGTCAATAACTTTATCTATGTACGAAGCAACACAGTTATTTTATGATACAGCCTCATCTTTAATATCCTACGTAGAATCTGGATAAATGAATATGTAATCGCCAAAAGAACATTCGTACTGTTAAGTTATTCTCTATTTAATCACTCACTGCATCATAAATCTTTCCAACTTCATATTGATAATCTTCTACTTTAGTCCTTCTGTAATAATCACAATAACAGTGACCATCAGTATCTATTACATATTCAATACCTTTTGTTTTGATTGAAGTGTCTAAAACACCATGCAAGAAAAATACTCTCATCTTATCTTTTCTGCGAAGTCTACACCAATGAGAATCCGTTGTGTTTTCATAATCAATAACATCAAATTTATCAGTTTCACTCATCGACTCTGTTAAATAAGAATCAAATATATCAGAATCATTCCAGAAAACATCACATCTAAATCTTACCGCAATAAACCCTACATCTTTCGCCCAATTAATGAAGAAGTCTCTCCACTTTACAAAGTTTGGAATTTTCTTAAATATAACTGCACACGCTGATACTGTAATTCCAATATTGTTAAGCTGCTGAATCATATCCTTGTAGTCAATCCCATTGAAACAAAATCCAAGTATTTCTTCTCTTCTTATTGGTCGCCAATCGTGAATTGAAATATTTACATAATCAACAACATCTTTCATATATGGAATTACTTCTTTTAGATGAGTGCCATTTGTTGTCATAGTTACTCTAAGAACCTTTGATTTAATATTGAACTCTTTCAATTTGATAAACACTTTTGATAAATATTCAGGATCTAAAGTTGGTTCGCCACCAGTTATATCAACTGATATAGGATTTTTATCACCTATTCTTGTTGTAATATCATCAAGTGATTCGATGAAATTATCTAAAAACTGTTGCTTATCACACGACATATCTTTGTCTTTATTGTAACAAAACGGACATTTCGCATTACAGCCACCTGGAATTACAAGTTTAACTGTTATTACCTTGTTGTAATCTTTTCGCTCTGTATATTTCACTTCATCACCTCACAATTATTTATTCTCTCAATCCATCCAACACTCTCATTAAAACGTGCCTTGTAAGATTTTTAACATCGCCACTGTAAAATCCACATTCAATGTCACAAGCTTTTAGGACTTCATCAAGTGTTTTATTTTTCTCTTCTTTTATATTGTAAGCACATTTCTGACTGCCAAGAGTTTGCATTACATCAGACTTTCTTACAAATCCCATTTCAGATGGCAGCTTAGATAATTCTTTTCGTAATACTGTTTTATCAATTAACTGTCCCATAATGTTATTCTTCCATTTCTATCTTCTGACCAATAAACTTCTGAAGCTGTTCATTTACATCATCAGGATAAGTTTTTACAACATAATCAGTGTAAACATGAATTTTTGTAATAATCTTATTCTCATCATACTCAATAGTTCCAAGTGTTCCACCTGGAATTCTGATGGGCAAACAACCATACTCATAATCACAAAGCACATAATGTTTCCAGTGTCCATTAGGATCAAGTCCAACAAGCTTGTCCAATTCTGTTGTGATTCCACAATAATATTCATTCATTTTTGAATATCTTGAATTTGCATATTTGTTAATCAACTTCATGATATTATTCTCCTATTTGCATTTAAAAACCTTTCTTTCGTGTTTTCTAAAAACAAATCCTTATCAATGCTCCATCCACCACAATTACTTAATATTTCTTTCCTAGCATTTCTAAACTCATTCAAATGGTTTCTGAAATAATTAACCGCATCGTTTTCGCATTGGAATTCATCATTATATTCCCAAAAGAAATGTCTTTGATTCGTTACAAAAAATGAATCTGTATCTAAACAATATGCTATAACCCATGTTGCGTATTTATCTGAAAAATTTTCATCACCTTTTAATTCTTGATACATATTCACACCTCCACTCTTCACAAGAAAGAAAAATTTCTTTCTATGATTCAAACTGATAATCCTTGTCACTTACAAATTTGTCAATTTTTCCATCTTTGAAAAATACAAATTCTGCATAAAAATCATCTGTATTTTCTGACATTGCACACGAAACATACTCATCAGATTCCTCGTCATATTTTTTAAACCATATCTCAACACCTTCATCAACTGTTGTATTTTTAAAAACAAAATATGGAAATTCATTTTCATCAATTGACAAAATATCAGTTGATATTTCTGTAAATCTCTCAATAATATATTCTCTTTTTAAAACGGGAACATTATCTTTTTCTGATACATCATATGTATCATTTTGTTTTAAGAATTGCATAATAGAATCTGAAATAATTTGTTTGTCAGATGTATGAAAAATCTGTTGGTTCGACATCTCCCAACAAACTCTATCAGGTGTGTTATCACATTCATTGATAGCTTTATTAGTTCTTATCCATACATCATTTCCATCCATTCCAATAATTCCTTTTTTATATCCATACGGTGTTTGAATGTAGTCATGAATATATTTGTCTGGCAAGACACTCCAAATTATAGGAGAAAAACACCACGAATTTTTATACTCTAATATTTCTTCTCCTGTATAATCTTTTTTTATTCCATAAATGCTACTGCTACTCATTTGTTCTCCTTTCTTATCCTTAATCTAACCACCTATTATCCAAATAGTAGAACCCAAATACCATTCCACCGATTAAAATAACCCAAAAGATCCAGAAAATAATAATTGGAAAATCAGATTCTAGCCTTTCTATCGTCTCGTCAATAGTCAAATTATTATAAAATGATGTGTTATCAGAAATGGTTTTATCTCTCAAATCTGTAAAAATTGTTCCTTCATATTTAGTGCCAACACCATAATACTTATATCTCACATTACTTGATTCTTTGATAGTGTCAATATAATCAGTACCAGGTAAATCAATCTTATTACTTGTGAAATTTACTCCACAAAATGATACTTCTTTGCTCTTAATATCTTCACTTCCAACTCTATCCCAAGTCCAATATGTTTCTGTTGTATAATAAGTTTGTGATTTGCCATTAACAGTTCTTGTATGAGCTACTTGTCTTGTATGCATCGTATATTGCTCTTTAATTTTTTCTACATACATATATTCTCCACCGATTTCAGGATATGTAACTGTATCTACCGCTTTTAAATCACCATATACAAACGCATTACCAACATTTGTGTCCATTCCGTATTGGAACATTTCTTGACTTTCTATCTTAACAGCCTTATTATAAATTTCATTTTTATCCATTTGGCATTCTGAAATCTTGGAAGAAATCAGAATACCAAACAGAATCATAACTGCAATGATAGAAATACTAGCCAAAATTTCACGTTTTGTTATTTCAAAATCGCCAAAATCAAAACCCTTTCTACCATGTCTCATATACTAATCCTCTTTGAACAACGACTGTGGAGCATCAACGGGTGCATTGTAATCCAAATACTCATATTCCTGTACTTCATATCCAAGCAATCCAAGAAACTGTCTTGTAGGGAACTTTCTCACATATCGCTTATATTCCTTAATCTGTTTATTGTAATTGCTGCGATATTCTGCAATCATATTCTCTGTCATAGATAACTCATTCATAAGAGTCTTATAGTTCTCATTTGACTTCAGCTCAGGATATGCTTCTGCAACTGCTGTAATAGCTGTTGTTACATTCTCAATATCTCCTGTTGATCCACGACCATTTGCAACTGCTGTTAATGTATCAGCTTCGTGTTTGTCATACTGTTTTACACAATCAGCAAGATTATATACAAGATCAACTCTTCGCTTTTCCTGTACCTTAATGTCTGATGACGCTGTGTTTACCTGCTCCTCAAGTGCAATAGCCTTATTCTGTGAACTCTGTACACCAAATACAATCATCAAAATAACTGCTAATACTCCTACGCCAATAATTACTGGCACTTTCCAATTTGTGTTCTTCACTTAAAATCTCCTTTATATGTAATATTTTTATTAGTTACACTGTAATATTCTCTTATTTATTGGGATTCCCATAGCCGAATGGCTTAGATATGATTATAAATTTTCAAAAGAAAGATTGGTTTACTGCGAATTAACTTATTCGTCATGAATTCTTTTAAAATCATTCAACTCATATGATGTTTTAAATTTAGTACATTTTGCTAAAGTAATAATATGTTTGCAATTTGGACAAGGCACATAACATTCGTTTGGTTTAGGATTAATATGTCTTGGATAAGCAGCTTCCGAACTCTCAAAAATAAAAGTTGTTCCACAATTATCACAAGTACACCCATATCCATAATCCTTCTTTTCCACTTCTTTAAGATGATTGTTCATTACTGAAAGAATTTTCATTTATATTTTTACCTCCAATATATTATTCTCCAAACTCACAAGTGTCACATGTTGAAAAATACTTATCGTGGTCTATGCAGCATTGTGGTCTGTTATCATCTTCATCAGTTTCTTCATTAAATTTGATATAAAATGGAGTACAATCACAGACCAACATTGATGCGATCGACATTCCGTAAATAATGGCAGATTTACACTCTTGATTATCCTTGAATATTGAACAATTGACCATCTTATTAAATTCTTCAGAACCAATGAAATTCAATACTGTTTTCTGTAATTCAGTTGAATCAATTAGCTTTTTATAATCATCCATTTGATACCTCTTTTCTATAATCCAATGATATGTTGCTTTCCTGTGAAGTTACCTCAACTAATTACAATATTTCTCAATACCTTGTGCCATAATATCTCTTAATTCATCTTCCTCATATGTAGAGCCAAACTGCGACCAACTACAACTATATTCTGTATTATTGTGTACTAACGCAAGTTTAAATACACTGCCACCATAATTCTTATATGCATCTAATTTGATAGCTTTAATATGAGGAATTTCTAAATACCAATTATGCTCTTTATATTCAAACTGGATATTAGTAGCTTGACCAAAATTATAATCAATGAATTTAACGTTATTCATATACTCAATATCAAGAAGCTTTTTAATATAATCAATATACCAATCATATGTTTCCTTTTCTTTATATTTCTTTCTCTTATCAAGCTTGTTACCATCTGCATCCTGATTCTTTGATAACATATTTAACCATTCTCTACACGTTTTAATCGTAGAAGGTTGATCAAGCAGTATATACTGAATATTCTCTTTATAAGTGCGAAATGCCTGTTGTTCAATAAGATTATATTCATTCTTCATATCATCTAATGCTTGTTTCTTTGCTGACAATCTTCTTTCTACTTGTGCAAATTTATTTAATGAACCCATTTCATATTCACCATTATAGTTATATGTGTCATTTTTATATACTAAAGACATTAATCGTTCACCTCTTTTATTTTTTCTTAGTTCATAAAAATCATTGATTTTATCCTTACTTTAATATTCTCTCTTTGTTACCAAAGAAACCTGAAATTCTTATTACTCTACTTTCTATTAATCCATTCCTTAAATTCTTTGAAATCATCCTTTGTCAACACAATATCAGAATAATAGAAATCTTTATTCCAGATAATCGCCCAAATTTTCTTCAACTTCTCAAAGAACGGTCTTTGTTGAGTGTAAAAGTTACCGTTTGTATATGTTAAGAAAGCGTAGTCTCCATCACCATAATCATGAATCTTAAAGTGGATACCTTCGTCACATCCACATTTACAACTTACGATCAACTCATCATCTTTAAATTTTTTAAATACCGCCATAGTAATCTCCTTTACTTACAATTTCCAAATCCAACCTTGTAATCGTCCTTAACATCAATAGTAACTTCTCTCTGGAAATTTCCTTTCTTATCGTACAGAGACAAGTAATATCTGTTGCCACGTTGCTCTAAAACGACATCTTCATTCTCGAATAGTTCAACTCGTTTCTGTTTCTGGACTGGTTTAGTTTCTACTTTTAAGCTATCTATTGCTTCTTTTGAACCAACCAATACGACAGGATTTACTTCTTCAAGAATACAGCTAATGTCGTTATCTAACTGATTCTCATCGTTTGTATGTTTATCTACTGTTTTAATCACTTCACTTTCAAGTAATAATCTGTTCTCCATTTTAATATTCTCCTTTCCACTCACCCAATTCATAGAAGCCGTTTATCTGGTCATCTAACTTTCTAACCTGTTTTCTCAGTTCATGCTCTTCTTTCTTACTATCTGTTCTCTGACACTTCTTCCATAATTCATCACGCTGCTTAGATAATTCATTGTACTTATCAGATACATCAATCTCGTCTACGACTGAAACCTCAATCTTTTTGCCACAGTGAGGACAAAACTGGATTGGATAATTGTCTGTCTGCTCCCATTCGTCTTCATAAGATGTAATGACTTCTGTATGTGAAGTACAAAATTGAGGAATTATATAGTCATCTGAATCTCTTACTACTAATCCAAAAGTATCGTTGCATACCAAATCTTCACCTGTAAATACAATAGCTTTATCATTTTGAATTTCATCGCAGCAATAAGTGAATGGCTTATGCTTATATGCACAAGTATCATTGAATTTTAATTTGATTAACTCTATCTTCATATATTTATTCTCCTAAACATCTTTCACATAAACAGTAATACAACTTCCAATCTCACCACTCACTTTTGGGAATACCATTGTAATACTATCTATGTAATATTCTTCTCCGTCTGTATCAATGACATCATTAGTATTGATTATTAATGGAATTTCGTTTTTTCTCATATAATCTAGCGTCTTAAAAACTTCTGATATATTCTCCACTTCTGTATATCCAAGAAGTTTATAATCATCATATCTGTCGCTAAACCCAACAATTCTTATATGCAAGTTCTATACCTCCTTATATTTAGTTATTCTCTCTTTTTTATTTTGGAAAACCGTGTGTAGAAATGCTCTTAGACAAAATTAACAGGAAATGCTTCTTTCATCTTATCGCATAACAATCACTTTTATTATCACAGAACTCAATTACATCGTTCATAGCAACATATCTATAATAAGAATTCTTGCATTTAACCTTAAAATATGTATTATCTTCACCACGAACCTCTATAACTTTCCCATGTAAAACAGGTGTCATTCCTTCCTGCCAAAATGCAACCCACTTATCAATCAACATTGAATAATCTTTATATACTTTGTATCCATGATGTTTTAATAAGTCTATGGCTGCATATATCTGTTGATCTTTTGTCAACCCCATAGTTTTATTCTCCCATCTGATCTACAATACTCTGTAACTTATCAACATATATTTGAGCTTCTTCCTTGTTGAAAATTTTAAAGTTACATGGAACAATAGCAGCTCCGCATTTATCAAAGATTCCTGCATTCTCCCATGCTTTATAGAACTCAACAATGGTGTCAAAATCTATATATTCACTATCTGGATTCCACCGAAGAACTATAATATCACCTTCGCTTGGATGTATCTTCCTTAGCTTAGTCATATTCTTCTTAATGAATTTCTTTTTCTGTCTCTTATTCATACTATTATTCTCCTAATTACTCAGTCTATCTTTGTCATATTCATACATTGAACAATCTTCACAGTATAAATCTTGTTCTTTGCAATCTTCACAATCGAAACATCCACCATAAATGCCACCATTTTCATTCATCTTACAGGTATTACATTTACAAGTTTCACATGATGTATCCACTCAATCACCTCCTCAAATGAAACGTGGTTTTACTTGGCTTTTTCAACCTCTGAAAGCCTTGATTTTAGGGCATTTCAGAGATTGAGATTTTAATAATTTGTGATTAATACCTCACAATCGGCACTCTTGTCCTTTTTCTGGTAATTACAGTTGCTATAATCATGTTTTAAGTAATGAACTATGTATTTATCTTTCCATTTATCAAGTAATGGATTGTCATATTTGAGATTATTACTTAATGCAAACTTAACGCCTTTATCGTTCAAAGTATCAAGAGTCTCTAGTAATTTATTCTCCATTTCTTCTGTCCAACCACCGTTTTCATTGTATGTAGCGACAGAATTAAAATATGGTGGATCTGCATAAACAAAATCACCTTCCGTAAAATCAGAAAAATCAAATCTCTCAAATGGAATATTTAAGAAACTACAATCTATTTCATTCAGTCGCTTGTGAAAATCTATAAATTTTTGTCTAAGAGTGGGATTAAAACTTGATCTATCTTTGCCAAAAGGCATGTTATATTCACCTTTGGAATTGAATCTGATTTGATTATTGAACGCATAACATAAAAGCGTATAGAATTTAATTGGATCTTTGATACCTATATTGTATTCTTCTCTAAACTGAAGATACCCTTCTTTATTTTCTTTTGTTAATTCATACTTATCAATATATGAATCAATCTTCTGTAACACTTCTTCAATATTTGAACCTTGTAAATATCTTAGAAAACCAACTACCTGTTCGCATATATCATTATAGATAATATGATCGGCATTTACATTAATACCAACATTAAAACCTCCACCAAATAAATCTACAAAAGTATTTATCTTATCTGGAAACATTGGTACAATAATTGGTAGTAACTTATACTTGCCTCCGACATAATTTAGAGGCGATTTAATATATGTATTTTTCAAATTTGTTCACCGATAGTAGCTGCGCAGCTTTACTCACATGTGAACATTTTTCCTTTCTTAAATAATTTTATAACTATATATTCTCTTCTAATTAGCTAATTTGTTCCATTTCTTCATCAGAAATTTCACTTACCTCAACTTGATAACCAAGGAATTCTAAAAGATTTCTATAATCCCATATGTCTAATCTGTGACCTGATGCTTCAAAATCTTCATATCGAACAATCTCCCAATCACCAGATTCATTCGTTATAATCTTAATCTTATTACTCGCCATATTTTTACCTCTCTCATAATCAATCACCTTTGTTCTTTTTTGATTGTACTTTTTGTTTGCTTCTGAAAATACATCATAGATACTTCTATATTCACCATCACTATTTTGTATATCTGTATCAAATAATTCTTTAAAGAATACTTTAAATGCTTTTAATTGTTCTGATTCTGGCACATTTTCATCAATATCATAATTTATGATTCTTATTGCTCTGTCTAATTCCAATAGACCACCTCCTCAAGAAACCAAAATTTCTTGTTAAATTTTATCTACTACAAATAGTTTTTCTACTGCTTTTTCACCTGTAACTCTATCTGACTTCTGCAACACTTTACGCTCTTTCTGCCAGATACACCTAAAATCATCAGGCATATTATATTCACTTACCAACACTATATTTTTCTCTGAAAGTTTACGAAGAAAATCGTAAAAAGAATTGTAGTCAATTGACTGTTTAGAATACTGTTTTGTATCTTTGTAGGGTGGATCAAAATAGAATACACAGTTTTTATAATCTGAGAAATTCTGATAATCACAACACATAAATTCGATGTTATTCAAATTCGGTGCTTGTTCCTTGAAATTATTTAATCTCTCATTATAAATGCTTCTGCCACCCTTTGAATCTCTACCATAACCACCATCAAAGTATCTACCACCATAGCTTGCCATATATCCAATCAATGCAATATATTCTGGTGAATACTGATGAGTTCCAAGTTTTCTATCTTCTCTAACCTCTGCATAATGTTCAAATGTACATACTTCAGGTGCGATAGATAAGCTGTTGTCTGTCTGAGCATATTTTAACAAAGCAATCAACTCTTCATTAATATCAGCTCCAATTTTCTTATCACATTTAATCTTATCAATAAGATTAGCTCCACCACACATGGGCTCTATGTAAGTTTTAATACTATTATCATCAATATACTTCTGAATAATCGGCACTAAAAATTTTGCCAACCTGTTTTTACTTCCTTGATATACCATTTAATTACTTGGAGTAAGGAATTCCTTAATGTGTACACGAACCTCGTCTCCTTTCATTATTCTTATTCTCTTAATTTTCCCAATCTAATGCCTGACCGCATTGATCACAATATTTAATGTCGGTATCTTTATAGCCATCATCACACAATAGTTCTCCGCAAGTAGGACAATACCATTCAAACGGAATTCTCTCTCCACTATTTTTCACTTTCTTTGGAATTTGTTTTTCAAGTGCTTGGACTGCCATATCAAAAGCAACACCTTTGTCACTCTTGTGATCATCAAATCCACCCTGTAAACGTCCATTCACCATTTTGCAGGTTTTTGGATGCATTTTATTCATCTCATTAATAGCTTCAATTTCAGTCATTTTTATCTCCTTTATACTCAGCCACTCTCTTACTTCCAACTTCAAAAATATCCTTGTCCTTCTCAAAACATATGTAATTTCTACCTGTATTCAAAGCTGCAACTGCAGTGGTACAACTTCCTGCACACGAATCAAGAACTAAATCTCCTGGATTGGTGTAGGTTTTAATCAACTCTTCGATCAGTGACACAGGTTTTTGTGTCGGATGAAGTGCAGACTTTTGAATATCCTTTGCAAATGTCCATACCGACTTAGGGTATCTTTCTGTGCTATCATAAGTAGTAAGACCATGTTCTCCATAATCAGTAGTCTCCTTACAGTTAGTCTTATGTTCTGCTTTGCTAACTTTTCTTGGATGTCCAGTTGTTTTTTGTGGATTATATGTTGGAAGTTTCTTATAGAAAATACAGATATCTTCGTGTGAGCGTAATGGCATTTTCTTAGCATTTAGGAATCCTGTTGGTTGTGTTTTCTCCCAAATCAGATTATATTTCCAAAGCTTACGATTACTCTGCATTAAATCTGCAGTAAACATACCATTCGCAAATAGAATAATTGCACCATTGTCTTTGATGATTCTTTCATACTGTTCCCATAATGGTTTAAATGGAATAACTGAATCCCATTTATTTCGTGAAGTTTGTCCATAAGGAAGATCCGTAATAATCGCATCAATCGACTTATCATCAATCTTTTTCATACCTTCAAGGCAATCTTCGTTATATATTTTGTTAATCTCTAACATTTCTTACTCAGAGCAAATCCAGATTTAATGCTGCAGCAAATCTCATGCTCCTTTCAATGTATTATTCTCTTAATGTGTGTATTTACTTCTTGGAAATACTTCTTCAAGATCAACACCATATCCAGAAATAACTTCTTCTAAGTCGATACATACACAATCACTACAAATTCTTGCTTCAATTCCACCTTCATCAAAAAGCGAATAGCCAAAAATATCACTCAATCGTTTGACAAATTCATTAAACCAATTAAAACTAATCCAAACATAAAACTCTGTATTACTAACCCATCCAAATTCATCTACGTATGAGATGTCAATGTCGTCTTCTTCTGGATTGATTAGTAATTTATATAGTTCTAATTCATAATTTTTTCTCATCTGCCACCTCCTAACTTCCAAAGAAACTTCGGTTTACTGTGTCTTTTGTAATATCATTTATTTACTATGGTAAGTCAACAATATTGTATCTAACAGTGCCATCGTCATATTTCTTGGTTTCTAATATTCCATCAACATATTCTCCAATTTTGTCTGAATATTTGTTATATGTATTACTACCAGAAATATTATATTCTACACCGTTATATTCAACAGTAATTCTATAAACTGCTGGATGCGATTGTGGTATCATCGTTTTAGTCGCAGGACTATAATGCATTGTTGTATAAGCAGCCCTGTGATATTCATCTATTATTTTTACTTGAACCGTAGATATTTCGGTGCTAATGCATTTTGCACAGCCGGTTAATATAAACATAAATGCTAATAGTAAAGCCAAACTATATAAAATTTTCTTCTTCATATGATTTATTCTCCTATCTACCATACATAATGTATTCATCACCAAGTTCAAGATTCATTTTGTAATTTCCATTGTTATAAACCTGAACCCTCATATTATAAAACTTACTATCCTGCTCATGAGAATTTGGATCATAAGGATAACTAAAACCTGCTCTTGTTAAATGTCTAAGAACACGTCTCTCTGTTGTAGCACGACTACATCTTTCTTCAAAAGCTAATTGTCCATTGTCGAGATTTACCAAACTACAATATGTTGATGTAGTGTCACCACCATATTTGTTTTTATTGTCTCTGAACGAAATCACTAAATAAACACCTATTACATTGTTATTTTCTTTCTGCACTACGACTGCACCATTTGTTAATTTGATATTTCTGTCTAAGTCTACACAATCGCAAACTCCTTTAATACTAATATTCTGCATTTATTTGCACCTCCTATTATGTTATTCTCTGCTTTATTTAGATTTCTTATCATATCCAGTCTCTTCAAGAAATTTATCAAATTCCTCTTTTGTCATATTGTTCGGATAATACATATCCATCACTATATCAAACGGCTTTAAATAATTATCTAATACATCTTCAGCATCTTCTTTTGCTTCCTGCATTTTCATATTGATATAATCTTCTCTCGTCATATTCCATGCTGTAGGACAATCCGTAACACTCGAAAATCTACAATATAATCCATTTGGTTGCTTTGATACAAATCCTGCCATATTATTCTCCCAACTGTTCTAAGAATTCGTTTCCACAATCACAAAATTCTCTAACCATAGACTTCATTAATCCCCATGACATACCAGAATGTCCCTGATTTTTCATAATTTCAATTCCATCTTGAATAGATTTTTCTTTAACGGTTCTGATAATATCTAAACACTGACCAAGTTCCATTCCTCTATATAAATCACCAAGTCGAATAGGAACACATTTATCCCACATTTCCCATTTATCTTTAGATAAAACCTTATGACCTTCTTCTATCCAATACTTTGATAATTCAGGGATTTTTCTTTTGTGTTCTTCCTCTTCATGAATTAATCTTTGACGACTTTCTTCTTGCTCTTTATTAAATTCGTCAAAAGTTTTGCCTATACAAAGCATATAAGCATCATCTAAAGACATATCAGATGTTAGTTTATTCCCATTGAATTCACCACAATATTTATTGCCATCCTTTGCTCTTTCGTGTAATTCCTTTACAGCTCGTTCAATAGTCCAACCGCAGCAAAAATTAATCTCTCTATATTCCATATTGCTTACCTCCTGCTAATTTATTCTCCAAAAGAAATCTATGTTTCTTTGTAAAAATATCACTATATATAGTGTCTATATTTTCTATAAGCACTATATATAGTATCTTGTTTACGCCTGGTACACAAAACTTGGCATTGGCTGTAATTTAAACAGATTTTTCTCATGCATTGAATCAATCTTAGTTTTTACTTCCTCGTTTGGCTCAATTCCATCTCTGATATATGCATCTAATTCAGCATAAGTAAATCCAAGGTTATCTTCATCAGTCTTTCCGCAAAGACCATCGGTAGGTGTCTTATCAACTAATTCTGACGGAAGTCCCAACTCACGACCAATAGCTTTAACCTCTGTTACTGTAAGCTGAGATAACGGACTGAAATCACCAGCAGCGTCACCATATTTTGTGGCGTAACCTACCCAATTTTCGGAAAGATTACACGTATTAGCAACACGACCATTTACTGACTGAGAAATAGCATATAATGTAGCCATACGAATACGAGCAGGAAGATTTGTTGTTGTCTGAGGTGTCGGTGAAACTACACCTTCAAAACTCTCTAACACTTCATTGACAGCACCCTCAATATTGCACGTAATTCTAGTGATGTCTAAAAAGTCAACCAACATTTTTGAATATTCGATATCACTTTGTTCTCCTTGTGGCATAAGGACTCCAATTACTCTATCCTTACTAAGAGCTTCTACACATAATGCTGCCACAACACTTGAATCCTTTCCGCCTGAGATACCCACTACTGCCATACAATCTTTACCATTCTGTTCAAAGAAATCCTTAATCCACTGAACGCAATCATTAGTTGCTTTCTTTACATCAAAATTACTCATGTCTAATCTCCTCTCTAACTCTCATAAGAATTTTTCCTAAATTATTTTCTCCAACACCATTCACTGTGCCCCAAATTTTATCACCCCAAGTATTACCTTCTTCGAGATGCTGATTATCAGTCTCAAGTAACTTTGCTTTGAGCTTTAAATTTTGAGTAAATTTCGCTTTTACAATTTCGTACATAACGTTGTACTTCACATCTTCCCAATCAGATCGAAGCTGAACTCTTCTGCCAAGTTTCTTTGCAGATGATGGATCTAAATTCGTGAAACATTCTCTATCTGAAAAAGTTTTTGCTGATTGAAAAGCGGCTTCATTATTCAAATATGTAAGTCCTTCATATGTAACAGGAGAAGAATAAAAGTTGCTTAAAAAATAATATTTACCTCTAAATTCATTTATCATCCTTTGTCAAGCCTCCATAATTCAACATTGCAATCATAAAAAATATCCTCTATCATTTGATGTACTTCCTCCCAATTTGCACCGCCACGAACACAGCCAATTTTATATGGCATTGCAATACTCATATTTTCCAAAACCGCATATGATCTCAAATTTTCAAAACATTTTCTTAAAGAATTAATATCTGTATACTGTTTTCCGTCATAGCCATATGATTTTTGTGCAAATAAATTTGCATATATTCTTGCGTCAATATTAGACTGAAAATATCTAACAGAACCCAATAATTGTTCAGGTGTATTAATCGAACAAAAACTATGATAATCTTTATATACTTGCACATCATAATCACGGATCGCTTTTGCAACACCAGAATTAAAAGCACCTTTGCAATTAACCTGGTGCGCAATAATATCAGTGTTCGAAGTGAGCAAGTCTCCATCAATAATTTTAATCATTACTTGCCTCCGTACATTCTGTTCCTGATATCCGCAAATGTGTCTTCTCTTACTAATTCTCCATCTTTAAATACGGTAGTAAGTAAACTGTTATCACTCATTTCAAGTAACTGATCTTGACACTTTAATTCACCGTTATCATCGTATACTCTACAACATCCTTTATGAGATTTCTTTAAGTGACTTGTATCTGTCTTAGGATCTTTGAAAATCATTAACTTCTTGTCATCAATTACTCCATATGTAGCTTTCATTGCAATGCCAAAAGTATCTCTTGTAACAACAATCATCTTTCCGTTTTCAACGATTGCAGTGAAGCAAAAAGCTCCTACACCATAAGCAATATTATTAGCTGCGAAACCACGCTTTTCTAATTCTTTCCAAATAGTTTCTACATTAGAAAGTGTGCAGCCATCACCATAAATAATACCGATATGCGGATCTAATACCTTATAACCTTTACTATTTACAGAACCACCAAAAATCTCCCATAACCTTTCAACTGTCTTAACTGAAATCTCTACAATATCACCACTATCAGGACGAACCAAGAGCTTTCCATTATGATTCATAATCTCTTCTTTACACTGTGGAAGAATATTATTTACCATATTCCAATAATCATAAGTATCTGAAACCATACTAAATGACGTATTTGGATATAACTCTGTTAAAAGTCTCTTAACGAACGTAATCTCATCTCCATCAATTGAGAAATTAGCACCCATTACAGAATGCTCAGTTGAGACAGCACCGATTCCAATACCATTATTCTTACAATCGGCATTGTAATATCTATCAATATAATTAATTGCTGGAATTGTAGATGTCTTATTAAATGAAAGCAACCATGACGCTGAACATCTTGTAGCTTCATCCATACAAGACATTCCTCTCATGCCAAAATCTGCACAAGCCATATTTCCAGGCAACCCGTCTGTTGTCTTGTTGTACCAATAATCTGCAATCTCACGATACATATGACCAATAGTTGCATGACAACAAGGTTTCCATAATTCTACCTGAAGAATACATTCAATCCACTGAACAAGCCAAGCAAACTTATTATCCGTATTTGTAATCTCAATACAAGGAACACCCATAGGAACAAGTGTACCTTCTGGTAATGCTCTAATCTCAAGTGGTAAATATCTTAATCTGTGAAGCTCTACAATTTTATCTAAATCATAGTTATCTCTACCAATCTGTACGTCCATCGAATCTGTATAAAGAGTTAGCATCTCATCTTCTGATAAATCGAAGAAATTTTTCTGAAAATATCCAATTAAATATTCTTTGATAAATGCCTGTAACCCAAAGAAAACCATTTCATTCTGATTCTCTAACATTGATTTTCGAGGCACCCAATACGATACTAACTTGGTTAATCCCTTCGGATACATACGATCATGACACTGTTTATAAGTATCTGATAATAATAAAGCCATTGTGTTATCCATAATTTTAAACCTCCATAACTGTAATTTTTTCATGACTACCATTAAACAAGCTGTTTGTAGTAAATAATCTGTTCACTGTATTATTCTCCAAAGATTTGATTAATGTTCCTTTTTCTTTATCAAGAATTGAATTCTCTGTATGAGTGGCATATGCATAAATCTCAGTTACACCATGTTTCTTCAATTCTTCTGCACTATAATAAAGTGAACCGCCATATGCGATAATATCATCAATCATTAACACAGCTTTATCCTTCAAATCAATACCATTTGTTCTAATGTCTAATCCAAGGATTTTGCCAGTCTTCCAATCTCTTTTCTTTTCACCATAACAATATGGTAACTCAGGGAATAAATCTGAATATCTCTTAGCTGCACCTGCGTCTGGGAAATAAAGTACAAGATTTCTCATACCAATCTTTGAAATAGCTTTATCAACATACTCTTTTGGATTTTCTTTTACACAATTATTGAGTAATGCAGTAGAAACATCGCTATGAGCATCTAAAACATAAACTGATGAAAATCCTAACCAATTGATAAAATCGCAAAAATACTTCAATGTGAATACTTCATCATCATTTTTTACTCTATCCATTCGTGCATTAGGAATATATGGAAGAGATAAATAATAATCCACATTAGTAAAAAATCTTTCAAGATGTTTCTTTACTAACATCAGATAAAACATCTCATCGTTACTCTCATAAATCCATTCAATCCAAATGCAAGGAGACTCATCATAAGAGTCTTCCTCAATGTTGTTTATATCAATATTTACTCTTGGTGTTCCATCTGGAAACTTGTTGATTGTTACAATTTCGCCATTAATTTTAATCATATTCTACTCTCCAATCACTTCGATCTGACACATCTTCATAGTTGCTAATGCAGCATTGTGAGTATCAGGTGTGACACCTGCACAACAGCTTGCATCTACTGTAATATCAATCTCAGAGTAATTTGCTCTGATAATAAGTGCATTTGAAACCACACAGATATCGGTGCATAATCCGCAAACCTCAACACTTTCAAATCCAAAATCCTTCCAGTTTAACCAACCGAATGTAGGCTTATCAATCAGAATATCGTTCTCAATATCAAAATCTAATTTATCTGAAATCTGCCAACCAACAGTATTCTTTACACAGTGAGCAACAGGAAGATGTTTACCTTCATATGTCTCTAAATAATTCTCAGGATGTGTATCTCTTGTAAAAATCACCTGCTTGCCAGCATCCTTATACTCCTTAATTTTCTTTGCTACATTTGATACAATTGCCTGTGCTTCCTTTGTACCAAGTGTTCCATCAATAAAATCATTCTGCATGTCTACAACAATTAATGTTTCTCTCATTTTATTACCTCTTTTCTTTGTTCTTTCATTACCAAATGGCTAACGTTTACTGCTTCTTTCATAGCTTCTGCAAACTCATAAGCACAATCAGAAGTAAATCTTTCCTGCACTTTTGCAATATCATTTGTATCAACTTCGCTATGAATCCTTGCGTCAATAATATATTTTCCGTCTTTACATTGAACATCTACCATTGTCTCATCCGTTCCTTTCCATATCATAAAAGCAGCATAGACTGAGCAATTCATGATTTCTATCAGTCAAATAATTTACCTTTTCAGTTAATTCTTTATTCTCTTTTTCAAGTGCAGCTATTTTATTTTTCAATATATCTTCTGTTGAAAACTTCTGAGTTCCAATCTGCTTATAATCAGACGAAACAGTTTTAACAGAATAATTGCTAATGTAATCTGTTGTTCCATCGGAATATTTAATAGTTGGTTCAAAGAATCCACGCCTCTTGCACTCATCACAATGACAAATGGATGAAATATATCCAACTTTGCCATCACTATTTTCTACATAATCACCTTCATGAAATTGAATATCTGTTGTATTATTCTCTTCTGGAACAATTGGATCTCTGAAGTTAAGTTTTAAATATCCTTCACCCACATTTTCTTCACTAACAAATCTATACCCAAGGTTTTCGTATTTCTTAATTGTATCTTTTGCTTCACATATTTTTACACCAACTGTCATCTATTTATTCTCCTCATCTTCGCCTAAAATTTCCTTTCTTAATGAGTTCCAACCATCATCATAACCATCGCAATATTCATCCATATATACATCATTGTGTGTCTCATCTGGCAATTCTTTTAATGGACACCAATTTGGTTTTTCTTGACAATATCCATTTTCACTATCAACTATTCTACAAAGAGTATTATCATTTGGCTCATCCATTAATTCACAACATGCTTCAATACCTTCTTGTATTTCTCTACAAAAATTACAATCACAACAAGTTCCAGGCATATCTAACACTAAAATAGCTTTACTCATACATTTAATCCTCTTTTCTTTGTTTTTATATGTATTTATTCTCTGAACTCAGAAGAAATTCCGCTTTACTTAGAACTTTTATTTTTATACACAAACAGCTTTTCTCTTCGAAAATCCTTAATGCTATTACACTTTCTATTGCTGTCAAATGTAATCTTAACTTGTTTCTCCCAAATGCAATCAAAGTCATCTGGCATTGAATATTCACTTATAATGACAACATTATCTTTAGACATTTCTCTACACCATTGATAAAATTGTTCATATGGAAATTCACCTGTTTTATATTTTGTTGTATTTTTATACGGTGGATCGCAATATATTACATACCCATGTAAGTTAGAATAATCTAAAAATGAAGCTGTTCTAAAATGGATATCTTTAAGATTTGGAGCTTGCTTCATACATGATTTGTAAGAATAAATATCTCCACGATGTTTAGCATCATCACGCTTTGCATAACCCCCAAACCACTTTGCTCCAAAACTAAGTTCATATCCTATATACCCTGTTATAAAATCAGAATACTTGTCAGGATTATTTTTTACATCAATATAAAATTCTTTCGATACTTCTTTTGGTGGTTCAATTCCTTGCTGCAAACCAATAAGTACAGAGATTACATATTTATCAATATCGCTTCCTATCTTATTGTCGCATTCAATTTTATCAATAATATTTGCACCACCTACGAATGGTTCTAAATAACCATTGCATCCATTGTCTATGTAATTCTGTATAATCGGTACAATTTGTTTTGATAACCGATTTTTGCTTCCCATGTAAATCATTATATATCAGGAGTAAACGCTGCGTTTTCGGTATACCAAACCTCTTACTCCTTCCTATTATGTTATTCTCTGTTACAACTTCATAAAACTCAAAATATGAGCTATAACATCAACAGTCCATCCGTTGCCAATTGCTTCAAACCTTCTTGTCTTAGGCATTGCTTTTACATTGCCACTCTCATCCATTCCAAACTCCGTATAATTGTCTGGAAGTGTTTGAAGTCGTTCAATCTCTAATGGACATGTCTTTTTATATTTTTCTCCACCAAGCCAAACATTGAATTTTGTTTCTGTTCTGCAACGTGGCACTGTTGGAGCTTTCTTATCTAAAAAGTACAGCCTGTCCTGTTGCGAATAATGACCTTTGCCACCAAGATCATATTTTATGTAATTCTCACACTTAATCATTGTATTCCTGATTCTGTCATCAAAGTATTTAACTAAATCTGGATCATAACAGATAACATCTTTCACTAATAATCCTTTATCATCAGGAAGTGTGATATTTGGTATGTTCGTCCAATACAGACGTTTTCTTCTCTGAGCTGATAATAACTGACTATCAATCATAATTGGTTGTACACCCAATTCCTCACTAATAGCGTCTTGAATCTCATCAGCCATCCCATAGTTATTTTCATATAAAAAATATGTTGGATTTGTGTTATTCTTTGCTTCTACAAATTTCTGAAAAAGTTTCCAACCTTCGCCTTCTGTATCAATTTCTCTCTTCAATTTTGCTGTTTTACTACACTTGGCTTTCGACCAGAACTGGCAAGGTGAACCACCCATTAATAGATCGACTCCATTAAAATCCTTGAAGTCGGTAGAAAATACGTCACCGTATCTTTTGATATCAGGATAATTATATCTACTGATTTTGATTGCATTCTCTTCAATTTCAAATGCGTTATACTCACTGACTGAAATATTGGCTTTATCTAATGCAACTCTTCCACAAGAGATTCCATCAAATAAACTTAATACTCGTAGCCCTTGAGAATTATTTTTTTCTTTATTCTCTGTCAAAATACACTATTTTACAGAGGTTACGTAACCATAATTACCTAGGAGTTACTGTTTAATTCCTTTCTTCTTGATTATTTTGTTGTAAAATCCTATGGAATTAACACGTCTGCTAAAACCATAGAAAAAAATAATTCTTGTTACTTTTATTTGGAAAATTTGGCTGAATCGCCAAGATAGAAATTTCTATATATGATTATTCTTCGCCTTGAAATGATTTAATTCGATTTTCTAAATAATCAATCTCTTCATTCCAATGGTCTATTAACATCTCTTCAATTTGATGCTTTGCATCTTCTATACTGTCTGCAAACAATGTATCATATTCAACATTTAGTTCTTTTGATACATATATAAATATGTTTTCGTCTGTCTCATCTTGTACAAAACCAGCTACTACATTTTTTTCATCATCTTCTTCATAAAATTGACTAAAATGTAATTTATAACATTCCTTACCAAATTTATTCTTTTCACCTGTTTTCCAATATTTCTTCACTTTATCACCTCGCTTAATTTGGCTGACCAGCCTTTGAATAGAATTACTTCTATATTAGATTATTCTCTACTTTACAAATGGATTATCCATAATATGGTCATTAATCATATTTTTAAATCCAAAAGGTGAATCAATCACCCTATCTGAATATTTGAATTGTTGTAAAAATCTGATTACATCACGAGCATCACCAGATGATAATGGCATAAATGATACGTACTCTGGGTGACCTTTAATACATACAACAGCCCAAGAATAGTCGCTATGTAAATGAATATCAGTTCCGACATCCATCATTGAATTTATTAATTGATGACAATCATTGACTAATCTATATGCGTCTGAATATTGGTTTCGTGCCATTTGCATCTGTATAGTAGATTTTTGCAAGTCCTTTAATTCAGTCTCAAAGAACCAAGTTCTTAATTTATTTCGTATTTTATCTTTTATTTTCACATTCTCACCTCACTTTACAATATCCTAACAATCTGTTCATACAAACAAATATCTCTGTCATTGATTGCCTTATTTAAATGCATATGACCAAACAGATGTTTTTTGTATTCAGTTGTAGCTTTCACTTCTTCCAAATAATTAGTCAATATATCTGATTCATATAATCCTTTACCACCCATAAGATACAAATCTGATGTAGAAGGGCTATGTGTAATAATATAATCAACTATATTGTTATTTTCTTTTAAAACCTCTAGTCCATACTGCATTTCTTCATCTGTTGGCAATTCCTCTTTCCACCAAGATAAATCCTTGATACGATACATATACTTACCTTGCTTATCAAGCTTCTTGGCTTCTTCTCTCCAATCTTCGTCATTGTAATCAAGAATGCCATCCTGAATATCATGACTTGATGCACCACCAAATGCAAAGAATTTCTTATTTTCAATGGTAAACACTTCGCCACGCATTAAATGTAATACATTGGATCTAATTTCATGAACCTTACCACCACGCCACTCTTTTATAGGATAACTATAGATTCTTGGAAAACATTCGTGATTTCCGTCAACAAATATAGTTGTGAATGATTTCTGATTTAACCAATCCAACCAATATTTTTCCTGTTTGCTTTCACCATCTCTGTTCCATACAAGACCAAAATCGCCAAGAATAATTACAATGTTCTCATCTTTATTTCCAGAGAAATCTTTCTGTTCATAGAAACTATCTTTACTTAATCTTACAGGATTTCCATGTATATCGCCTGTTACAAATACTGCCATAGTTCACCTCTTACATACTAAAATCTCAATATCCGTATCCGCAAAAATACTTTTAATCTGTTCTGAGACATCATTCCAGTTCAACCTATCTAAACCACAACCAATTACAGGCATTGCAATCTTTTTGATATTATTCTTTAAACAAATCTGTTTCATTTTTTCAAGTGCAAGTCTCATTGTGATAATTGTTGGCTTGTGAAAATATCTCTCTTTTGTAATGAGATTTAATACTCTACCTTCTAAAAGACAGTCACTATCAATTCTTTTATGAGTATACTGATTAAGATAATCTGGATATTTTGTTAGTAGTTTTCTTTTCATATCAAACCTTTTATTGAACTCAACTACAATTCCTTTACCCATTCCAAAATCAGCACTAATACAATGTGCTAAATAATAATCTTCTGGTACTGTAAACAAGTCTTTATTTTCTTCTCTATATTTCATCAATTTTACCTCACTTATTCGTTATCATATCCAAAAACAACAGCCCATCTTTCTTTAATGTAATATCATAACCTTTCCACTTTTCCATAAGTTTTCTTGTATCAAAACCATGCGGAACTACAATAGCATAGCCATGAGGAGTCTTATGACATTTCATATCAATGAGCTTAATTCCCGAAAAATGGTTAATATCAGAAAGAAAATTAGCCGCCATTTCTCTATCATCCACATCAAAATCAAACAGCCATTTACTCTCATCACGATTTTGTACCTGCTGTGCAACGGATGCTAATGTACGATTAAGCTGTGTCATACTTGGTTTGTCTCTCAACAGACGGATAATAAATTCTTCTCTGATTTTTTCTTCATTTCTTGAATTAACTGACCTGTATAACCTTGTCTGTTCGCCAGTAAGTCCTTTGACTGCAAAACTCTTAAAAGCATCAATTACCTTATCTTCATTTTCTCTATATTCAAGGATTGTCTCGGCTCGTTCCTTGAAATTTGGAATATCCTTATTATCCTTGTTACGAGAGCATATTAGATATACATATAAGTTTGACATTGTATTATTCTCCTTAAATCCATCCAATATCTCTTGGTGTAATCTCAATATAACAATTTGGTCTATATGATTTTCCAAAATTTACACCAATTAAAATACTTGTATCTCTCAATGATATTTCTGTACTTGAAATCTTACAAAATTTTGTAATATACCATGGTAATTTATTCTTAATCCATGTCATTCTCATAGAATCGCTTTCAGAAATTTTCTCATACAGTGAATACATTTCATTTTTCTTTGTCACATATTCTTTTCTATCCTCAATAATTTCATCCATACATTCCTGACGCATCTTGCAATACTGTTCGTCAAGACTCTTTGACAATTCAGATAACGATGTCTGAATGCGTTTTAATCGTTCATAACTATTTCTATTTTTCATGTCTTAACCTCCAAAATTCCTCAAGAAATGTGCGTTTCTTTCTAGCGTAAAATATATACCATATATAGTATATATTGCTTATTAATACTATATATGGTATATTTGTAACAATTACTCACTTAATTCTGCAAGTGCCTTATCCAGATCCTCATCAGACATGTTCTCAAGTGCTGCATCCTGTCTCTTAGCCTTGATTTCAAGCAATCTTTGTCTCATCTCAGCATTTTTCTTAGCGTCTTCTCTCTTCTTTTTCTCATCCAACTTCACGCCAACAATATACTTAACAATTTCAATCTTGTTAGAAATCTCCTCATCTTCCTTTGACTTAGTATTCAGAAGACTCTCTTCCTCAGACTTCTTTACTTCCGCATTGAGTGTCTTAAATACTGAGTCCAGATTTGTGAGAGATAAATCCCACAAATCAATTACGTTAATCATTCCTCTGAATGGGAACTGATAGTTTGCTCTTGTTGCATTGATAAATAATTCGTTGTTTGTCATAATAATAATCTCCTTTTCTAATTCTAATTAAAACTTAATCTTCATTACACGCTCTGTTGCGCCCTTAACCTTAATAATTAAATCTTCTCTCTTTGTCATAGAGAATCCAATTCCTGAAAGCTGATCATCAGTATCTTCTACATGACACTTAGCACCTAAAGCCTCGAACACTCTCTTATGCTTCATTAAATCATTATCAAGGAACTCAAGATAGAATCCATTAGGCTCTTCGCTATTTACACAATCCTTCAAGAAAAAGAATAAATGTCTATGACCAATTCCATCCTGCTCGTCAAAATAGTTTGGACTGTAACTAATTACTGATACAGGAACAAACTGATTTGTATTTACACCCCAAATCTCACGGCTTGAAATAGATGAATTTCCTGCTAATTTCTCCTTAATTGAGAAGTTTCCATTCTCATCGAGTGTTACTTCTGCAACCTGAACTTTTTCATCAGTTCTCATCGACTTATCGTAATCAAACTTGTAAATTTCTCCATTAAATTCAATCTCAGCTCTAAATCCATGCCTTACGCTTCCTGAATACTGATGTACAAAGAACTTATAAACACCTGGTTTCATTCTTGACAGGTCTTCCCAAGTAATATTCTCTACTGCAACCTTTCCATCTGGATGAATAATATCAACGTCTAACTGACCACCCATTCTTGAAACACTTGGCTTTCTACAATTACTAAAGAAAATTTCATTCTTATCTGGCTCAATACAATGTGCATCAAGATCGTAATTATCATGACCATCTTCATTCCACTGAATAGAAAATCTGAGTACACCATCGACATTACCGCCAGCAGCTTTTACATTCTGCTTCATATCAGAATCAGTAATGTTTCCTGAATAAGCCCAAGATAATCCATTATTCCACTTGAACATTGTCTTAGCGTCTGGATTAACAGGTGCAATCATAGAAACAAAGTTCTTCTCATGCTTATTCTCTACAAAAGCTTCAATCTCCTTTGCAGTTGGAAGTACCTTATTAATGAAATCCTGTGCTGAAATCTCTTCAACCTTAGAAAACTTCTTAGGACTTACAGCAACATCTTTTTCCATCTGTCCAAAGATATCATCTGCACTAACCATTCTTCTTGCAGCACTCTTATTTGAAAACAGTACATTATTTACAGTAATATCATTAAGATTAGCAAATCTTCTCTGTAATGAATCCATGTATCCAAGTTCTGTAATGGTCTTCTTTGCATCCTCAAGCATCTTCTTTGTAAAAATAGCCTTTGGACGCTTATAATTGCTTGGAGCGACAATCTGCTCATACTTCTTAACTGCTGTGTCAAGATCCATATCCTCACTTACATTAATAAGAAGTGTTCCAATAGAATGATTTCTAATTCTACCAATAGCCATACCTGCTGTTACCGACTTCTCCCAAGCATATAAATCCTTTTCAGCATCAGAAGTCAGCTTATCGTATTCCTTCTTATACTTCTTGAACTCTGCGAGTACACCTTTCCACTCTTCGCCCTTGTAAAGCGTATTTGAATTGATAAGTTCAAGAATTGTATCAAGTGCTTCCATAGTAATCTCATCGAGAGAACGCTTAAATACATTCCTTGTATCTCTGAACTGTCCTTTAACTTCCTCGTTAGAACGACTACTTCTATTTACGAACTTGTTTGGAAGCTCTAAGAAGAAATGATCCCACTGATGAGATTTTTCATTGATTTCCTCAAAGTTAAAATCTGTACCAATTTTGGGGAACTTAGTTGTATAAATATCTGTAACTGTATGAGCTTTTACAAAAGTATCAAGTGCATCACATACTGGCTGATATGTTGTATCACCAAGATTCAGTTCCCAAATCGTATGAATCTGGTTATCCTTGATAATGACAGCAGAACCAATATTCTTAATAAACTGTCTACAACAACTACAATCATGCTCTCTACGCTCTCTGAAAATCTCATTTGTACCAGCAGGGAAGCTATCAAGATATGTATTCCATAATTCATCCTTATCTACATTTACCTCAAATAAATGTGTTGCCTCTTTCTGCATTTCATCGAAGTGCTTCTGTAAAGCCTTCTTAAACATCATAAATCCATCCATGTTTTGTACCTCTTCTTTCTTATATTTATTTTTGTTAATTGCTTCTATTGTTATATTCTCCGTTTATAATCCAAAGGAAACGAAGTTTTCTTGTTAATTATTTGGAATATATTTAATCGTTCCATCTTCGCTTTCTTTTTTCCAAAATACTTTAATGTATATATCTCTGTTATAATAAAGTTCTTCCAGTAAAACCACATCATTAATATCCCATTCAACAGGATATACGCCACAAAATTCAACAATAGATTTCACATTATCAAGCTCATACCAATCATCATTTAGATTCCAGCAACCATCTACTGTATCAACTGTATATATCTCATATCCATTTCTTTTAAGTAGATCTTCAAGGGCATCTTTTGATTCTTCTTTTAATAAAAGTATCTGAAATAAACAATTTACAGTATCATTATCTGCCAACCTATCAGCAATCATATTCTGTATTTCATTTTTTCTATCTTCACTATTCATTTATTTTCACCTCTCTTCCAAAGAAAATTTTACTTTGATATTTCTATTTTAATTTCTGTTCCTTCATAATTGCCTGTTATATGCCTTTGGGCTACAGATATTCCCTCTTGATATTCATTAATAATATTCTCTAAAGATTCCATAATATCATAAAAATCTTTAAGCAACCAAGGATGTGTATAAGATATATGAATTCCATCACATAAAAATCTCCAAAGAAAACTCTTCGCTTCGTTTTTACAATGCCACTCATCTTCATATTTAAATTCCATAGAACCAACATAATCATAATATTCAGAATCATCAACTACTACGTCTCTATTAGTACAGCCAAAATCTTCGGCATTCCTTAAACTGTAATCACCGTCTGTATATAATGTATAACTAATATTTATTTGCATCTTTTCACCTTTCTTCCAAAAAAATCGGACATTTAATTCTTGTTATCATTTACCTATTTTCATCCAACCATTTAAAAAAATTCTTGTCATATAAATTCGGAATATCATTTCTGTTTCCTTCTACAAAATTAATAATATCCTGAATTAATTCTTGCATTCCACGAACGTTTAATTCAAATTTGTAATACTCTATGCAAAAAATAATATACTCTTTAATTTTTCTGCTTCCATATTTTCTATTTTGGTTTATTAAACTATGATATTCGTCCTCTGTTAAGATATATTTTTTTACTGTTTGATGTACTTCCATTTCTTGTATCTCCATATTTCACCTCATAATTCAAAGAAAAGAATTTTACTCTTTAAATGCATAGTCGCTTGCTACCCATTTATATCCACCAAATTCAAAATGCCAAAGATTATCTTTTCCTAATTCTGCATCAACGACCTTTCCTTCGACTTGTTTCGCAATTCCACAATGTTCTCCGTATTCCATATAGCTTTTAATTATCTTTTTCATACAATTCTACCTCCTGAAATGCTACGTTACTTTCATCTTGATTAGTTTCTTTGCATTTCTGTCTTCCAACATCTTAAAAATCAAATGCTCTACCAACTGAGCTAATGGTACAAAACTAGGCTGGTGGGATTTGAACCCACGAATGACAGAATCAAAATCTGTTGTGTTGACCACTTCGCCACAGCTATCAGTCGGGTGTGAAATTTACCACACCCTTATCTTTTTTAATTACTTAACTACAGTATTGACACCCTGAATTTCAACCCAGCCATGTTCCAGTCTTGCTTCTGCTTCCTTCATTCTTATAAGTTCATCAGTGATTGAAGAACTTAATTTACTATTAGCTTCTGCCTGTGCCTGAGCTTCTATGAGCTGTGCATCAGCTTTAGCCTTTGCTTCTGCCTTAGTTACTTCTGCATCTGCCTTTGCCTTATTAATAGCTGTCTGATTGTTAATTTCCTGAGTTTCAGCTGCCTGCTGTGCTGTAATCTTTGCATTAATAGCTTCTTGTGTCTTCTCATCCACAGAAATGTTAATTAATGATACATTGCTAATTGCAATTCCATAAGGTTCAAACTTCTTATTAAGATAATCAGTTAATGCTGTATTAACGTTTGCTCTCTCAGAACCAAGAATGTCTGATACCTTATAATTTGCAACAATTTCCTTAGTCCAGCTAATAATGTTTGGTTTGATGAAACTATCTCTTACTTCCTTACCAGACTGACCTCTGAATCTTGTAAATAAATCAGCTACCTTATCAGGACTATACTGATATGTAAAAGTAAGATCTATCTGCATAGCCTTACCTTCAGATGAACTTGCTGAAAAGCTGTCATCATCTTTAGAGTCTCCGTCCTTGCCAGACGTTAAATAACTCTGTTCAAGACTCACCGAGTAAAGTGTCGTTTTTACAGTTGGTGACTTTAAATGCCATCCTTGTGTAAGAATATCGCCTTTTACTCCACCCGACATACTGTACTGAACGGCAATATAGCCAGCAGGCACACGTACACTTGATATTAACAATAGTATTGCAACAATAACAATTACACCTACTGTTATAATTCCTCCAATTTTCTTTGTTTTTTTCATCACTTTGTCTCCTTTTCTTCGTTATCATTATTTATTTCATCTGTCGAAAATACCCTATTTATAATATTGGTAACAAACTCACCAATTTTTGAAAATAGAGGCGACAGTAGAAACCATAAAATTATCATTCCTATAATGACTAATATAAAAAATGCCGGCATTTATATATTCTCCCTTAGATTCCTATTTTCTAACATTTCAATTCGCTGTTCTAACTCATTTAATCTCTCTTCATCATAAGTTGTTTTTTTAAACATTCCAACTTCATTTTCTTTACAACAAGACATGTAAAATCCGAATAAAAATGAGCTACATATAATTGAAACTATAATTATAATCATAATAAATCCAATCATTTAATTTCCCTCCTTTCATTAATCAGTGGTAGATTTATGTTCTGTCTAGGATTACACTTTTTGCTAAAATACATTGTAATATCCTGCGTAGTTATTTTTCTCCCTTATATTCTTTTAGAATATCTTGTAAATTGTTATAATGTGCATACATAAATTGACCATACCCATTATCTTTTTTGAATCCGTCTAATTGTATGTATAAACAAATATCAGATAAGGTTTCCACTACTTCGATTTTTATCTTCTTTTTCAATACGATACTTTTGAACAATGTTTTAATTAACATTAATTATCCCTCCTTTCTTCACATTATTTAAGAAGTTTATGTAATTATCAAAATCCATCTTAATATACTTATAATTAACATCTTGTGATGGACTATAATTCTTATCAGTAGCATTCTTCTGATAATTTTCCAACCAGGTCGCCAATTCAACATCCTTTTCGGTTCTGTAAGCATATGCTGTTAATGCCATTAATGCTGCCTTGCATTGTATATATAATGGATTATTTATATCTAAATACACATCCACGAAATCCTGGTATTCCTTTATATCAATATCCTCTATATCATCGGCAACATTTTCTTTAACAAATGATAATATTTCATCATCACAACCCGTATTCTGTTCAGATTCATTATCATTTGTTACCTTATTATCAGAAGACTCTATATTATTCTCTGTTTCAGTTGTATCAATATGTAAAAAATCATTCATAAGCCTTATAAGTAAATCAATCTTACCTACAATAGTTGTCTTTTTCTTGGTCTGTTGATCCTTAAAGTCAGCCATTGATATACCATTGATTTCTTTGTCTTTGAGTTCTATGTTATATGCATTTAAGAAATCTACGAAACGACTATCTTCTATATTATATGTAGTAAATTTATCAAACACTGAAATCCACATTGGCATTGTTGTAGGTGTAAATAATTCCTTTGATAAATCTTTGTTATTATCACCTAATGCTAGTTCCAATCTGTTAAACTGTGAATTCAATTTTAAAAATTGCTGTTCTGTTGTATTTTCATTGACGAATTTATAAATCGAATCTAAACTCGCTCTCCACGATTCACGAAAGAATAACAACATAATTGATTCAACAACAACTCTTTCAAGTTTTCCTTTAATTGAATTATTATTTGTAAACTTACCGCAGTTTTTGAAAAATGAATTTTTTTGAGAAATCTTTTTAATATGTCCAGCAATATCGGCTGATACGTTGAGTAATCCACCCTGTTCTTTATTCATACTTGCATGATTATTGTAATCACGAATATGATCGGCAATCTGCTCATCGGTACAATCAAAAAACTTTGTTACATTAATATTAAAATTATTAAATCTTTTCTTTAACTCATCTGGTAAATCTTTATAATATTTTCCAATAACATCAAAAACTTTCATTTCATACTCAGGAAATCCTTCTTCATCAGGCACACGATTTCCATTATCATCTAAAACATAATCTCTATACTGAATTAAGTGTCTTTCCGCTCCTGCCGAACCAATCTTAATTCGATTCTCCTTAAAAGCTTCTGCATATGAAAGTCTCTGCAATCCATCAATCAAATGTGATATAGTTAATCCCTTTTTCTTCTGTTCACAAAGTATAATTTCAGGAATTGGAAGATTGCTAAGAATACGACAGAAATATCTATTTGCTTCTTCCTTACTCCATTGAAACGGTTCACGCTGCAAGATATAGTTGCAATTCATATCCCCATTTTTTTTATCTTGTAACAACGAGTACATACTATATTTATCCATTCTGTAATTTTCAGATTCGCTAATTTCAATAATTCTATCTTCCATATTTACCTCCATATTATAACCACCATCATTTTTATTTATTGAGAACATCGAAAGCCCTTTGTTCATTTTTATTGCTTTCATTGCACTGTTATATTCTCCATTAGAAATACCTAATTCTTCTTTGATTTTCTCAGAAGGAAAATCCTCCATCCGCATAAGCAAGATATTTTTTTGTATTTTAGATAATGAATTGAGAAACTTTTCTACTTTTTCATCAGAATCAAAATTAAATTTACATTCATCTTCTATATTTATTCCTGAATCTAATTTCTCTATTAAGTTATTATCATCTTCCGTATGTGCATCTAATGAGATATTTTTAATTATCGTTGGAGTGCCGTTTTCGTCATAAATTATTTTTCCTTTTTCATCCGTGACAAGATTATTTCTTTTTAGTCGAAATCTATTATCTCGCATCCATGTATCAAATTTTCTTTTAATGTTTCCTGTTAAATATGTTTCAAAATTTGCTTTCTCTGAATTAAAACTATACACAGATTCCATTAAGCATTGTATAGCGACATCATATAAATCATCATATTCATACATATCAATCTTCCCACGCCAAATCTTGTGACATAATTTTTTTAATTTTTTGTTTTCATCATCTGAATAATCATTAATGATTTTCATCATCTCAGGATTACTATTAATAATCCTCATCATCTCTTTATTAATCATTTCATCTACCTGCCTTTCGCAATTCTTTATTCATATATTCACCGAAAGACAATTCAGAATTCATAACTTTAATATGTTTAGTTTCTCTTTTACATTTTGGACACTTACAATATCTATCATGTCGATTTCTTTCTCCTGGTTGAAAACTCATAGTCTCTACCATAGCAATTAAACAATTTTTACATATCACCATAATTAATCCTCCAAAATATCATTAGCCATTTTCCAATATTCCGTTCTACCTTTATAATCATCGCTAGTGACTTTACTAAGTTCCAATTTTATCTTCTCAATGTTGTATCCTTTGACTATCGCATCTTGCATAACCTGAACATACCTTATACACTGCTTTATTCGTTTATGTTTATCTCGTATGTCATCAAGTAAATATCCTATCTTTGCTACCTTATGAGCTTGTGGCTTCTTGCCATTATGTATTTTCTTATATTTTTCTAATGCATGATTAATATCACTTTCTGCACTATCGCACTTTGATAGTTCAGTATTTAATAAATTTTTATATGTAATAAGTTGATTGTCGTCCCAGCCTGCTAACCCTAAGATAGAATTGGCTTCTGATTCAATCTTATCTAATAAAGCATAATCAAAATTACCTTCATCTCCTGTATAAACATTTGCATTTCCTCTATAATAAAGAGATTTATCAGATTTCTGTCCTGTATCCACATCAATAAGATTATATTTCTTAATCCATGAATATTTCTTTCTACTGTTCTGTACTAACGACCTTGCTTGTTTGTAAGTAAACCTCTTAGCCATAGAACTCGAAGTCGTTATCATATACTCACCTAATTTCATAGGATTTTCCATAACATAATTCTTTCCATCTGTTAATATAAACAAAACAACACTCCTCTCTGATTTTTAGCGCACTTTAATAAGCCTTGGAAATACCAAAGAAAAATTAAAAATGCTATTAAATTGTGATAAAAAATTGGAAATTTTGCTGATATGCAATTGACTTTTATAACTATTACTATGTATAATTTGAATGCATACTGATTATTTCCCCAAGAAATAGACTTTGTATGTTGCTTGACTAGCCAGCTGCCAACTTTCTAGTCAAGCATTTTTTATTTCCTCTTCCATTATATTACTCCAAACATACGTTTGTGTCAATATAAAACCAAACAAATATTCGAATAAATTATCTTAACAGAATGTCATGCATAATTCCTCTTTTAATAATATTCTCTATATCCTGTTCGGTATTGAATAGCTGCATATGAGGGATATAAGCATCTTCGTTCACAATAATTGTTTTTGATTTTCTTACTAATAAACATCCATCATCAGGAGTTGTGATTTTCTTTGAAGAGGTATTATTATCAAAATCCATTGTTAATATAACAACATTTTTAGGATTTTTACCTTCAGCTTTTAACTTTTGTAATCTTTCAATTGCTTCATCTATACTTGCGTAATCATAAGTTTCTGTCTTCATAATGTTCTCTCCTCACTCTTATATCATAGCCAAACTAATTTTCATTGCTTCCATAACCTGGTGTTAGAATATAAATAGTACAAGTCAAATTGAGAGCTTTTCATTCCGTCGCT
>ERZ827181.384-NODE-384-length-61251-cov-9.276276_pt1 | contig 61251 bp, 52 predicted proteins | sample MGYA00519778_ERZ827181 | MGnify/ENA primary metagenome ERZ827181 (study PRJEB31778, sample SAMEA3449273) | human gut metagenome | biome: human gut; feature: human-associated habitat; material: faeces | place: United Kingdom | collected 2010/2012 ...
CCTCCCTTCAGGGGGGCAAAAAACGGAGGGGGAGAGAAAGGAAAAGGGGACGGCGGGAGTGTCCCGGAAGAATGGATAGAGGGAGAGCGAGAAGACAGGAACGGAGAAAGGAGAAAAAGCAACGCAAGCCATGAAGTTGATATTTTTGGGAACAGGAACCTCGCAGGGCGTGCCGATGATCGGCAGCAAGAGCCCCGTCTCGCGATCGACCGATCCGCGCGACAACCGCCTGCGCACCTCGGCCGCCATCGTCACCGACAACGGACACATCATCCTGCTGGATTGCGGACCGGACTTCCGCTACCAAATGCTGCGCGCCGGCCTGTCCGACCTGGACGGCATCCTGTTCACCCACCAGCATTCCGACCATACGGCCGGTTTGGATGACGTGCGCCCCATCTGTTACTTCCGCAGCCACGACATCGACCTGTATGCCAAAAAGGAAGTGATGGATTCGCTCAAGGCGCGCTTTGCATACGTTTTTGCCAAAGGAGCGGACCGTTACCCCGGCGCTCCGACCGTCGCCGAACACATCATTACCGACGAACCGTTTTATGTACGGGACGTGCGGGTGATCCCCATCCCGGCCAACCACGGATGGATCGACGTAACGGGTTACCGCATCGGAAACCTGGCTTACCTGACCGATGTCAAACAGATGTTCGAGTCCTCCTACCGCCTGCTCGAAGGGGTCGAGGTATTGGTGCTCAACTGTTTGCGACATAGCGATCCGCACCCCACCCACATGATCCTGCCCGAAGCGCTGGAAGTGGTGCGGCGCGTGGCTCCCAAACGGACGTATTTCACCCACATCAGCGAAGCGATGGGGTTTGCCGCCCAGGCGGAAACCTTGCTTCCCGAAGGGGTACACCTAGCCTACGATACCTTGGAGATCGAGTTTTGACAGGGCCGGAAGCGAGTCTCCCGGGAAAGGGAAGGATGAGAAAGGGGAGAGGAAAGAAAAAAGAAGAGAGAGCTGGACAAGGCAGGACGGAGACCCGATAGGGGAAACGGAAAAACAGGAGCGGGGAACAATTATCATTGGACGAGAAAAAACGAACGTTGTGAGAGAAAGAATAAAATTGAGCCAAGAGCAGATCCTATCCCGGATGAACGCCATCTGCCCCGGAACGCTGATGGAGACCCTCGGCATCCGCTACACGGCGGTGGGAGAGGACTGGATCGCCTGCACGATGAAAGTAACGCAGCTGCATCTGCGCACCGAAGGCTTTCTGCATGGAGGGGCGACGATGGCGCTGCTGGAGACGGCAGGAAGTTCCGGTTCGTACCTTTTTCTGGATCCGGAGCGGGAGATCGTACTCGGGATCGACGTCTCGGCTTCGCACCTGAGTCCCGGAAGGGAAGGCGACCTGCTCACCGCTACCGCCCGTGCGGTACATGTGGGACGTACCACGCAGTTGTGGCAAGTGGAAGTCCGGGCGCAGGACGGACGGCTGGTCTCGGTGGGAAAGGTAACCAACGTCATCCTGCCCAAGAGTGCGGCAGAGGGCGCCCTTAAAAAGACGGAATAATAATAAGATGAGTGCAAAAGCAGATTTTACGGCGGTGATGAAAATCCTGGCCAAGGGCAGTTTCCCCTTTGCCGTGTATCGGTTGCCGGGAGAGGATACGGTCAAGGTGTTGATCGACCGCAGCGAGGATCTTCATGTGGTGGAAAATGCCAACGCCGACCGGGGTTTTGTCTTTGCTCCGTTTGCCAGTGAGAGCGTACCCTCGGTCTTGTTGCGCCCCGGCGCGGTAGCCGAATTTCCGATGTCTTCCCTTCCACCTGCAGAAAATATGCCCCGGCAGACGGAAGGCGTGTACCGCTGGGGGGAAGAGGATCGGGAACACTATGTCGAGCTCATCGGCCGGGCCAAGGATGCTTTGCAGCAAGGCACGCTGGAAAAGGTCGTGGTCTCGCGGCGCGTAGCCTTGCCGTGTTCCCGGGTCGATGCAGCGGGGTTGTTCTCGGCGCTGGCCGTGCAGTATCCCGAGGCGTTCGTGTACTGTTTTTCGCACCCTCGGATAGGCCGCTGGTTCGGCGCATCGCCCGAGTTGCTACTGCTGCGGCGCGGAAAACAGTTGCGCAGCATGGCTCTGGCTGGAACCTTGCCCTATCAGGGCGACCGGATGTACCGATGGGATCGGAAAAACGTGGAGGAACAGGCCATCGTCAGCGTATTTATCAAGGATGCGTTGGAGCGCAGCGGTGCAGCTACGGTGAGTGTCTCCACCCCGGGCAACCAGTCGGCCGGGCCGGTGGTGCATCTGTGTAGTCGGATCGAAGCCCAGGCTACCGACGAACTGGACATGAACACCCTGTTGCGCAATCTGGCGCCTACTCCGGCCTTGTGCGGGTATCCGCGTCGGGAGGCGATGGAGTTTATCCGCCACTACGAGGGATACCCGCGGGAGTTTTACGGCGGCTATCTCGGCGAATTGAACCTCGCGGGGGAAAAGTCGGCGGAACTCTACGTCAATATCCGCTGCATGCAGGTTCGGAAGGGGGAATTGCTCCTCTATGCCGGAGGCGGCATCCTCTCGGACAGCGATCCGGTGCAGGAGTGGGACGAGATCGAGAGAAAACTCTCGGCCGTAGCCCCCTTGGCCGAGCACTTTGTGCAGGATTGATTTCGGGTTCCGGAACGGAACTCCGACCGAGAGCGGGAAACGAAAAGAAAAAACGCAAGGGTGTGTCCCGAAGTGAAAGAAGAAACAGAAAGAGAAAACGCAGGGGTGTCTCCCGAAGTGTAAAGAAGAAACAAAAAGAGAAAACAAAGGAAAATACGACGATGGAAACCAAACCTTTTGAGCAGGTGATGGAGCGCTTCCGCGCCTTGCGCATCGACGAACCGTTCGACATGATCGTGGCCATAGCCGACGGAGGCATCCTCCCGGCAGGGATTCTGTGCCGCAAGTTGGGCTTGCCGGTGTATTTGCTGCGCCTGAACCTTCGCGACGAATGCCAGCACAAGTTGTACGATCGGCCGAAGTTGCTCCGCCCGATCGATTTCGACTTTGCAGGCAAGCGGATACTCCTGGTCGAAGACCGGATCAAGACCGGAACGACGATCCGTTATGCGAAGGAACTGCTCGCCGAGGCGGCCACGGTCAAGACCTTTGCGGTGAACGGAACGGCCGATTACTGCCTGTACGACGAGGCTTGTTTTCGTTTTCCGTGGGTGCTGTAAAAAGTGTTTTTTTAATGTTTTTTTGTCGGAAACGAAACGGTAGTGTGTTCTCGAGCAATGTGTTAAAAACGAAAACCGGTAGGAATTTTTAACAATAATATTTCCGCTTATTTGGAAATATGAATATCTTTGCACGTAAGGAATAGGGTGCACCATTCCGTCGGTGAGGCCTTTAGCGGAGCCAAAAAGTACAATTAACACTTAATACATAACCTAAAATTTGTTTTCGACATGAAAAATTTACTTGATCAAATCAAAGAGCAGATCGATAGTTTCGTAAAAGACGCCGAAGCTAACGTGGTAAAAGGCAATAAGGCTGCCGGCACCCGCGCCCGCAAGGCTTCGTTGGAACTGACCAAGATGTTCAAGGAGTTCCGCGCAAAATCCATCGAGGCTGCCAAAAAGTAATGGCTTCGGCGAAGTTGTTATAAAAAACCGGGGGAGCATTTCTTGCTCCCCCGGTTTTTTGTGCGGGGTCGGTATTTGTCCCGGGAAGGGAGGGGGGGGACCAACCGGATGTTATTTGTCGCGGGTGCGGAGTACGAACAGGTCGTAACTCAAAGTGAGCGATCCTCGCATCTGAAGCATCTTGTAGTCGAAGTATTTGTTGTCCGCGGTAAAAATGTCCTTCAGTCCGAAGGTTACCCGCAGGCCGATGTCGAAACGGGAGAACAGTTCCTTTTCGTATCCGAGCAGCAATCCCGCATCCCAGGAATCCATCGATGAAGAGAAATCCATGTGGATGGGAGCCTCCGGAGTAACGGCATTGCGGAATTCATCGGGTTCGTTGCCTACGTAGCCTTTGGTGGCGGTCACATTGAAGCGGCTATTGAGGTAGTAGGCTCCGTAAACCCCGAACAGCAGATGGCTTCCTTGTCCCGAAGTGAAGGCGTACCGGACATACAGCGGCACTTCGATCATGTTGAAGGCCATGGACATGGCTGCGGTCCCCGAAAAGTATTGGGTCTTTTTTACTCCTTGGTCCATGCCTTCGAAACGCTGGTTTTCCACGCGTGCATCGGCATCGAGTGCAATCCGTTTGTAGGTAACCTCGGCACCAAGCCCCCATTTTTTACCTTTCAAGGGGATGTTTACCTTGGCACCCAAGGCGATGGAAAGCTGCGGATAGGGGTTGAATTTGTCCGGGATGTGCTTGAACGGATAGGGAACGGCCCCTCCGATGTCCGTTCCGGCCAAAACACCGATGGAAATACGGCGTTTCAAGACCGTGGTATCGGTCGTGTCGGGGGTGTCGGATGCGAGGCTTTTTTCCATATCCCCGGCCTGCAGGCAGGGGGTGCTCAGCAGGGCGGTCAGCAACAGGGCGTATATTTTTGTTTTCATGGTTTTCTCGTGTTTGAAAATAAGGAAGGGCTACTCGTAGTTCAAACGGACATCGTCGATCATCAGTACGCTGCCCGGTGCACCTTCGAAGTAATCGCCCCGGATACTCGAGGTAAATACGATGGCGATGTAGTTCGGGATGGTGGTCGGGTCGGTATAGGAAATGTCTATCGTCGCTTCCACCCAGCCGTTGGTGTCGTCGATGACCAGTTCGCCGTTGCCCACTACTTGGATGTTGGCCGCCGATTCCTTATGGTATTCCATTTCCCCCTGGCCGGAATAGTAGAGCAGTTGTACCCAAGCCTGTCCCCGGTCTTTGCCCGAGAGGTTGACGAAGTTGCCGTTTTCTACCTTCTGCAACTGGGCTCCCGCCTTGTAGTTCATGCGGAAGGTCATCGAGGAGGGTCGTTTGATGAAATGCGAACCGAAGAAGGTCATCTGCCGCGGGTTGTCCAGGTTGACATTCGAGGAGAAGTTTCCGGTAAAGGTGGTCCCGGCGGCGATGGTGCGGTAAACGAAGTCGACTTTCTTGGTCGTCATCTGGGCGCAAAGGCCGTTGGGTCCGTTGGCCGGCAGGGTGCCCTGTACGAAATAGTTGTTGGCCGTGCACCAGTAGTTGTTGCCTTCGATGGAGGTCGGGTTGAGGTTGACCTTGTTGGTGTTGGTGTTGATCCACTGCTCGAAGTCGCTGTTGGGTATCTGGAACAACTCTTCCAGGTAGTCGCCTCCGCCGGTGGCGTTGTCCGAGAGCGAGATGGTGTAGGTATTGACCAGTCCGCTTTCGGCGATCAGGACAAACCGGTAAGTCTGTCCATAGGTGAAGGTGAGCGGAGACATGAAATCCCACTCCTGGCTTTCGCTACCCGAGAGGGTAGGAATGTAAAAAATCTTTTCTGCTCCGGAGAAGGTAGCCTCGACCAGTACCGAATACGGGTAGTCCGCGTTGGTGGCGTCGGTCTTTATCACGATGCGGTTGTCGTCCGGATTGTCTGAAGGGAGGATCTCCACGCTTTCCACCTTGACGCCGCGGGAAGCAGCGGTAACGATAAAACTGTCGATGCTCGTCTGGTCGCTCAACTTGTTCACTTTTTCGCAGGAAAAAGCGAGGGAACAGGCGGCAGCCAGAAGGAAGAGTCTGTTGAATGTGGACATGAGTCGGTTTTTCATGAGTTTGATAAAGCGCAGCAAATGTATGAATTAATCGATAAAAAATCGTGTTTTTTTCGGTGTATGCGTTAAATGTTCTTTTCGGGGACAGGAAAAAGAGCGAGGGGATAGGATTCGTTGCATTTTCTTTAATCCTTTTCCGCTGGTTCCGAGGGGGGTCTTTGGCACAGCGAGCGAACACGTTCTACGTCCGTCTGGCTTTCGGACATCAAGGTCAGGATGTCGCCCTGTTCGATGACCGTCGAACCGTTCGGAGCAAAATATTTCCCGTCCCGATACACCAGGATGATCATCACCGAGTGGGGAATCTTCAGGTCCACCACTTTCTTGTCCACGATAAAGGAACCGGGACGAGCCGTTACCTCGACCAGTTCGCTCTTGAAACTCTCGGAAGTCTCGTAGTCCAGCGGATGCTGGCGGGCGTCGCTGCCCGGCAGGTCGAGCCGCAGCCAACGCGCCATCAGCGGCAGCGAAGTCCCCTGAATGAGTACCGAGGAGATCGAGATAAAGAACACGATGTTGAAGATCGTATTGGCCTGCGGTACGCCCGATACCAATGCGTAGGAAGCAAAGACAATGGGCACCGCTCCGCGCAAGCCTCCCCAGGAGATGAAGATCTTGTCGCGGGCCGAAAACTTGGAGAAAGCCATCAGGATAAACACGACTACCGGACGGGCTACCAGGATCATGAAGAACGAGATGACGATCCCGATGCCGATCACCGGGACGATCTCCGAGGGATAGACCAGCAGTCCTAGCATGAGGAACATCACCACCTGCATCAGCCAGGCCAGACCGTCGTTGAACTGCATCAGGCTGCGTTTGTGTACGAAGTTACTGTTGCCCAGGATGATGGCCGAGATGTAGATGGCCAAGAAACCGTTGCCCCCGGTCAGGTCCGTTGCGGCAAAGGTGAGCAGTGTAGTGGCCATCATCAGCACCGGGTACAGTCCGTCGGTGTCCAGTTTGATACGGTTGATCACCCACAGCGAGGCTTTTCCGAAGGCCCACCCGGCGATGGAGCCCAGGGCGATGGACCGCACCAGCATCCACCCGATGGTGGCAAAGGAGGTATTGGGTTCCTGGATCAGGTAGATGAACGTGGTGGTCATGATGTAGGCCATCGGGTCGTTCGAGCCGCTTTCCAATTCCAGCAGCGGGCGCAGGTTGTGTTTGAGCCCCATTTTCCGGCTTCGGAATACGCCGAACACGGCCGCTGCGTCGGTGGAGGAGACGATCGCCCCGATAAGCAGAGAGACTAACAAGGAAAAATCAGTTACCAAATACACGAATCCTCCCACAGCGAAAACTGACAGCAAAACACCCAGTGTAGACAAAATAATGCCTTCGGTCAATACGGGACGGATGGTGGAAAACTTAGTTTCTAGTCCACCTGAATATATGATGAAGATCAAGGCGATATTGCCCACGAATTGGGCAAATTGATAGTCGTCGAATTCGATGCCTCCGATGCCTTCCGAACCAGCCAGCATTCCCGTGATCAAAAACAGGAGCAGGGACGGTGTGCCGAATTTATGGGAAGTCTTGCTCAAAACAATACTGATGAGCAACAGTAGGGCAGAGAGAAAAATAAGATGCGTCATATTTTGTTAATAGGATAAAGCATTATGTTTTTAAATGTCCTCTCTGTTTTTGAAGACTAAAGTATTTTCTCAATCGGACAAGGGGATTGTTTTCCCGGTTTTTGTTCAGGATCACCAGTACCACGGCGCAGACTACCAGGACAAATCCCAGCAGGGTGCGGCTGGTGAAAGGCTCTCCGAAATGTAGAATGCCCACCAGCATGGCGGTTAGCGGTTCGGCCGATCCCAGGATGGAGGTGACGACGGCTCCGGAATTCTTTACCGCCTTGAGCAGGGCGACGTTCGGGATGACGGTAGCCAGCAGGGCGACTCCGGCGAGCATTTTCCACTGGTAAACCGAGCGCACCGGTTGCAGGCCGCCTTCGGCCAGGGTGGTCAGGGCAAACAGGGCGGCGCCCAACACGAAGATGTAGAACATCATCGTCATGCTGGCCAACTCGCTCACCGAGGAGCGGTTGACGATGATCAGGTACGAGGCATACCAGAAAATGGTGGAGCCGGCCCAGGCCAGCCCCCGGCTGTCGAGGGTTCCGCCCGGTGTCCAGCACAGCAGGGCTACCCCTGCGATGGCCATTCCCATGGCAGTGAAGATGGTCTTGGAGCGGCGCTCGTGGAAAAAGAAGATCATCGCACAGGTAACGATCACCGGGTAGATGAAGTGGATGGTGGTAGATACTCCGCTGGGAATATACATGTACGAATGTACCAGCCCGGTGGCCGAAGCTACGTACATGGCGGCCAGTCCCAGCAGGATGAAAAATTGCCGGCGGGTGATGCGCAGGTTTATCCGTCTTATCAGTACCACGAGGGTCATGACTCCGGCCGCTACCACGAACCGGTAAAAGAGCAGCGACGAAACTGTCATCCCGTCCGCCATCAGGGGGATGGAAAAGAACGGCAGAAACCCGAAGGTAACGGCCGCGAACAGTCCGAAGAATACACCTTTTGCGTTATCGGTCTTTAGGGTAGGATAAGCCATCGCTTTTTTGGGGATCGAACAAATTTACCGTGGCAAAGGTACGGCAAAAGCGGGAAGTTCGCAGAGGGAACTTCCAACTTTATTTCCTGTCGAAATCGCCTCCGAGGGGAGCGGGCGGTATGTATTTTTTTTATAAATTGCAACTTCCTACCGCAGGGGAAAAATTGCGGGAAGGCACACGGAAAAATGCTTATAATCAACTGGGTGATCAAAACGGTCAATCTTCTCTGCGCGCTGGCTTTGGCCGCCGTGTTCCTCTGTTCGCATTTCCCGCCCGAAAGCCTTCCGTATATCTCGGTAGCAGGTCTGCTGGCCCCGTTTCTGATTATCGTCAATGTGCTTTTCGCCTTGTTTTGGGTCATTCGCCTCAAACCGTTTGCCTTGTATTCCATCCTGGCTCTGGTGGTCGGTTGGAGTCAACTGGGATATGCGTTTGCCTTGGGCGGAGGGGAGAAGGTGTCCCAGGCCGATACCTTGCGCATCGTCAGTTACAATGTCCACGCGTTCAGTTATAAAAGTAAGGAAACAGGAGAACCTCCCGCCGAAAAGATCGTTCGGGAGGTGGCTCGCTACGCCCCCGATGTGGTGTGCTTTCAGGAGTATGCCCGCGGCAAGTGCGACATGTCGGCCTATCGGTATTCCTACGTGCAGCCGCACGGGTGGTATTGCGACGCTGTTTTTTCCAAATACCCCATTGTAGGCACCGGCAACCTCGATTTCCCCCGTACGCAGAACAACGCCGTGTATGCCGATATCCGCCTTCCCGGGGGACGTATGGTGCGGGTGTACAGCGTGCACCTGCAATCGCTGGGCATCAGCGCCGACGAGGTGAACGAACTGACCTCCCTGTCGTCGGATCAGCTCAAGGACCGCGCCAAGGGGCTCTTGGGGCGTCTCAACACCGGTTTTGTCCGCCAGCAGTCCCAGGTGGAGGCACTGCGGGCGAGCATCGATGCCAGTCCTTACCCGTGTATCGTGGCCGGCGACTTCAACAATACCCCGTTTTCGTATGCCTTTCTTACCATCGCAGGCGACGACTTGACGGATGCTTTCTCCCAGGCCGGTTTCGGTTTCGGGCGGACGTTCCGAGCCATCAAACTCTATCCCCTGCGCATCGACTTTATCCTGGCGGACGAGCAGACGTTCCGTCCGGCGAAGTTTTCCACCTTGCGCAGCGATGCCAGTGACCACAACGGCATTACAGCCCTGCTGACGCTCGTTTCTGCGGATCAGGAGGACAAAACAGCATCTGAAGACGACAAACCGTAAACATAAGTCATGGAAAAAGAAGAAAACCTTCCCGCAGCAGGGATACCGGTGAGCGAGATCGAGCAGCAGATACGCAACGATTTCAAGCCCCATACGTGGAACGACATCAAGACGAACGACTCGTGGACCATTTTCAAGGTGATGAGCGAATTCGTCAGCGGTTTCGACATCATGGCACGCATCGGGCCCTGCGTGTCCATTTTCGGTTCGGCACGCATCAAACCCGGCTCGAAATACTATCGGTTGGCCGAACAGATCGCCTACCGGTTGACCGGACTGGGCTTCGGTATCATCACCGGCGGCGGTCCGGGTATCATGGAGGCGGCCAACAAGGGCGCTTACTTCGGCGGAGGAACTTCCTGCGGGATGAACATCGAACTGCCGCACGAACAAAATTCGAACCCCTTTATCGACAAGGACAAAAACATCTATTTCAGCCACTTCTTTGTCCGTAAGGTGATGTTCGTCAAGTACGCGCAGGCCTTTGTGGTGATGCCCGGAGGTTTCGGTACGCTCGACGAACTTTTCGAGGCCATAACCCTGATCCAGACCCGAAAGTCGACCCTGTATCCCATCGTCATGGTGGGTTCCGAGTACTGGGGCGGGCTGCTCGACTGGATCCGCGAACGTTTGGTGACCGAGGGGATGATCGCTCCCGAAGACCTCGATCTGATCTCCTTGGTGGATACGCCGGACGAGGTCGTGGCGGCCATCGGCAAATTTTACGAAAAGAAAACCTTTACCCCCAATTTCTAACCGCTCGATCTCCCCTTGCTTTTGTCTCCCTTGCGCTTTGACACAGGGTTGGCAGGGAAAGAGGGAAAAACGGGGGGGGGAGCAGAAGAGAGGAAAGCGGCCGACGAGGAAAAACGCAAACAGGAAGGAGAAGGAACAAAAAGGAACAAAAAAGAGAAGCGCTATGAAAACATCACTTGTGTTTTTGGCTTTGTCGGTTTGGGCTGCATGGCCGGCTGCGGCACAGTCGTTCTCGCTGACAGATGGCATCCCTCCGGTGCGCTACATCGAGGTAACCGGTTCTTCGGAACTCGAAGTCGATCCGGACGAAATCATTCTCTCGATCTATATCCGGGAGTACTGGGAGGAGGAATTCGATCGGCGCTCCAAACCCGAGGATTACCGCACCAAGGTGCCTTTGGAACGCATCGAGACCCGGGTAACCCAAGCGCTGATCGCTGCGGGCGTGCGCCAGGAGGACATCTCCGTGCAGGATGTGGGGGAGTCCTGGCGTGAACGGGGGCGGGATTTCCTGATGGGAAAACAATACCAGGTGCGGGTGTACGATTTTGCTACCGTCAACCGGATCTTGCGCGCGGGCAATCTGCGCGGGGTCGAGTCGTTCCAGATCGCCGAGCTCAAAAACAAGGACATCGCCCGCTACCGGGAAAAAGGCAAGATCCTCGCTTTGCAGGCGGCCCGGGAGAAAGCCCAGTACCTGCTCGAAGCGGCCGGGAAGCGCTTGGGCGACATCCTCTTTATCATCGAACCGGACGAAAACGGTGCTTTCCAGCCGGTGCAATACTTGGAGAGCAACCTGACGATGCTCTCTTCGGCCGAAGGCGAAAGCGGCCTTCAGGGCGAGAATACGGTCAAGATCAAATTGCACTACCGGATGCGCGTACGGTTCCAGATCGCCGATTATCTGCAATGAACAAGCACGGAGAAAGAAAAACGAAGCAATAAAATACCAAGACAAATTACATGGAGAACAAAGTTCTGATCCTCGATTTCGGTTCGCAGTACACGCAGCTCATCGCCCGTCGGGTGCGCGAACTCAATATCTATTGCGAGATCCATCCCTTCAACAAAGTGCCCGACCTGTCGGCTTTCGGCGCGGTGATCTTCAGCGGAAGTCCCTCGTCGGTGCGTCAGGACGATGCCCCTCAGGTGGATCTTTCGCTCTTTCGCGGACGTATTCCCTTGCTCGGGGTGTGCTACGGTGCCCAGTACCTCGCCTACTGTGCGGGGGGAGAGGTGCTTCCCAGTCAGGTGCGCGAGTACGGCCGGGCCAATATCGTGCAGATCGACCCGGACGAGCCGCTGCTCAAGGACATCCCCGTCGGTACGCAAGTGTGGATGAGCCACGGAGACACCATCCAGCAGCTTCCCCAGGGCTTCCGCATCATCGCTTCCACGGCCGATGTGGCGGTAGCCGCCTACAAGATCGAGGGCGAGAAGACCTACGGTATACAGTTCCACCCCGAGGTGTACCACTCGGAGCACGGAACGCAGCTCCTGCGCAATTTTCTTGTGGGGGTTGCTGGCTTGAAACAGGACTGGACGCCCGATTCGTTCGTGGAGACCACCATCGCATCCCTGCGCGAGACCCTCGGACAGGACAAGGTCGTGCTGGGGCTCTCGGGAGGTGTGGACTCGACGGTGGCCGGGGTGCTGCTCTCGCGGGCCATCGGCGATCGGCTCACCTGCATCTTTGTCAACAACGGCCTGTTGCGCAAGAACGAATACGAGAGCGTCCTGGGCCAATACAAGGACATGGGGCTCAACATCGTGGGCGTGGATGCCAGCGAGCGTTTTTACAAGGTTTTGGCCGGGGTTACCGATCCTGAAAAGAAACGCAAGGCCATCGGGGCGTCGTTCATCGACGTGTTCGATGCCGAAGCGGCCAAGATCAAGGATGCCCGGTGGCTGGCACAGGGGACCATTTACCCCGATGTGATCGAATCCTGCTCGGTCAAGGGACCTTCGGCCACCATCAAAAGCCACCACAACGTGGGCGGGTTGCCGGCCTACATGAAACTCAAGGTGGTCGAGCCGCTCCGTACCCTCTTCAAGGACGAGGTGCGCCGCGTGGGAGCGACCTTGGGCATCCCCGACGAACTCCTCTCGCGCCATCCGTTCCCCGGACCGGGGTTGGCCATCCGCATCCTGGGCGATATTACACCGGAGAAGGTGCGGATCCTGCAGGAGGTGGACGACATTTTCATCTCCGCGCTGCGTCAGTGGGGACTCTACAAGAAAGTATGGCAGGCCGGAGCAATCCTGCTTCCCGTTCAGTCGGTAGGCGTGATGGGCGACGAACGCACCTACGAGCGGGTCGTGGCTTTGCGGGCAGTGGAATCCACCGACGGCATGACGGCCGACTGGTCGCACTTGCCGTACGAGTTCCTGGCCAAGGTATCGAACGACATCATCAACAAGGTCAAGGGCGTGAACCGCGTGGTGTACGACATCAGTTCCAAACCGCCGGCCACCATCGAATGGGAATGATCCCCGGGAGGCGATCCGGCACAGCATTTTGACCGAGACAGCTATGTGTATGATGAAAGACATACCCCGGAAAGAAGACGGCGTTCCCCGGCATTCGGGGTGGGAGGTCGGTCGTTATCTGTCGTTGGGGATAGCCCTGGGGCTGCTTTTCGGAGCAGCGATCGGCAATATCCCCCTCGGGCTGCTTCTGGGCTTGTCTCTGGGAGTGCTGGCGGGGCGTTTTCCCCGCAGGGAAAACGACTCCGACCGTCAAGATCGTGCTGCGCAGAGGCAGAAGGGGTAGAAAGTAAACAAGAAAATCAACGGATATATATGCCTGTATCTTTTACGAGAACATTTTTTCTGGTGTTTCTGCTGGCAGGGTGGGTGCTTTCGGCCGATGCCCAGGCGGTGGAAACGTATCGGGTAAAGAAAAGCGATACGATGCAGACCATCGCCGACCGTTTCGGTCTGAGCGTGGAGGAACTGCTGGAATACAACCAAGCGTACAAGACCCGCGAGCTCCGTGCGCGCGACATCCTGATCATCCCTTCGCGCAAGGAGCGTAAAAAGCTTCAGCAGCAGAAGGCGCAGGCTGCTGCGCAAGTGGTTCAGCCGGCTCCCGTGGCACAGCAACCCGTAGAATTCGCTACGCATGTGGTCGCTCCCAAGGAGACCGTCTATGGCATTTCGCGGCAGTGGGGCATTACCCAGGATCAGCTCAAGGAGTACAATCCCGAACTGAAAACTTCGGTGCTCAAGATCGGGATGACGCTCCGCATCCCGGTGATGGGCGCTCCGGAAACGGCCCCTGCGGAGCAGGTTCCCCCTGTGGCCAGTCCGCAGGAGAGGTCTTCGTCAGTTGCCCCGCAAACTGACCGCCGTCCCGAACCACCCCTCCGGCAGCCGCAGGACGAAGCACCGGAGGACCAACTGACGGGATTCCCGCCAGCACCGGACGATCCTTGGCGGCAATACAATGATGCTTTCTCCCTGCACCAGGCCAGCCAGTTGAACGTCCGCAGGGCATTGAGGGTGGATGTGCTCCTGCCGTTTTACCTCGATCGGGCCGATTCGCTGGTAGGGGAAACCCCGGCCCGGCGCTTGGCTGATTCCAACGTGGCACTGGGATTTTACATGGGGGTACGCATGGCGCTCGATTCGCTCGCCGGGCAAGGTTTGGTGGCGCAAGTGCGGGTGTTCGATACCCGCAGGGATACCCTGACGATAGACAGCCTGATGGCCGCACATGATTTTTCGCAGACCGATGTGTTGATCGGACCGATGTATGCCGAGGTGGCCGAACGGGCGGCCAGGAACCTCCGCGGCAGCAAGGCGATCGTGGTCTCTCCGCTTTCCCTGCGCCACGATGTGGTCTCCTCGCCCAATATCCTTCAGGTATCCGCACCGGCCGAAGACTTGCAGCAGGCTATCCTGCGGTACCTTCAGGACAATCTCTCGCCCGACCGCAAGGTGATCCTCGTGGCTTCCTCCACCGGACAGGGAACGCTCATCGCGCGGGTGAAGAGTGCGTTGGCTCAGCGGGGGATTACCTCGGTGGAAGTGCTCGATACCGATCTGGGAGAGAACGCCGCCCGCTTGAGCGGAATGATCCGGCAGGGCGTTTCGCCGGTTCTGATCGTCCCCTCGCTCACCGGATCGACCGTGGCCGAAGTCTATCAGGCGGTGGAACTCTCCAACCGGTTGGACCCGGTGGAGGTCTATGCCTTCGAGGCCAATACGGCGGCCGGAAAACTCATGCGGGAGGCGCAGGGGCAGGCCGCTTCGCGGGTACGCTTTGTTTATGCCGACCGGATGTTTGAAAATACGGGCCGGGCGCAGTATAACGAGTTTGTTCGTTCGTTCCGGCGGCATTTCCGGGAGTTCCCCGGGACGTACTCCCTGGTGGGATTCGATGTTACCTACGATGTGCTGTCCCGCATGGCGGTGGAACCGGACAACGAGACGGCGCTCACGTCCTATCCCAGCGAGCAGGTGGCGGATCGTTTCCGCTTTATCAAGTACCTGGGCGGAGGCTATGTCAATACCGAGGTGTTTATTCTGATGCATACCCCCGACCGGGGGACGGTGCTTTTGTACTGACCAAAAGACAGGAGGACAGGCGATGGATATGAAGGCTTTGAATTTTCTTACGACCCGGGATGCGGGCTGGGCACGGGAAAAACTCCGCGTGTTTCTCCTGCTGTGGTTTGTGTTGAGTTATGTACAGGGCGTGTTTTCCGGGCTGAACGAGGACGAACCGTACTATTACATGTACGCCATGTTTCCGGCCTGGGGGTATTTCGACCATCCGCCGATGGTGGGCATGTTCGCATGGGCCGGGATCCAGATGTTCGGCAAGGTGTTGGGGTTGCGGCTGTTTTCGGCCATTTCCTCGACCCTGTTCCTGTACGCCGTTTGGAAACTGATCGAGCACAAGGACAAGTACAAGTACGTCAATGTCTTTATCCTGATGGCGCTGTCCATCCCGATGGTGAGCGTGTACGGATTCATGATCGTGCCCGACGGACCGCTGCTGTTCTTCGTATCCCTGTTCCTGCTGGCTTACCGCTGGTTCCTCAAGAGTGAGAATGTCCTCAAAGCGATCCTGGTAGGTGTCCTGGCAGCCGCTGTGTTGTACAGCAAGTACCACGGAGTGCTGGTGTTGCTGCTGGTGGTGGCCTCCAACGTGAAACTGCTGCGCGACCGCTATTTTTACGTCGCGGTCCTTACGGCCTTGGTGCTGCTGGTGCCCCACATCACTTGGCAGGTGGAACACGATTTTCCTTCGCTGTCCTATCACTTGTACGAACGTACGGCCGATAAGGCGTACAAGTTCCGCTATACGTGGGAATATCCGCTCAACCAACTGGCGGTATTCGGCCCGTTCCTGTTTCCGGTGATGGTCCTGGCCGTGTGGAAAGGCGGAAAAAAGAATCCCGGCAGAATGGCTCGTGCCATGCGCTTTTTGTTCTGGGGATTTCTGGCTTTCTTCTTTCTGATGACCTTCAAGGGCCACGTGGAACCGCACTGGACGGTGGTAGCCATCATCCCGGCGATGTATTTTACGTTCCATTATGTGTTGCGCAGCGAGAGGAAGGCACGGTATTTCGTGGGGGCTTCCTTGTTTTCCGCTTTTCTGATCTTCGTGGTGCGGGTCGCCTTGTTCCTTCCGGGACTCGATACGCCGTACCATCACCAGAAGGAATGGGCTGGGAGCATTCACGATGTGGCGGGCAATGCGCCGGTGGTATTCCGCGACAGTTACCAGAAAGCCTCGATGTACACGTATTACACGAATTGCCCGGCTATCAGCGCCCGCAGTCCCCAGGGGCGGCGCAACCAGTACGATATTTTCCCGATCAAGGATTATATCCGCGGGCAGCGGGTGCTGTACCTCGACGGGGAGAGCGATCAGGTGATCATCCGCGCGGGCAAGAAAGAGCTGTGCGGGCGATGGATCGAGCATTTCGAACCCGATAGCTTGTGGGCAAAACTTTCGGTGAAGCGATGATAGAGACCGCGCGTGTCCAAGGAGAAAGTTCATTTCTGTTTTTCGCATTCCTGATCGGATTTGCGTTTGTCGTTTTGTTGGAATACCTCTATCCGGAGTTTTTCCGTCGGGATACGCGGCGTTTGTTTTATTCCTCCTCCGAGGCTTCCGCCCAGCGGAATCCCCGGGCTTATGCGCTCTATCAGGCCTTGAGTGCCTTGTTGTTCGGGTTTGCCTTTGCGTTGTTTCTTTCGTTTTGCTTGGGAAAGATGTATTTCGGGGGGGGCTTTTCCTGGCTTCGTTCGGGGGTTGCGTTTGGCTTTGCCCTCGTTTTCTTGGGAGGGCGTTACGTGATCGACCGCTTTCTGGCCTGGTTGTTCGGAGCAAAAGCCTTGGAGCGAATATTGGTGGAGAAAAGAACGGCGTTCCAGTTGTCGTTTGCCGTGTATGGATTGATCCTGTTTTTTCTGGGAGTTTATTCCGGTTTTTTCCCGGACGGTTTTGAAAAAAAAGCCTTGCTGGGAGGTTTCATTTTATACTTTGTAGGGTATGTGGCGGTGATGGTGGAATATTTGGCCAGACGGGCGGAGTATTTTTTCTATTTTATTTTTTATCTTTGCGTGGTCGAAATCTGTCCGGTACTTGTGGCTTGGAGTATGCTCAAACGCACATTGGCCGGATAAAAAAATGACTTCGGCGCGCCCAAGGAAGCGTTTTTAGTAAAAAAATGAAAGTAAAGACCATTCTTGTTTCCCAGCCCGAACCCAAAACGGAAGGTTCTCCTTACAACGAATTGGAACAGAAATTCGGCGTGAAGATCGATTTTTTGCCTTTTTCCCATGTGGAAGGCGTTGACGCATCGGCGGTACGCAAGCAAAAGATCGACTTGAAGAACTATACGGCACTGATCCTCAACAGTAAAAATGCGGTCGATCATTACTTCCGCATTGCCGAGGAGATGCGTTACAAGGTGCCCGACACCATGAAGTATTTCTGTCAGACGGAGGCCATCGCCTACTACCTGCAAAAGTACGTGGTGTACCGCAAGCGCAAGATTTACATCGGCGGAAAAACGTTCGACGACGTGGTGAAGGTCATCCGCAAGCACCGCACCGAGACGTTCCTGATGCCGACCTCGGACAGCCTGCGCCCGGAGATTCCCGCCGCACTCGACGAATTGGGCATCAAGTGGGATCGGGTCGTTCTGTACAACAACGTCTATTCCGACCTTTCCGGCTTGAAAGACAAAAAGTACGATGTGATGGCTTTCTTCACCCCGGCCGGTATCAAGTCGATGTTCCACAATTTCCCCGACTTCCAGCAAGGTGATACCCGTATCGCTACCTTTGGGGTATCGACATTCCGCGAAGCCGAAGGTTCGGGACTGACGGTGGACATCAAGGCTCCTTCGCCCGAGGCTCCCTCGATGGCCATGGCTTTGCAGGAATACATCAAGACCAACAACAAACAATAATCGACAGCAACCGAGTCTCGGAAAGAAGGGGGCGGGAGAATGCGCAGGTGCGCTTCTGAATCCTGCTCTTTCTACTTCGGCAATCGTTGGCCGCCCCGAAAGGGGCGGCCAACGATTGCTTTCTACCCGTAGGGAACGTATTTTTTTAGGAAATTGCCCCCCGGCCGCGCTCCGTGCAAAACGGGGCTCTCGTTTTGCTGGCACGTCCCGCTTATTTGCTTATTTTTGCTTTCGGAAAAGACTTAAAACTTCGGAAAAAGACATGGAAACCGATCTCTCCCTCCGCTACAATTACGCCCCACCTGCATCCCGCCGGGCGGACGGGACGAATCCCTTGCTGGTCATGGCACATGGGTATGGCGCCGACGAGAACGACTTGTTTTCGATGGCGGGGGAATTTCCCGCCGTATTTCATGTGGTGGCTCCTCGGGCACCCCTGGACTTACCTTACGGAGGAGCCGCGTGGTATTCGCTGGATTTTCAGGGCGATCGGATGATCTCGGATATCCCCCAGGCGGTTGCGGCACGGGAACGCTTGGCGGAGTTTGTCGCCGAGGCGGCCCGGAAATATGGCGTGGCTTCGCACGATGTGTGGCTGCTGGGTTTCAGCCAGGGGGCGATCCTCAGTTACGGCATTTTGTCCAAGTATCCCGAGCGGGCGCGTTACTACCTGCCCTTGAGCGGATACATCGAGCCGGGGATTGTCGGTCCCGAGGTGGCCCCCGGGGATCGTTCGGCCATAGAGGTGCTGGCGATGCACGGTACGCAGGACCCGGTGATCCCCATCGAGGCCGGGCGGAGAGTCCAGGATTTTCTGAAAAGGCTGGGGGTGGATTTTCGTTTCCATGAATTTCCGATCGGGCACGGCATCAGTCGGGAAGGGATGGGGTGTATCCGTACGTGGGTGGAAGAAGGTTTGAAAAGAAAATAGATTTTGATATGAGGTACGTTGGTTTACTTTTTTCGGGTTTGGCGACGGCCTTTATAGGGACTTGCATAGCGGGCTGTTCGGAGGCGCGGGATGAATGGCCCACGACGGAGTTGGCGGCGGACAGCGTTGTGGTGTCCCAGATCATCAAACCGGAGGGCTGGGCGGTGACGGGAGACCATTGCGTGGTACAGAGCGTTGACACCGATACGATCTTTTATGTGTACAGTTTACCCGATTTCCGTTTTCGCTATTGTGCGGTGACTTCCGGGGAGGGCCCGCAGGAGATGAACGGCTCCAATGTCGAAATACTGCCCGGTAGCCGGGGCGAGGATACTCTATCCGTAGTAGATTGGTTGCGGAAGAAACTATGGACGTTCGCCGTGGGGACTGACAGCATGAGGCGGACGGAGGAAGTTAATTTGGATTTTTCCGTGTTCGACCCGATATGTGCTTTACCGGGACGGAAGGCGGTCTGTCTGGGCTGGAAGATGAAGGACGATGATACGAACGGGCTGGAATTGGCCGATTATGGCACGGGCGAAAAGATGGATTCCCTGACACTGCGCACTTGGCGAAAGACGGTGCAGGGTGATCATTTTACGATCCAGACGGTGGTCAATATGGTGAATTGCGCCTTGGCCGGAGAGGTGCTGGGCATACTGTACGAATATACCGGACGGGTGGAGTTTTACGACCTGTCGGGCGGCCGCTTTGCGCTGCAAAGGGCTTTGGGGGACGAGCGTTCACGGGAGCAGCTCCGCCAGATGGATTTTGACGGGCAGGAAATGGGAACGATTTACGGTCCGATGGTTTCGGACGGGGCGTATTTTTACGCGTTAGAGTCGGAATACCGGACGGCGGATGGCGACGGTGGCGGCGAACCGGAATTTTTCCGGGAGAAAAAGTTGCTTTCCTCGGCCGTGCGGGTATTCGACCGGAAGGGTCGTCCGGTGAAAAGATATGTGTTGGATCGGCCCGTGGACGGGATATGCGCGTATAAGGGGACGTTGTACGCTTACGACAGCCGACAGGACTTCGAACAGGTGTACGTCTTTGCTACGGAGCAGGCGGAATAATGTTTGTTAAAGCCTGTTAAAGAGGGGCGGGACGGGCTTTGCCGCGTGGGTGAAAAAGCGTATCTTTGCCCTCGGTTTTTTCGTTGAGATCAAACAATCACCAAAATAAAAGAACGGAAGCCGACATAAGGCTTCGCATAAAACAAAAATACCATGAGCCACAAGATCAAACCGGGAGTCGTAACAGGTGAGGCACTGGCCGAACTGTTCGCTTTTGCCAAGGAAAAAGGATTTGCCATGCCGGCCGTGAACTGCACGGGCAGCAACACCATCAACGCTGTGTTGGAAACGGCGCGGGATGTCAATTCGCCTGTGATCGTTCAGTTCTCCAACGGCGGTGCGGCTTTTATCGCCGGAAAGGGCTTGGCCAATGATGCGCAGCAGGCTTCCATTGCAGGAGCTATCTGCGGAGCACAGCATGTGCACAAATTGGCCGAAATGTACGGAGTTCCCGTCGTGCTGCATACCGACCACTGTGCCAAGAAGCTCCTCCCTTGGGTGGATGGGTTGCTGGAGGCCGGGGAGAAATACTTCGCTCAGAACGGCAAGCCGTTGTTCTCTTCGCACATGATCGACTTGTCCACCGAGCCGCTCAAGGACAACATCGAGACGTGCAAAAAGTACCTGGCTCGTATGAGCAAGATGGGTATGACCCTGGAGATCGAACTCGGCATCACCGGTGGCGAAGAAGACGGGGTGGATCATTCCGGAGTGGATTCCAGCCGGCTCTACACCCAGCCCGAGGACGTGGCCTACGCCTACGAGGAATTGTTGAAGGTCAGCCCCAACTTTACCATTGCAGCTTCCTTCGGTAACGTACACGGAGTTTACAAGCCGGGTAACGTGGTGCTCAAACCGACCATTCTGCGCGACTCGCAGGAGTACATCCAGAAGAAGTACAACACGGCGCCCAAACCGGTCAACATGGTCTTCCACGGCGGTTCCGGTTCTTCGCTCGAAGAGATCCGCGAAGCCATCGGCTACGGGGTGGTCAAGATGAACATCGATACCGACACGCAGTTCGCTTTCATGGCGGGTGTACGCGACTACATGGAGCAGAAAAAGGCATACCTGCAGACCCAGGTGGGCAACCCCGAGGGCGAGGATGCACCGAACAAGAAATACTACGATCCGCGCGTATGGTTGCGCAAGGGGGAAGATACCCTTCGTGCCCGCATCCGGGAGGCCTTCGAGGACCTGCTGTGCGTGGACGTACTCAAGTAAGGCATTTCCCCTTTGTCGGAAAAGAAAGATCGCCCGCTTTTTTCGGCGGGCGGTCTTTTTTCATTTGCACCGGGAATCCCGGTGTGCTACCTTTGTCAAATCATAGAGATCGGATCGATCGGAAAAAGATGAACAAACGACATGCCCTGCTTTTCGGGGAAATCAAATCGGCGGTGGATTCGGACATGGACAGCGACGACGTGATCCGTTTCGTATGCCAAATGTTGTTCGACGGAGTGCCGCATTTCGACTGGGTCGGCGTGTACCGCTGCGTACCCGAGCGGGAAGCGCTCGTGCTGGGACCCTATTCGGGCGAGGAGACTGAACACGAGGAAATCCCCTATGGCAGCGGGGTATGCGGCCGGGTAGCCCGCTCGGGACAGAAACTCGTCGTGGCGGATGTATCGACTGAGGAAAATTACATCGCATGCAGCCTGCAGGTGCGCAGTGAGGCGGTCGTGCCGGTGAAACGCGCCGGGCAGACCATTGCGGTGCTGGATGTGGACTCCTTTACCCCCGACGGATTCTCCCGCGAGGACGTGGAACTCCTCGAAGGGGTCGCCGAGGAGATCGTTCCCTTTATTTGACCGCTTTTTGGGGCGGGAAAGAGGAAAAAGCGCCTCCGGAGGGTGTGCAGCTCCCCGGGAAATTGCTAATTTTGCAGATACCAAATCAATCGGAGCAATGCTTGACAAGATAAAAGAATACATGGATCGTGTGGAGGCTTTCCAGGCTTCCACGGCCGAAGAACTGGAAAACTTCCGGGTGAAATACCTGGGAAAGAAGGGGGTACTCAACGAACTCTTCGAGGAGTTCAAGAAAGCACCCGCCGAGAGCAAACGCGAGATCGGACAGCGGCTCAACCAGTTGAAAAACAAAGCAACGGAACGTGTCAGCGCCTTGCGGGAGGAATTTGAAGCGGCCCGTGAGCAGTCCTCAGCCGGCGAAGACCTTTCCCGTCCTGCCCTTACCGAGCCCATCGGTTCGCGTCATCCCATCTCCGAGGTGCGTCGTCAGGTGGTGGATATTTTTTCCCGCATCGGCTTTACCATTGCCGACGGTCCGGAGATCGAGGACGATTGGCACAATTTCACTGCGCTCAATCTCCCGCAACACCATCCGGCACGCGACATGCAGGATACGTTTTTCATTCAGACCAATCCGGATATCCTCCTGCGTACCCAGACCAGTTCCGTCCAGGCGCGCCACATGGAGGTGAACCGTCCTCCGATCCGTGTGATCTCGCCGGGACGCGTGTTCCGCAACGAGGCCATTTCGTACCGGGCACACTGCATGTTCCACCAGATCGAGGGACTGTACATCGACAAGAACGTTTCGTTTGCCGACTTGAAACAGGCTTTGACCTACTTTACGCACGAGATGTTCGGCAAGTCCAAGATCCGCCTGCGCCCGTCGTATTTTCCCTTTACCGAGCCTTCGGCCGAGGTCGATGTGTATTGGGGGCTGGAAACGGAAGCCGATTACCGCATTACCAAAGGAACCGGTTGGCTGGAGATCATGGGCTGCGGCATGGTCGATCCCAATGTGCTTGAGGCCAATGGAATCGATTCGAAGAAATATTCCGGGTTCGCGTTCGGCATGGGGGTCGAGCGTATCGCCATGCTCAAATACGGCGTGAAGGACCTGCGGCTCTATTTCGAGAACGACATACGGTTCCTGCATCAGTTCGATACGGTGCTTTAAGCGCTGCGGTACACTCCCCGGGTCGGGGAGCGGCGAATCGCCCGCCGGATGCCGGGATGTTCCGGGGATGAAGTTCCGTATCGTTCGCGGGAATACGAAAAGCGGTTGTCCGACGTTTTCCCGACAGACGAAGGGAGGGGTTGCGTCTGTCCATTGCACTCTTCCGGCGAAGAACGAAGATACAAACTCAACGATTTCAATGAAGCGGATGCTTGCGATTCTGGTGCTCTGCACGGCTTTCTCCACGGGGTTCGTCCCGCAGGGAGAGGCGTTGCCCGCACCTGCGGCGGAGGCCTCGTGGCCCGACTCGCTGCGACCGACCGAATACTATACCGAGGGTGTGAAAAAACTCTTGATCGGAGAGGACACCCTGGCGGCCCGGGCACTGTTCCTGCAGGCCCTGGAGCTCGATTCCGCGTATGCTCCGGCCTGGTTCCGCCTCTCTTCGGTGACTCCCGACGGCGATCCGCAGGGTACGGCGTGGGCACGGCGTGCTTACCGGCTGGACTCGCTCAACAAGTGGTACGGGCAGCTTTACGGGCAAAAACTGCTTGCTGAGGGAGAACTCGACAAGGCGCGTCCGCTGTTCGTGCGGCTTTCGGCGCTCGACCCGACCAATCCCGACAACATTCGTATTCTGGCGATCCTGTACCAGCAGGCCGGGATGCCCTATTCGGCGATCGATATGCTCGATTCGGCCGAGATGCGTTTCGGTAAAATGCCTTTGTTGGGGGCGATGAAACGCCAGTTGCTGATTCGCACGGGGCAGTTGGACCGTGCGCTGGCCGAAGCCAGGGAGATGGCCGAGGCGATTCCTTACGAAGCGGAAAACCACGTGATTCTGGCCGACCTGTACGGTGCTGCCAAACAGGATTCGTTGGCCATAGCCGAGTATAACCGGGCGTTGGAGATCGACTCCATGAATGTCCCGGCGCTGGCTTCGCTCGCCGAATTCTACAACAAGCGCAACGATTCGCATGCTTATCTGGCCGTGTCGAAAAGGCTTTTCGAAATCGACGAGCTCCCCTTGTCGGAAAAGGTCCGCATTTTCCGGCAGCTGACGCTCGACGTCCGTTTTTACCGGGACAACTTCTTTCAGCTCAACGACTTGATTTCGACGCTTGCGATCCGCTATCCCGACGATAAGGATGTCGTCGAACTGTATGCGCAGCACCTGATCAATGCCGGGGAGCTGGAGCAGGCGCTGACCCTCTACAAGCTGCATCTGGCCGACCGGCCTCCCCAGTTGGACTATTACCGTGCGGTGATCGACATCGAAACTTACCGCAAGCGGCTCGATTCGGTTTATCTGTATATCGACCGGGCGCTCGAGGTTTTCCCTGGAAATACCGAGCTGTATGCCCGCAAGGGACACGCCCAGGGGTATACCGGAAAGTTGTCGCAATCGATCGGCAGCTATAAAAAAGCCCTCAAATATGCTGATGCGGACTCCCTGCGCGGAGCCGTGTGGGGATATATCGGCGACGCTTATCACCAGATGGAGGAGGCCGGACGGAAGGACTCGGAACGGGACAAATACCGCCGCCGGTGTTTCGAGGCTTACGACCGTTCGCTGCATTATTACTACGATAACCCGATGGTGCTCAATAACTACGCCTATTTTATAAGCGAATCGTCCCGGGATCCCCGTCAGCTCGACCGGGCCTTTGCCATGGCAGCCCGTGCGGTGGAGCTGGACGGCAACAACGCCACGCTGTTGGATACCTATGCCTGGGTGCTGTTCCGTCTTGGACGGCTGCAGGAGGCTCGTCGAACGATGCAGCAGGCGATCTCTTTCGACCGCAGCGAGAATCCGGAACTCTACCTGCATTACGGGGACATCCTGGCGGCTCTCGGGGAGAAGTTCATGGCCGAAACCTACTGGCGCAAGGCGCTGGAGAAGGGATATGATGATCCCCAGGCGATCGAAGAGCGTATCCGGCAACTCAAATCCAAGCCCTGACTATGCGACAAGCCTTGAACCATTCGTATCGTTTCCCGCAGCGGGCGGAGTCGGTCCGCACGCTGTGTATCCGTTTGCCGAAGGTCGTTTTGTTTCTTTTCCTTCTACTTGGTGCAGGGTCGCTTGCGGCCCAGAATACCGACCAGCAGATCGCGGCGCAGAAACGGTTGATCGCCGACCTCGAAAAGCAGATCGCCCGGGAGGAACAGGAGATTTCGAAGCTCAAGAAGGGACGTGCCTCGGCCGAGGAGACGGTGCGCCGTCTGGCCCGTCAGATCGATTCGCGCAACCAGCTGCTCGACGTGACGGAGCGGGATGCCCGTAAGCTCGAGGTCGAGGTGGCCCGTACGGACAGCGTGGCCCGGGGGCTGTCGGCATCGCTCGACGCCCATAAACGGCGCTATGCCGAGATGGTGCGCGAGGCATACCGCAACTACAAACACAACAATTATCTGACCTACCTCTTCTCTTCGAGCGACTTCAATCAGGTGGCCCGCCGCATCACCAATCTGCGGGAGGTGGCGGCCATGCGGGAACGGCAGATGGAGCAGATCGTGACGCTTTCGGAGCAGGTGTCCGTCGAGCGGACCCGGCTGACCGGGCAGCAGCGGGCGCTGGATTCGGTGAAGCGCAGCCTGACCACGCAGCGGACCCGCCTGCAGAAAGATTCGCAGGCGGCGCGTGCCAACATCAAGCAGCTCTCCAAGAAGGAAAAAGCGGCCCTGCAACAGAAAATCGCCCGCGAGCAGCGGCTCGACGTGGCGATCGACGAGTTGCGCAAGCTGACCCGGGGCAACAAGGAGGGCAACACCTTTACGGCGAAGACTTCGAATCTGCGGCTGCCGGTGGTCGGCGGCGGGGTGAAGCGCTACAAGGGCAATATGGCCGAGATCGCGGGGCCGAAGGGGGCGCAGGTGATTTCGATCTACGAAGGCAAGGTCGTCGAGGTGAAGCGCAACCGGATCACCAATAAATACGACGTCTATATAGCCCACGGCGAATACATCTCTTCGTATGCCAACCTCAATTCCGTGACGGTGGGCAAGGACGACAAGGTGGCCCGCAACCAGCAGATCGGAACGATCGGGTCGGGGGTCGATGTGATGACCATGCAGCCCGAGTACAAGATGGTGTTCGGTATTTACGGACCGTCGCCCAAAGTACAGATGCGTGCTTCGGATTGCTTCAAAAAATAACCGTCTATGGCCGTACGCTATTATACCGATGACTGTACCTATCGCCTGCCGCAGAAACGGCTCACGGCCGCGTGGCTGGACCGCGTAGCCCGGGAAGAGGGGTATGAACTGGGGGATGTGACCTATATTTTTTGCTCGGCGGCCCGCCTGCTGGATATGAACCGGCAGTTCCTCGGGCACGACTACTATACCGACGTCATCACGTTCGATTACAGCGACCGCAAGGGCGCCCGGATCGTGTCGGGCGATATTTTCATCGATGTGGAAACCGTTGCGGACAATGCACGCGAATACGGCGCCGCGAAGCTGACCGAAATGCGCCGCGTGGTGGTGCACGGTTTGCTCCATCTGTGCGGACAGAAGGATAAGACACCCCGTGCGAACGCTCAAATGCACCGTAAGGAGGATCACTACCTCCGACAGTGGGATGAGCTGTCCAAAGGGCTGAAATAGGGCTTTGCGAGGGAATCCGGTCGCGGAGTTGCGGGTCCCTTTCCCGGTAGGGTTATTTTTAATGCCTGAAATATCCCGTAAAATCGTTCGAATATACCATAAGGGTCGATTCTTCCCGACGGCGGAATGGGCGGTTCAAGGTGCTGAAAAGACGGTTTGCAGAGGGATCCGGCCGCAGGGTTGCGAACTCTTTCACGAAAGGATGTATTTTTAACGCCTGAAATGCTCCTTAAAATCGTTCGAATATACCATAACGGTCGGTTCTGTTCCCGACGGCGGAATGGACCGTTAAAGACGCTGAAACGGCGGTTTATGGGCGGATTCGTCTTTTGTTTGGAACCGGTTCCCGAAAAAAGATGGATTTTCCCCGGCAATCGTATATTTCAATGTCCGTCATTCGACGGTCGTTCGTTCGCGGCCGGAGTCCGTGTCTGTAATGCCGACTCTCTCTTAAATCCTTTCTTCGGAGGGAGATTCGGGTCGCTGCGCCTCCAAAAAGGACGTTATGATCGCGTTTTCCTTCGTTGGGACTGAAGCGGACGAATTCGCTTGCGGGAAGTGCCGGCTGCGGTGGCTGCGGCAGCAGTTGTGGGGGCTGTCGATCGGGTCCGCTGCGCGGCGAATCGGTAGCCGGGAAAGGTGGACTGCGAAGATTCGGCTTTCGGAGGAGGCGTTTCCGCCGTGCGGGGACGGATCCGGCCGTTGGTTGTGTCCGCAACCCTTTAATCGTTTGTATTTTTCCGGAATGGGCGGCATGGATTGTCGGCTCTTTGCCGGAGAGAAGTTTATTTTTGCGGGAAAATGCCGGCAAGGTTCGGTGCGGGTCGCCGGAGTGTGCCGGAAGCGGGGAGAATCCGTTTTTGGCGGGACAGCCCGTGCTTGCCGATCTTTTCGGCGCTGCGGCGACGTTTTGCCGCGAGGTTGCCGTTTTCGATCCGACTTTCGCCGTCGGACGGCGGATAGCTGGGCGAAAGTTGCCGTTGCGTGCGGTTTCGGTTTTTTCGGATAAGCGACTTTGTTCGTATCTTTGCCGTGCGGCGGTCGGTCGTCGGATTGACGGGCGGCGGTGTTTTCCGCAATTCATGGAAAAGGAGATATGGTTTTACATTACGATATCATCGTGGTCGGCGGCGGTCATGCCGGCTGCGAGGCGGCTTCGGCGGCAGCGCGGCTCGGCTCCCGCACGCTGCTCGTGACGATGGACATGACCAAGTTGGCCGATATGTCTTGTAATCCGGCCGTAGGCGGTGTTGCTAAAGGGCAGATAGTCAGAGAGATAGATGCTTTAGGGGGGCAGATGGGGCGGATTACCGACCTTACGGCTGTCCAGTTCCGCATGCTCAACCGCTCGAAAGGGGCGGCGATGTGGAGTCCCCGGGCCCAGTGCGATAAGTCGCGTTTCTCGGCCGAATGGCGGCGTACGCTGGAGAATACCCCCAACCTCTATCTTTGGCAGGACACTGCGGTCGAACTGCTCTTCGGGCAGCGGCCTGCGGAGGAGGGTCGGCCGCAAGTGCGCGGGATTCGGACACAGATGGGGGTGGAGTTCTCGGCCGACTGTGTGATCCTGACTGCCGGGACGTTTCTGGCGGGGGTGATGTATTGCGGTCGTTCACACGCCGAGGGCGGCCGTGCGGGGGATTCGGCTTCGCACGGAGTGACCGAATCGCTCGTGGCGATGGGTTTCGAAGCCGGCCGGATGAAGACCGGGACCCCTGCACGACTCGATGCGCGGACGATCAATTTCGAAATTCTGGAACCGCAATACGGGGATGAAAATCCCTCGAAATTTTCCTTTTCCGCCGATACGCATCCGGTGCAGAATCAGCTTCCGTGCTTTTTGGTCTATACTTCGAAGAAGGTGCATGACATTCTGCGGAAGGGTTTCGGCGATTCGCCGCTTTTCAACGGTACGATCCGGGGGATCGGTCCCCGTTATTGCCCGAGTATCGAGGACAAGCTCAACACATTCGCCGATAAGGACCAGCACCAGCTTTTTCTCGAGCCGGAGGGTCGTTCGACCAACGAATATTATCTGAACGGGTTCTCCTCGTCGTTGCCCTGGGACATTCAGTGGGAGGCATTGCACGCCATCGAGGGGTTCGAAGATCTGCATATTTTCCGTCCGGGTTATGCGATCGAGTACGACTATTTCCTGCCGACGCAACTGCACCATTCGCTCGAAACCAAGCTGGTGGACGGACTCTATTTCGCCGGCCAGATCAACGGGACGACCGGCTATGAAGAGGCCGGGGCGCAGGGGGTGATGGCCGGTATCAATGCGCATCGCCGCAGGATGGGGGAGGAACCGCTGGTATTGGCACGCGACGAAGCCTACATCGGGGTATTGATCGACGACCTGGTGACCAAAGGGGTGGATGAGCCTTATCGTATGTTCACTTCGCGTGCCGAGTATCGGATTCTCTTGCGGCAGGATAATGCCGACATTCGATTGACTCCGATCGGATATAAAATCGGGCTGATTTCGCAAAAAAGGTACGATAGTTTCTGCAAAAAAAATCGACTCGTAGAATCGCTCGTAGCATTCGCTCGCGGACTGAGTGTCAAACCGGACGAAATTAACGACTGTTTGAAATCGCTCGGTTGCGACGCGATTTCGCAAGGTCGGAAACTGCACGACTTGTTGATGCGTAACAATGTGACCTTCGATCTGCTCTCGGGTGTTTTACCGAAGCTCGGCGATTTTCTGCGCGAGCAGGAGATGGATGCCGAGGTCGTCGAGGAAGCCGAGATCCAAATCAAGTACAAGGGGTATATCGAACGGGAGAAATTCATTGCCGACAAATTGCATCGCCTGGAGAATATCCGTATCCCGGCCGATTTCGATTTCCATTCGATGAATGCCCTGACGATCGAAGCCCGGCAGAAACTCACCCGAATCCGACCTGCGACGATAGGGCAGGCTTCCCGTATTCCCGGAGTTTCTCCGGCGGATGTGAATGTGTTGCTGGTGAAATTCGGTCGGTAAAGTATCGGGTAATGCAGTTTAACCGCTATGTTCCCAAATTTGACAATCGTTTTTGGATGTATTTGTCGTTTATCAATGCGGATTAAGATCGGTCGATAAATTGTGCGATTGTATTTTTCTATCTTTTATATCGGGAGTAGCTGCGGCTATTCCCGATTTTTTTACGGCTGTTTGTAAGTGGTGGCAAAGAAAATATGCAGTAAGAAAAAAGGATGTTCCACGTGGAACATCCTTTTTTCTTGAGTTTTGCAGGCGTCGATTACATGACGATCGTGCACCAGTTGTGTTTGTCTTCGGTGCGGCCGTACTGGATGTCCTGCAAAAGCGTATAGAGTTGCAGAGAAACCTTGCCTACTTCGTCGCCGTAGGTGTAGGTTTGCTTCGTGTCCATGTCGTAAATGCTGCCGATCGGCGAGATGACAGCTGCCGTACCGCAAGCGCCGCACTCCTCGAAAGTCGGGAGTTCGTCCACCGGAATATGACGCTCCTCGACCTTCAGACCCAGGTCTTGAGCCAATTGACGGAGGCTCTTGTTAGTGATCGACGGAAGTACGGAGTTCGACTTCGGCGTGATATACGTGTTGTTCTTGATGCCGAAGAAGTTGGCTGCACCGCACTCTTCGATGTATTTGTGTTCGGTTGCGTCGAGGTACATGATGCTCGCATAGCCGAGCTCGTGTCCGTGCTCGCCCGACATAAGGCTGGCTGCATAGTTACCGCCCACCTTCACGTCGCCTGTTCCACGTGGAGCAGCACGGTCCTGTTCGCGGTCGATTGCGACCTTCATCGGCTTGATGCCGCCTTTGAAGTAAGCGCCTACGGGCGAGCCGTAAACCACCAGCAAAGCATCCTTGGAGGGTTTTACACCCAGTCCTGCCGTCGTTCCGAACATAACGGGACGCAGGTAGAACGATGCGCCGGTGCCGTAGGGCGGGATGAAACGCTCGTTGCGCTTAACCACTTCTACGCAGGCTTTGACGATCATATCGATCGTCGGTACGGGCAGGCAGAGGCGTTTTGCCGACGACTGCAAGCGTTTTGCATTCTCTTCGACGCGGAACAGACGTACTTTGCCGTCAGCGCCCCGGAAGGCTTTCAAGCCCTCGAAAAGAGCCGTGCCGTAGTGAAGGCAGGATGCCGACATGTGCATGTTGATGTACTCGTCGCTTGTAATTTCCATTTCGCTCCACTTGCCGTCCGTGCAAGTATAGCGGGCATTGAAATCGGTCTTCATGTAGTTGAAGCCGAGAGAGCCCCAATCGATGTTCTCCATTGTTTTTTAATATTAAAGGTTGTATCTTTTGTTCAAGAAATATCTTTATTATCCGACTGTCGCACCCGGATTTGTCTGATCGTCAGGTTGTAACAGCCTTAATTTGCCCGAAGCGTCCTGGGCCATCAGAATCATGCCACGGGAGAGGATGCCCTTCAGTTCGCGCGGTTCCAGATTCACCAGTACGAGTACCTGTTTCCCGACGAGTTCTTCGGGTGTGTAGTATTCGGCAATGCCCGAAACGATTTCGCGCTTGTCGATGCCCGTATCGACGGTCAGTTTCAACAGCTTTTTCGTCTTGGCGACTTTTTCAGCGGCGAGGATCGTCGAAACACGGATATCCATCTTTTGAAAATCGTCGAAAGTCGTCGTTTCCTTTTGATCTTCAACGTGTTGTGCTGCTTCGGCCGAAGCATTCGCCGCTTTGGTCGCCGCCAACTTGTCGAGCTGGCGTTGGATTACGTCGTCCTCGATCTTTTCGAAGAGAAGCACGGCTTCGCCGATCCGATGTCCGGCAGCGAGCAGGTCGGTGCTGCCCAGTTTCTCCCAGCCGAAGGGTCCTGCCTGCAACATCCCGACGATCTTCTTCGCCGAGAAGGGCATGAACGGTTCGATGGCGATCGAGAGGTTTGCGGTGATCTGCAAAGCGATGTTCAGGATCGTCTTGACCCGTTCGGGATCGGTTTTGATGAGTTTCCACGGTTCGGTGTCGGCCAGGTATTTATTGCCCAGACGTGCGATGTTCATCGCCTCCTTCAAGGCTTCGCGGAACCGGTAGTTTTCGATGTTGTTTTCGAGGGCTTCCTTCGCGCCGGAGAGTTCCCGAAGCGTTTCGCGGTCGTAGTCCGTCAGTGCGCCGCAGGCGGGCACTGCACCGTCGAAGTATTTGTGTGTCAGGACTAAAGCCCGGTTTACGAAGTTGCCCAGCACGGCTACCAGCTCGTTGTTGTTACGGGCTTGGAAGTCCTTCCAGGTGAAGTCGTTGTCCTTGGTTTCGGGGGCGTTCGCGCAGAGCACGTAGCGCAGCACGTCCTCCTTGCCGGGGAAGTCGGCCAGGTATTCGTGCAGCCAGACGGCCCAGTTGCGCGAGGTCGAGATCTTTTCGCCCTCGAGGTTCAGAAATTCGTTGGCAGGGACGTTTTCAGGCAGGATGTAGCCGCCGTGCGCCTTGAGCATGGCCGGGAAGACGATGCAGTGGAAGACGATGTTGTCCTTGCCGATGAAGTGCACCATTTTGGTCTCTTCGTCCTTCCAGTATTTCTCCCAGTCGGGCGTCAGGTCCTTGGTCGCCGAGATGTAGCCGATCGGCGCGTCGAACCAGACGTAGAGCACCTTGCCTTCGGCCCCTTCGACCGGTACGGGAATGCCCCAGTCCAGGTCACGGCTCACCGCACGCGGTTGCAGACCGCCGTCGAGCCAGCTCTTGCATTGCCCATAGACGTTGGTTTTCCACTCTTTGTGCCCTTCGAGGATCCATTCGCGCAGGAAACCCTCGTATTGGTCCAACGGCAGATACCAGTGCTTGGTGGCGCGTTTCACGGGTACGGAACCCGATACGGCGCTGTGCGGGTTGATCAGTTCGTCCGGCGAAAGGGTCGATCCGCATTTTTCGCATTGGTCGCCGTAGGCGCGGTCGTTGCCGCAGCGGGGGCAGGTGCCCACGATATAGCGGTCGGCGAGGAACGTCTGGGTTTCCTCGTCGTAGTATTGCTCCGAGGTCCGCTCGATGAATTTGCCTTCGTCGTAGAGCTTGCGGAAGAACTCCGACGCTGTCGCGGCGTGGGTCTTCGACGAGGTGCGCGAGTAGATGTCGAACGACATGCCGAGCCCTTCGAACGACGATTTAATCAACTGGTGATAGCGATCGACGATCTGCTGGGGCGTGACGCCCTCTTTGCGGGCCTTGATGGTGATGGGCACGCCGTGCTCGTCGCTGCCGCAGACCGAGATCACGTCGTATCCTTTCAGGCGCAGGTAGCGCGTGTAGATGTCCGACGGGATATAGACGCCCGCCAGGTGGCCGATGTGTACCGGGCCGTTGGCGTAGGGCAGTGCCGAGGTGACGAGATAACGCTTGAAGGGTTTACTCATATTGGGTAGAAAAGGTCTAACAATTACTATTTTGTGTCAAATGTAGTGATTTTTCTAATAATTAGAAACTAAAACCCGACTTTGTTGTATCGGATTTTTTCGTTTCGGGAGCGGGAAGGAGTGGTTCGGACGGAATGCCGCCGCCGGTGTCGTCGGGCGGGATCCGTAAAAAACCGGAGCCTGAAAGCTCCGGTTTTTACGGATGTTGCCGGCCGTATTATTGCTTGCTCCGCAGGGGTTTGATGTCCTTGATGCGGAGCTGTACCGAAACCGAGCCCCGGTAGTGGTTCTCTACGATCTGATAGCAGACGTCGATCGGATGTCCCGCGCGGATCCACTCGTAGTGGGTCGGCTGCTGGAAGGCGATCGTCTGAATCGTCGTGTTGGGTTTCTGGCGCTGCATCAGGTCCATGCGCAGGTGCTCGCAGTCGGCGCCGACGAGCTTCGTTTCGCCGTGGCTGACCACGCCCCGCGTGACGAATACCGGTGCGGGGTTGCCGGGGCCGAACGGCTGGAAACGGTTCAGGTCGCGGCGGAACGCCGGGGTGATGTTCGAGAAGAAGAGTTCGCTGTCGATCTCCACCTGGGGTTGCAGCGTTATCGGGTCGATGTTCTCTTCGACGTAGGCATTGAAGCGGCGGGTGAACTCCTCGACCCGTTCGGGACGCATCGTGAGTCCTGCTGCGTACATGTGCCCGCCGAAGTTCTCCAGCAGGTCCGAACAGGATTCGATTGCCTGATAGAGGTCGAAGCCGGGCACCGAGCGGGCCGAACCCGTGACGAACCCGTTGCTCATCGTGAGCACCACCGTCGGGCGGTAGTAGGTTTCGATCAGGCGGGAGGCCACGATGCCCACGATGCCCTTCATCCAGCGGGGGTTGTAGATCACCGTACTCTTGGCGGCCTTCAGCTCCGCGTGGGCCTCGATGAAGTCGTGGGCTTCCTGCGTGACGCTGCGGTCGATGCACTTGCGGTCCTGGTTGAAGCCGTCGATCACCGAGCCGAACTCTTCGGCCAGGCTTTCGTTGCCTTCGATCAGCAGATTGACCGCCGCATAGCCGCCCGAAGGAGCGGCGTTTTCGTCGTTTTCGTCCATCCGCATACGGCCTGCGGCGTTGATGCGGGGTCCGATTTTGAAGACGATGTCGTCGATGGTGATGTTGTGTCGATCCAGGCCGCAGATCTTGATGATCGAGAGCAGCCCCTTCGAGGGGGAGGCGTTGAGCCGCAGAAGCCCGTAGTGGGCTAAAATCCGGTTTTCATCCACCAGAGGAACGATGTCCGAGGCGATGCTGACGGCCAGCAGGTCGAGCAACGGCTCGATTTGCTGGAACGGAATTCCGTTTTTCTGGCAGTAGGCCTGCACTAGCTTGAATCCCACGCCGCACCCCGACAGTTCGTCGAACGGATAGGAACAGTCGGCGCGTTTGGGGTCGAGAACGGCTACGGCGCGGGGAATTTCCTCGGCCGGGAGGTGATGGTCGCAGATGATGAAATCCACGCCCTTGCGTTTGGCATAGTCCACTTTCTCTATGGCTTTGATGCCACAGTCCAGGGCGATGATCAGCGTCGCACCCTTGCGTGCGGCGTGGTCGATGCCCTTGGTCGAGATACCGTAACCTTCGGTATAACGATCCGGGATGTAGAACAACAGGTCCTTGTGACCTATCTGGCGCAGAAATTTATAAACCAGCGCGACGGCGGTCGTGCCATCGACGTCGTAGTCGCCGTACACCATGATCTTCTCACGGTTGCGGACGGCCCGCTCCACCCGTTCGACCGCCTTGTCCATATCCTTCATCAGGAACGGGTCGTGCAGGTCCGAAAGCTGGGGGTTGAAAAATTTCTTAGCCTTCTCTAACGTGTCTATGCCTCTCTGTACGAGTAGATTGGCCAGGACCGGGGAGATGCCCGTCGCGGCAGCCATCGCGGCAACCGCCTCCGGATTCCCCTGAGGCTTCACTACCCATCGTTTTTCTATGGGCATATTTGTTATTATTTATATATTTTAACATTCAAATTCTCGCATAAATCTTCGACGAGGCGTCGTTTGACCTCCTCCATCGGAACCGGGCGACCGATCTCCTTTTCGATCGACGTGGCACCCCGGTCCGTAAACCCGCAGGGGTTGATATGGGTGAAATAACGCAAATCGGTTGCCACATTGAGTGCGAAGCCGTGCATGGTCACGTAACGCGACGCCCGCACACCGATCGCGCAGATCTTACGCGCCGGCTGCGCTCCTTCGATCCAGACGCCCGAGGCGCCGGCGATGCGTCCGGCCCGGATGCCGTAACGGGCTACCGTCCGGATGACTGCGCCCTCGAGCGCGTCGATGTAGTCGCGCAGCGAAAGTCCGATGCGCTCCAGGTCGAGGATCGGGTAGCCCACGATCTGTCCCGGCCCGTGGAAGGTGATGTCGCCGCCCCGGTCGATGTGGTAAAATTCGGCGCCGATGCTGCGCAGATACTCTTCGCCGACCAGCAGGTTCTCCGCATGGCCGCTCTTGCCGAGGGTATAGACCGCCGGATGCTCCACCAGGAGCAAATAGCCCGCGCCCTCCGCCGGGGTTCCCTTGGCCCGCAGGAGGGTGTCGAAAAGCCTCTGCTGGTACTCCCAGCAGGCTTTGTAGTCCATTTGTCCGAGGTCCCGGTATTCGACAAACATCGTAAATTACGTTACGACACCTCTCCGTCCGGCTCCGTACGGATACCGTAAATCCGGAAAGCGTCGGTTCAACACTTTCTTTGTCGCAGACCTTTTCCCGCGCGGCGGGAAGACTCAGGCTTTCGCGGAAACCTGTCGCTTCAGACGCACCGAGCCGAGCGCTTCGTCCGCCAGGTACGACGAACGCACCATCGGACCGCTCGCGCAGTAGCTGAAGCCCATGTCGAGCGCCTGCTGCCGGTACCAGTCGAATTTTTCGGGAGTAATGTACGCCGCAACGGGGTGATGCTCCAGAGTGGGACGAAGGTACTGGCCGAGGGTCACGATCTCCACGCCGGCGGCGTGCAGGTCGCGCAAGGTCTGTAAAACTTCTTCATCGCTCTCACCGAGTCCGACCATCAGGCCGCTCTTGGCGACGGCGCCCTTTTCGCTTAAATAGCGCAGCACGTCGAGGCTCGTACGGTAACGGGCCCGCGAACGCACCAGGGGGGTCAGCTGTTCGGTGGTTTCGATGTTGTGCCCGATGATATCGGGCCCGGAGGCGATCACCGTGTCCAGCAGGTCGGGTTTCGCATCCAGATCGGGAATAAGGAGCTCAATTGTGACGTCGGGATTTTCCGCCCGGATCGCGCGGACGCATTCGGCCCAGTGGGCCGCGCCGCCGTCGGGCAGGTCATCGCGTGTAACGGAGGTTACCACCACATGCCGCAATCCCATCAAACGGACGCTTTCGGCGAGTTTGGCGGGTTCTGAAGGATCGGGCGGCAGAGGCCGGCCCGAAAGGGTGGCGCAGAATCGACAGTTGCGCGTACAGATTTCACCCAGTATCATGAAGGTCGCTGTCCTGCGGCTCCAGCATTCGGCTTTGTTCGGGCATAGACCGCTGCTGCAGATCGTGTGCAGGGAGTGGTCCCTGACGATGCGTTGCACGTCCGCGTATTCTGCGGTGCGGTGAAGCCGGATTTTCAGCCATTCCGGTTTTTTCAGGACGTTTACCTTCTCTTCATGCAATTTCGGCATTTTAAGTTCATTATTTTCCCAATTGATGCAAAAATACAAAAAATATCAATCGCTTCTCCTTTCTGTTGCGAAAAAGATGAAAAAAGCCTTTGCAGGCGCAGGGGAGGCGGTCGGTCCGGTGCGAAGGACCAGCCGGGGCCGGATGTCGGAACGGGAGGGAGGAGTATGCGGAGAGCGCATCCGGAACGGCTCCGGATGCGCTCTCCGCAATATGTTCTGTCGGCGGGAAGGTTATCTCTGTCCGAGGTGCAGCTGCCATTGCCAGGCCGTGCGGAGCGTTTCTTCGAGCGGCCGCTCGGCACGCCAGCCCAGGAGGGTGTTCGCCAGCGTGGGATCGGCCCAGATCGCCGTGATGTCTCCGGCGCGGCGCGGCGCAAAGCGGTAGTTGAGTTTCAGTCCGTTGGCCCGTTCGAATCCGCGGACCAGCTCCAGCACCGAAACGCCCCGTCCGGTGCCGACGTTGAAGACCTCGTAAGGGGTGGCGCCGCGCTCTTCGATCAGGCGGTGCAGGGCAGCTACGTGGGCGCGGGCCAGATCGACGATGTCGATGTAGTCGCGGATGCAGGTGCCGTCGGGCGTCGGATAGTCGTTGCCGAAGATGCTCAGGCATTCGCGGATCCCGGCGGCGGTCTGCGTCACATAGGGGACCAGGTTCTGGGGGACGCCTCTCGGAAGCTCGCCGATCAGGGCCGAGGGATGCGAGCCGATCGGGTTGAAGTAGCGCAGGGCGATGCCCCGCAGACCGGGATGGGCGGCGACGGCGTCGCGCAGGATGTCTTCGGAGATCTGTTTGGTGTTGCCGTAAGGCGACGTGGCGGGCTTGCGGGGCGTCTGTTCGGTGACGGGCTGGGCGTCGGGTTCGCCATATACGGTGCAGGAGGAGGAAAAGAGGATGTTGGGCCGTCCGAAATCGCACATCAGCTCCACGACGTTCAGGAACGAAAGCAGGTTGTTGCGGTAGTATTTGAGCGGTTCGGCGACCGACTCCCCGACCGCTTTCGACGCGGCGAAGTGGATGACCGAACGGAATTCGTGGCGTTCGAACAGCCGTCGCATCGCCTGCAGGTCGCAGCAGTCGATCTGCTCGAAGGGCACTTCGGCGCTCGTGATGCGGCGGACGCCCTCCACGGCCTGAAGGTCGGAGTTCGAGAGGTTGTCGGCGATCACCACATCGAATCCGGCCTGGATCAGCTCGACGGCCGTGTGCGATCCGATGTATCCGGCGCCGCCCGTTACCAGTACTGTTTCTTTCATAAGGCTATGTCGTTTGAATTTCTGAATTTTTAGCATTGTTCTTCCTGCCTTCCCTGTTGCCGGATGGTTTTCCGCTGTCGGCTACTGCCGTTTCGCGGCATTCGGGTCGTTTGTTCCGGCTTCTCGCCCCTTCCCGGTGGTAGAGGCCTTGAGTTGCGATTCCGAAAAATCGGGACGGTACGATTTCATAATCGGGCCTGTCTTTCGTCTGCGGGGCCTTTTACAGTTCCTGCATGGCCAGGCAGTCGGAACGGTCGTCGGGTGAATCCCCGTTTATTTGGCGGCGTACACCACCTTTTTGGTTTCGAAGAACGCTTCGTCGAAGAATGCGGGGATCGGGTACTCCGTCCACTTCATACCGGTACGGCTCAACTCGTCCGCGAGGTCGCCGCCCTTGAGGTAGAGGATGCCGTTGGGCAGGGCGCCCTTTTGCCCCCGGTCGATCTTATCCCAGACCCAGCCGACGAAGGTCGGCATCTCCGTCACGGCGCGGGAAACCACATAGTCGTACCGTTCGGGAAGCGTTTCGGCCCGGGCGCAGAGGGGGGTGAGGTTGGCGAGGCCGAGTCCCTCCGCAACGCCCTGTACGACCTTGATTTTCTTGCCGATCGAGTCCACGGCCGTGAAATGCGCCTCGGGGAAGAGGATCGCCAGCGGAACGGACGGGAAGCCGCCGCCGCACCCCACGTCGAGCACCCGCGCTCCCGGGGCGAAGGGGCAGACCTTGGCGATGGAGAGCGAGTGCAGCACGTGCCGCAGGTAAAGTTGGTCGAAATCCTTGCGCGAGATCACGTTGATCTTGGTGTTCCAGTCGGCGTACAGTGCGTACAGCGCTTCGAATTGCCCGCGCTGCGGGCGGGTCAGGTCGGGGAAGTATTTGTCGATCAGGGCAATCATAAGGTTTGTGGGCGTTGAAATTTTTTTTTAGGGCAGGTCGGAGTGGTTCGTTCTGCGGCGTTCGCCGGTCGGAAACGTCAGGATTTTTCATCTGCGGCGATCAGGCGGCACATCTGCTCCCGGGCGCGGTGGATCTGGGTCTTGACGGTGCCCAGCGGGAGTTCGAGCTTCATGGCGATCTCTTCGTAGGAGTACTCTTCGAAGAAACGCATGACGATCAGTTGTCGGTAGCGCGGCGGCATGGCCTGGAGGTAGCGTTCGATCTGCGTGCGCTGCTGTTTGCGGATGATGTTCTCTTCGGGCGTGGGGTTGTTGGAGGGCGGTGCCGTGAATTTGTCGTCGATGGGCAGGTCCTCCTGGCGCCGCCGGATGAAATCGACGAAGGTGTTCCGGGCGATGGTGTAAACCCACTGTCCGAAGGTGTAGGCCGGGTTGTAGCGGTGGATGTTGATATAGACTTTGATGAAGGTTTCCTGCAGCAGGTCGTCGGCGTCCAGGGGGTTGTTGGTGCGCTGTATGAAAAGCCGGTGTATAGCCTCCTTGTAACGCTCGAAAAGGTATTCGAAGGCGATGTTGTCGCCCTGCAATACCAACTCCACGAGCGCCCGGTCGTCGGCTATGATATAGTCGGCTATCTCCATACCCGCTCGTCTTTGCGCAGCAGCAACAGCCCCAGTAGCAGGGCGAAAAACGGACTCAGCAGGTCGTACAGGAAGTAACGTCCGCAGATTTTCTCTTCACCCAGGCGGCGGCTGATGCGCCGCGCCTCGACGAGTACGATCGCAAAACGCGCGAGCAGCAGTACCCCTGCGGCGATCTTGAATTCCCAGGGCATCACCGCCAGGGCGACGATCGCTGCCAGCCAGAAGAGGATGCGGCTGCCCAGTTCCCACTGGATGAAGTTCTTGACCCACAAGGGATAAAAAGGAATGGCTCCCCCGAAGAAACGCTGGGTGCCGATCCACCACTTGAGCCCTCCCCAGCTCTTTTCACGCAGGGTGGCGCGGGGAGAGAGGACCACGCTGACATTGCCGGGGGCGATGATCCGCGACATGAACAAATCGTCTTCGCCGATATTCATATTGAGGTGGCTGAAGCCGTTGGCGCCGAAATAGAGCCGCTTGGTGAATCCGTAGTTCTGGCGCATGCCCCGGTAGGGTCTGCCGCAGACGGCGCTCGAGATCCAGTCCACCGAGTGCATCATCCGCCAGGTGCGGATCAGGTAGTTCGCAAACCCTTTCCCGCGCTCCATGCCGCAGTAGCCGAGCACGATTTCGCCGCGCCGGAAGCCGTTCGCCATGAGCGAGAGCCAGCGGTCCGAGGTGGGGTACACGTCCGGTGTGGTGAAGAGAAGGTGCTCGTAATGGGCCGATTTGATCCCGACGTTGAGCGCCATTTTGGGCGAGATCGGGAAGCGGGGATTCAGTTCGATCTTGGTGGCCGTGATCTGTGGGAACGACTGTTTGATGCGGACCAGGTCGTCGTAGAAGTCGGTGTCCCGGCCTACATAGACGATCACCACTTCGAAGTCGGGGTACTCCTGGGCGACGATGAGCGGCAGGATCTCCTCCACGAAGGCGTAATCTTCCGAGAAGAGGGGAATCACCACCGATACCGGAGGGGTTTCGGAGAGGATCTCCGGACGCCGGGTGTCCTTGTATTTGGGTATGCGCCCGTAAACGAACAGGTAGTAATATAACTGGATCCCGAACATGACCAGAAGGACGCCCGCGAGGGCCGTGCCTTCCCAGCCGTAATGAGTGATGATGCGATTGAAAAATTCCATGGCGTATGCGTTATGGCGCGTCCGGGACGGTGAAGGTCGGACGCGGAGCCGAATTCGTTCGAATCGTGCCGAAATGCGGCCGGTCGATACGGAAAACGGATTCCACGCAAAGATAAGGATTTTATCCGAATCGGTGTCCTGCCGCCGGAAAATTCGCGGCGGTGGCCCGAAGCGAACCACGCCGTCCCCGAGGTGCGGGAGAGGACGGTTTGCAGAGGCGGAAGCATGCCTTTGCGGGTCGGGTCGGATGAGGTTACGCCGTTACCGAAACGGCTGTTTCCCGTACGGCGGCTTCGGCTTGCGGTGTCGGCTGCAACTCTTCGGGTCCGCGATGCCGGTTGCGGTAGGTCGCGGGTGTCATGCCGTATTGTTTGCGGAAGAGTTTGATGAAGTGCGAGGTGTTGGGAAAGGCGCATGCGGTGCCGATTTCGGCGATCGCCTTGTCGGTCGAGATCAGGAGCAGCCGGGCATGGATCAGACGTTGCCGGATGAGCCATTGGTGGGGCGAGGTTCCGTAGATGCGGAAAAATTCCTTTTTGAAGGAAGTCAGGGAGCGGTTGCAGCGTTTTGCGATCTCTTCGACCGAAATATCGGAAAAGATACTGGCATAGACGGTTTGCTGGAGGTTGTCCCGGGCCGCATCGACGTTGCCTAAAAGTTTGCTCTTGATGCAGCAGTCGCCGTGCGAAACGATCAGGTAGATCAACTCGGTGATTTTGATATTTTCGGCAGGAGGATCGTGCAGGAAGGAGTCTTCCGTAAGATAATCGTTGGTGTGGTTGAAAAAGCGCCGGATCGAACTCCAGCCCGGCATCGTGGCGTGGTTCAGGGTACGGCAGTCGTCGCACTGGTGGTTGTTGGTGATATTCAGCTTGTAGGCGATGTTGAGGTGCAGCAGGATGCGTTGCAGCTCTTCCGAGGTATAGCGAACGAGGATCTGTTCGTAGGGATGTCCCTGCGCGGGGATGTTTTTGGTATAGTGGCAACCCATACCGAGGAAGAAAAGATCTCCCTGGGAGAACTTGTAGCATTTATCGTCGTAATAGACGTATTTTTCTCCGTTGAGGATATATCCGATCACGCAGCGGGTGAACTTATGGGTTTCGATGCCGTTGTTGGAGGCCGATACATACTTTTCGATCGACGGATTAACGGTTTGGGTGTCGTAGGATTCGTTCATAATCGGAAGATTTTATGGCTCGATGAAGGCCGGTGTCCATAGCCTTTTATCGAAGATTATGAATCAAATATACAATCTAAGGTTGTATATTTCAAATTAAAATAGGAAAAAATTAGATCGAAAATGTTAAAATATATACTATTTCAACATTTTACGCGTTTTTTATTGCAATATATTTACAATGCAAGTGATGTACAAAATGAGATACAGCAGAGTTCCGACGGTACGTTGGATGCGGATGAAGGTCAGGGGCATGAGCAGTGCTGCGGGTACGGCTGCGACGGCCAGCAGTCCCGGCGTGACGCTCGGTACCGCTATCAGGCAGCCCGTCACCGTAAAGAGCAGGATGGTGTAGGTCAGCATGCCCCGGGCTTTGATGCTTACCGTGCGGAAACTGATGAGTCCGAAGAAGATGGCGCAGAGTACGATGAAAAGGACGATTCCGAGAAGTGCGGGGACGAGCGGAGGCGTATTGGCGAAAATCCGGTATCCGCTGTCGCTGACGAAGGAGTGCCATAATCCGGCGGGGGTATCCAGGGGATTGGCTCCCTGCCCCCAGGCGATGTAGCAGACGGCCAGGAAAGGGAGTACGACGCTGCACAGCGATACGAAGACTTCGCGCAAGGTCCGTCGGAAGCAGAATGCTGCGGCCAGGACCAACAGCGGCAGGGGAAGCAGCGGGGCATAGAGCAGTGGCAGCAGCCCCAGGAAAAACGAAGCCCGGAACACGGCTCCGATCGCGTAGCCGTTGCGGAAGCAGGCGAAGAAGTTCTGGGTCGATAACAGCAGGACGAACGCTGCGACGGATTCCGTCAGATACTCCCGACCCAGAAGGATTCCGCAGGCGACCAGTCCGTACAGGGGGATGGTCAGCGTACTGCTGACGGGGTAGAGTCCGTAGCGGACCGCCAGCCTCCCGCAGAGAATGCCCGTCAGTAGGAGCAGGCCGCCGCAAAGGATGCGGGAGCAGCGGGGGAATCGTTCCTGGAACAAGCCGATCAGGTCACCCAGCGGGGTGGAAATCATCGTTTCCGGAGCCGGTGAAATAGTTGTCCCGGTCGTCATGGCGGCTGCGATGACGACCAGTATGGACGCGATGGCCAGCAGTAAGGGTTGGCGGATAATGTCCGGTTTCATGGTTCGACGATGGTTTTGTCCGAATGCGGGCTGCGGTTTCTGTTCCCGGCAAGGTGCCGAAAATTCAGCATTGCGTTCGCTTGTCGGAAACGGCCGCTACAAAGGCAATTATATCTTTCGATGCACACTCTTATCCGACGATTGCAGCGCCGAATCCGAGGGGCGCTTATTCGTGGTCCGAAGCCGCGCCTGTAAGGCTGCCCTCCCCTAAATTTCCTCCTCGGAGGGAACTCGGGGCGCAACACTCCCCCAAAGGTACATTGGAGTATATAATCCCGGCTACAAAATTAGGAAAAAAGCGGACGAAACCGTAATTATTTTGGAACCATATACGATTTTATTCCGGATCTGTTTCTGGTCCCGGGACTTTGCCTCGAACGGCCGTTGTCTGCCGCCTTGGGCGGTAGTTACGGTTCCGTACTGAAGCCTGCCTCCTGCCTTTCGGAGGAATTTCGGGGAGGCTCCGGCAAATCCGGGGCGATCGAAACGTCGGTGTAAAATTGGATATGATTGCCGATATTTTTAATTTTGCAAAAATGCGTGCGGTATTTCGGGGAGGTCCGAAGCGTTTCGGCGCATACCCCGGGTTCCCTTGTTTTTGCGGAGATCGGCGCTGGCTTGTCGGTTTTCGAAGGGGGCATCGAAATCGTGCGATAATAACTTTGTTTCGGATGTTGGAGAACTGCTACCAGAAAGAGCTGCCCGAAGCCGGGTGCGACGAGGCGGGGCGCGGGTGCCTCGCGGGGCCTGTTTTTGCCGCTGCGGTGATGCTGCCTCCGGACTTCAGCCACCCGTTGCTGAACGATTCGAAGCAGATGACCGCGCGTCAGCGCGATTTGTTGCGTGCGATCGTCGAGCGCGAGGCCCTTGCCTGGGTCGTGAAGGCCGTTTCTGCCGAGCGGATCGATCAGATCAACATCCTGAACGCTTCGTTCGAAGGAATGTCGCTGGCGGTCGCGGAATTGCCGATCCGTCCGGGATTTCTGGCGATCGACGGCAACCGGTTCCGCACGACGCTCGACATTCCGTATCGCTGCATCGTCAAGGGAGACGGCAAATATGCGGATATTGCCGCCGCGTCGGTGCTGGCCAAGACCCACCGCGACGAATATATGGAGCGCCTCGCCGGGGATTTTCCCGAATACGGTTGGGAGCGCAACAAAGGTTATCCGACCCGCGAACATCGCCTGGCGATCCGCCGTTACGGGCTTACGCCCCACCACCGGCTGACGTTCAATGCCGGGATCGACCAGTTGGAGCTGTTCTGACGCCGCTTGTGAGGAATTCTGCCATACCTCCCCTCCGGGGCTGAAATAAAGGCAATCATATCTTTCGATGTACATTCTTATCCGACGATTGCAGCGCCGAATCCGGGGGCGCTTGTTCGCGGACCTGCGCCGCATCTGTAATTCGGCTCCTCCTTTAGGAAGGAACTCGGGGCGCTGCGCTCCTAAAGAGGTCTGATGAAGCAGTAAACGCAAAAATAAAAAACGCCCGACGATCGGGCGTTTTTCTATCGGATGCAGGCCGTCGCCAGCGGACGGCCGTCGTTATTTTACCGGTATTTGTTGCTAATCAGCGTCATGAACTCCTGGCGCGTAGGCGGGTGCGAGAGGAATACTCCGGTGAATGCCGAGGTAGTCGTGGCCGAACCCTGCTTTTCGACGCCCCGCATCTGCATACACATATGGCTGGCTTCGATCACGACGGCGACGCCCATCGGGTTGAGAGCTTCCTGGATGCAGTCGCGGATCTGTACCGTCAGGCGCTCCTGCACCTGCAGGCGGCGGGCGAAACTCTCCACCACGCGGGCGATTTTCGAGAGGCCCGTGATGTAGCCGTTGGGGATGTACGCCACGTGCGCCTTGCCGTAGAAAGGCAGCATGTGGTGCTCGCAGAGCGAGTATAATTCGATGTCCTTCACCAGCACCATCTGCCGGTACTCCTCCTTGAAGGTCGCCGAGCGGATGATCGACAGCGGATCGTCCTCGTAACCCTGCGTGAGGAACGACATGGCCTTGGCCACCCGTTCGGGGGTTTTGAGCAGTCCCTCGCGTGCCGGGTCTTCGCCCAGCAGTTCGAGAATCGCCTTATAGTGTTCGCGGAGTTTTGCGATCTTCTCGGGCGAGAAGTTCTCCTCCTTTTGGTATCGTTTCATTTCCATAAGCGGGGCAAAGGTAGCTTATTTCCCCCGGTTATGCAAAAATTCTGCTAATTTACGCACGGCGCGGCCCCGGTGCGAAAGAGCGTTTTTCTCGGCAGGGGTCATTTCTGCGTAGGTCTTGGTACTCCCTTCGGGAATGAAGAGCGGGTCGTAGCCGAAGCCTTCGGAACCGGAGGCGCATTGGGCGATGTGTCCCTCGACGATTCCTTCGAAAAGATGCTCCTCGCCGTCGAGAATCAGCGAGATCACGGTGCGGAACCGGGCCCGGCGGTCGCCGACGCCCTCCAGGTTGCGGAGCAGGAGTTCGTTGTTGGCGGCGAAGTCGTGCCCGTCGGTGGCGTAGCGGGCCGAGTGCACACCCGGTGCACCGCCCAATGCTTCGACTTCGAGTCCCGTGTCGTCGGCGAAGCAGTCGCAGCCCGTGCGGTCATGAACGTAGCGGGCTTTCTGCGAAGCGTTTCCCGCGATGGTGTCCTGTTGTTCGGGTATCTCCTCGGTGATGCCGACCGAACGGGGTGTGACGAGTTCGAAATCCGGGCCGAGAACGGCCTGCACTTCACTCAATTTGTGGGCGTTATTGGTTGCAAAGATGATTTTCATAGACGTATCGTATTGTTCGGTTTCGTCGAATTTCCGGATCATTTCGGATTGCTTGCGTGTGCTGTGTGTTTTTGCGGAACCCGGGTGATGGCTTTCCGTCGAATCGCAACGGATTCCTTTGTGCTACGTGCGGGGAGTTTCGAGCAGCTCCAGCCGGTGATCCGCCTCGATCTTGTCGATGATCGTCTTGACGAGCGTATCCATTTCGGAACCTTCGGAGTAGTCGGCCGGGCAGACGTGGCTTACGCGATTGTCGCGGATCAGCCCGTTCAGTTCGCGCCGGGCGTTTCGGATCTCGGGGTTATAGACGGCGATCGAATGTCCGCCGGAGTTCTTCACCAGCCGCATGCAGGGGATGTCGGTCGTACCGTCGCCCACGTAGATCATGCGCCGGAAGGGTACCGGGCGCTTGTCCTCCTCGATGTACTGGTTCACGAGCTTGCTGTCGAAGACCGATTCGACGCCCTTGTTGATCTTGAAGATGAACTGAGTCTTGTTGGTGTAATTGACCGCTACGGCGGGCCAATAGGCGACTCCGTCGATGTCGTACAGGAACGAGCAGGCGTAGATCCGCCGGAATTCATGGGCGATCTCCGTGCCTTCGATGATCTCCTTCAGGCCCGAGGAGTTGATGTAGTGCAGGATGCGGATGCCCCGCGCCGCGCCGTAGGCGTTGATGCGTGCGAACCACTCCCGGACTCCTTTGTAGAGGGTCACGCGGCGGCCCGACTCCTGGAACGCTTCGCGTCGCAGGGACAGGCCTTTCGACCGCGCCTCCTGGATCATGCGGGCCATGTAGGTCAGCACCATGTCGGCGTCCTGCTCCTCGGCCAGTTGGTTGGCGTCGTGCCAGAACTCCTTGTTGCTCTTGCCGACGGCGGGGATGAAGTCGTACTCCTGCATGTTGCCGGGGGCGAGCGTGCCGTCGAAATCGTAGATCAGGGCGATGGTCAGCGGTTCTTTCATAATTGCGATTGCGGTTGAATGTGTCGTTGTCGGTTCGGCGGAGAGGGCGAATCCGCCCCGTCTTCGTTGCCGGGCACCGTCGGGCTGTTTTTTCGTTTTTTCCGACGCTCCGGGGCAGCCGTTTCGCTTCCGTTTGTCGGAAACACGGGATTTTCCGGTCGTTTTCCGTGTCCGGCGTGGCTTCGAAATCCGGAAACCCGCCTGCCGGTCGAAAAGTCGGTTGAAAATCCAAAGTTAAGAAAAAATCCCTATTTTTGTTTTCGTAAGGAATTAAATCGTACCGAATATGGAATTTAAGGAAATACTCCGGCGCCGGCGCAGCGTCCGCAAATATCTTTCCCGCCCGGTGGAGCGGGAGGTGCTCGATACCGTTCTTCGGGAGGCTCTCGCGGCCCCGTCGTCGCGCAATTCGCATTCGACGCACCTGCGCGTGGTCACCGATCCCGAAACGATCGCCCGCATCGCCCGGATGCGGGATTACGGTTCGGCATTTCTGGAGCATGCCCCTGCGGTCGTACTGGTCGAGGGCGATCGTACGGCGACCGACCTTTGGCGTGAGAACGCGGCGATCACGGCGACGGCCCTGTTGTTCGCGGCCACCGATGCGGGGCTGGCCTCCTGTTGGGTGCATGTGAACGGACGTCCCTGCCTGAAGGATCAGCCCGACGGAGCGCAGGCGGAAGATTATCTGCGGGAGTTCCTTCCCGTCCCGGCGGAGCACGGCATCCTGTGCGCCGTCGCCCTGGGTTACTCCGACTTCGAGCCTGCGGCCCTGCCCCCGTTCGATGCGGGAACGCATATCCACTGGCCGGAAAAGTAGCGGGGTCGAATCGAGTCCGGGGCGGGCGAGTGTCGGGAAGGACCTCGTTCGGTCGTTTTATGTCGCTTGCCGGTGCTTGTATCGGGAACCCGGCGGGATTCGACTTTCTTGGGCTGAATTTATCTTTTTCGCGGCGAAAATCCGGTTCGTCGAATAAAAAAACCGCAACGGAGGGGTTGCGGTTTTTCTGTTTCGGTACGCCTTGTCATTTCTTGTTGAAGAGATTCATCGTCCGTTCGGGGCCGATCGCGGCGAACGAGAGAATCGCGTCGCCGAAGTATTTGAGTCGTTCGGGCATCGCCTTGCGCTCTTCGTCGTTCCAGTGCCCCAGTACGTAGTCCACCTGGTGTCCGCGCGGGAAGTCGCCGCCGATGCCGAAGCGGATGCGGCTGTACTCCTCCGTGCCGAGCAGTTCGGTGATGTTCTTCAGTCCGTTATGCCCGCCGGCGCTCCCCTTCGTGCGCATCCGGAAGGTTCCGAACGGCAGGGCGATGTCATCGACGACGACCAGCAGATTCTCACGAGGAATCTTCTCCGCGTCGAGCCAGTAGCGGACGGCCTTGCCCGAAAGGTTCATGTAGGTCGAGGGCTTGAGCAGCACCAGCGTATGCCCTTTGCTGCGAAGCGTGGCCACGGCGCCGTAGCGGTCGGTGGTAAAAGAGGTGTTGGATGCTTCGGCTAAAGCATCCAACACGTCGAATCCAATGTTGTGCCGGGTATCGGCATATTCGGCGCCGATGTTTCCCAGACCAACGATCAGGTATTTCATAAGGGTAATCCGTTGAGATTACTTCGCAGCCGCAGCGTCGGCACCGCGCGAAGCACGGGTTACGCGCACGGCGCATACGGCCGTCGTTGCCGGGGTGAGGAATTTCACTCCGTCGAAGTTCAGGTCGCCCACGAAGATCGTCTTGCCTACGCCCAGCGGAGTTACGTCGATAACCAGTTCGTCGGGCAGCTTGTCGAGCTGTGCGCTCACGGTCAGCTTGCGGGCCGAGAGAACGAGCTTACCGCCGATCTTCACGCCTTCCGCATTACCGGTCAGACGTACGGGGATCGAAATGGCTACGGGTTTGCCCGGCTGTACGCGATAAAAGTCCATGTGGAGAATCTCCTCGCGGATGGGGTGGAACTGCACGTCGCGGAGTACGGCTTTTTCGGTTTTGCCGTCGATCTCCAGATCTACGATGTAGGAGTTGGGCGTGTAGATCAGGGGTTTGATCTCCCGGGGATCCACCGAGAACGAAACCGTTTCGCCGCCGCCGTAGAGAACGGCCGGAATCTGACCTTCGCGGCGTACCGCCTTTGCTGCTTTCTTGCCGTAGTTTTCACGCTTGACGGCCTTTACTTGGATTGTTTTCATTGTAATTTGTTTTTTGTATGTGTTACCTTGGGCGCTACTCAGTCCGCCTCTCGACGGGCGGACCCCCTAAACGCTTGCGGGGCCAAAGATAAGCATTTATTCCCGGAAAACAAAAAACGGCACCCTGCTTTGCGGGGATTCCGGATTCTGCGGGCGTCGCCGTCCGTGGCGGCGGAGAACGGCGGGCCGCTGCCGGAGTCGGGTTCGCTATGGCTTCAGGACGAGGCCGCCCGCGATCAGCACCCGGTGCAGGACGTTCTTTTCGGGAGCGTATTCCGGGTAATCGGACGGGTGTGCGTCGAGGTGATCCGAGAGGGCGTGCAACAGCGCCGAGAGCCGGTTCCGCAAGGCCCGGTGCGATGCGGCGAGCTGCTGTTGTCCGGCCGGCTGGCAGGCGGAGGATTTGGTGACGGTCGTGCCGCCCGCTCCGCCGTGCAGATCGAGCGCGGGTTGCATGGCGACGCGCACGGCGCAGGCGGCAGCCGGCGCTGCGAACTCTTCGCGCAGGGTCGGGTACTCTCCTTCGGCGAGTTTCTGCCAGAGTGCCGGGCCGGTCACGGGGAGGAGATAGCGGGCTTCCGCCGCCGCGATATCGACGGTGCCGATCGCTTCGGGCGGCAGGTAGCCGCCGTCGGCGAAAGCGAGGTCGATGACCTCGCGCGGGGTTACGAGGGTGGTCATGGTCAGTCGATGCTTCGGAGGTTATACTTGGTGATTTCGGCCAGGAAATGTTGCTGGCGTTCGTCTTCGGGGTCGTAGTCCAGGCCGTCGGCTTTGCGGGCCTCCCAGACTTTCATATAAAGGGGTTTGGAGCGGGTCGGCGGACGATTGACGATTTCGAGCGACGAGGGGTCGGCGCCGAGGATGCGTCCGATGATTTCGCGGATCGGCTCCAGCAGCTCGGCCTGTTCGCCCAGGATGACCGTGTTGAGGGCGATTTCGTATTCGTGCAGGATGCGTTCGGCGCTGAAGCCCGAGGCGTAGTCCAGTCCGCTCAGGGTCCGGAACCACGAATGGGCGACCACGATGTCCGAAGTGGCCTGTTCGTGCAGCGACCGCCAGTCGCCTTCGTTCTGCGAGGCGATGGGGATGAAGCGCGAGTGGTCCTCTGCGGCCCCTTCGCGCAGTACGAACATCACCTGCCCGGGGTTGCCGGCGAATTTCTCCTCGGCCGTGCGCATGATCCGTTCGGCCTGCGCCTCGTCGTCCATCGTGCTGTCGAGCATCATCACGCCCGAGAGTTGGAACGAGTTGTCGAGCCGCGAGATATTCCAGCGGTCGGTCTTGTAGGCGATGGCCGACACACCGAACCCGGCGATGTAGGGCGGTACGCCGTAGTGCTCGAACATCGGTTCGTAGTCCTTGTAGTGGACGATCGCGCGGAGCGTGCCGTCGTCCTGCCGTTCGAAAAGCGGGTAGAGGGGCAGCGTGCGGGCGTCCGCAGCCGAGAAACGGGACCAGTCGTGGTGGAGCAGGATGTGCCGTGAGTCTTTGGCTACGCGGCAGCGCGAGGCGTCCTGATGGTAGAGGGCCAGGAACGAGTGCTTTTCGTCGGTGACGACTTCCAGGAAGGCGTTGCCGAAGAGCGACTTGTCGAAGGACAGCTTGCTGCATACCTGCCGCAGGGATTCGCCCGATCCATTGACTTGCGCGACGAAGGCGCCCAGCAGGGGGACTTCCGGATCGAACGTGAAGCCTTTGCCGGAGATGTAGTCGGCCTTGTCGTTGATGATGCGGCGGTGCGTGGTCGAGCGGCGCGACATAAGGGCCAGGGCTGTGGGGAAGAGGTTGTCGTCGCCCCAGCGCCAGAATTTGTCGCTTTCGACCCGTGCGGCGCCGAGCGTGAGGTAGGGGTCGTCGCGGCGGACGGCCTTCACCAGCGCCGTTTTCTTGAGTTTCTGTTTCGTGTTCATGGGTATTGGTTTGAAAAACAGAGGCTGCCGGACGGGTTGCCGGACAGCCTCTGTCGGTTATTGTTCCCGGATGGGCGGTGCCGGGGCCGTATCCTCGCCGGCCAGCGTCAGGACGAGGACGGGACGTGCGGCGAATTTCGTTTGGGATTCGTACCGGATCTCCGTGAGCCGCAGGGGTTGCTCGGCTCCGAATTTTTCCGACCTTCCCGCCAGCAGGAAGACGCCCGATGCGGTTTCGATGCGGGCGACCGCGCCTTCGGTCGCGAGCCGTGCGAGCTGTCGTTCACCGAGGCGGTCCCGGATTTCTTCGGGATCGGCGACCAGCGTGAGCGTATGGCGGAAGCGCGGAGGTCCGTCCGGATTCAGGTTCTCTTCCCGGAACGACGAGGACTGTTCCAGGATCGGCCATTGATCGGCCGATGCCCCCGCTCGCAGCGTCAGCCCTGTGCAGCAGCCGTCGCCGTAGGTGGCCGATACGATGTCGGAGGCCGGGATCAGCCAGACGGCTTCGATGCCTCCCGCAGGCTTTAGGGGCCGGGCGTAGGGTGTGGTTCCGGACATGGTCAGATGCGCGATGCGAATGCGACCAGTCCTTCGTCGAGCACGTCGCAGCCGGCCATGAAGACGGCTCGCTGGCGGTTCTCCATTTCGTCGGGGTTGTACCACATGCGGATTTCGTTGCCGGGGAAGTCGGCCGTATTGACGGCCAGCACCAGGTTGCGGCGGTCGGTCAGGATGCAGAACGACTTGGGTACGGGCGACGAAGAACTCAGTTTGGCCAGGTAGGACGAGATGCGCAGATCCACGACGGGAATGCCGTGATACAGCAGGTTTTGACGGCCGTTGATATAGTCGGTGTAGGCGCCGTCCGTGCTCATGCTGTCGAGGTGCTTCTCGTAGGCGCTGTAAACGTCCGACGAAACGAAGAAGGCCAGTTGCCCCTCGGCTTTAAGGTCTTTCAGGCGTTCGTCCGCATTTTTCCAGAGATCGTCGAACATGGTGACCGAGTTGGCCGGTGTGTTCATGGCGTCCGTTTCGTAATTGTAGGTATAGACCTTGTTGTTGTTCGAGTAGGTGGCGATGGTTTTGAGAAAGCCGTCGAAGGTGTTCGCGCCGCTTTCGGCCGACGTGTCGCCCACCCACATCGTCGAGCGGATGCTTTCGGCGATGGCCTGTTTGAAGAGCGTGGTTTCGGCCTCTTCGAGTTCGGTGCCCGTGAGATCCTCCATATTGACCTCGGGACGGTTGGTAATCAGCTCATAGACCAGCGAGAAGTAGTCTGCGGCCGAGTAGCCCAGTTCGGCTTTCACGCGGTTGAGAGGGATGGTTTTCTGGAGTTTTTTCGAGCCGGCGCCGCCGCTCCAGCCTGCCGCAGTGAATTTTTGCAGGATGTCGGTTTTGGGCTCCCACATCTGCACCGTCGTCGGTACGGGCATGTTGTAAAGGACGCGGACGCCCAGGTCGATGGCCGAAGGACCGCTCAGCATCGGGCGGAAAAAGATCGTTTCGAGGTTTTTGCCGGTGTAGGTTTTGGCATTTTCGAGTGCGCTCATGAGATAATTTGATTTTTGGTGATTGAATGGGTTGTTCGAACGAATGGAATCGGTTCGGGTGTAGCGGTTTTGCGGAGGGTGTCCGAAGGCGGGATGTCGGATCCTCGGCGGGCGGGTTTTACCGGATCAGTTGCTTCGCATCTTCGGCATAGGCCCGCTGGTTGGCCGAGGGAGTCGTTTCTCCGATCGACGGATCTTCGCGGGGGAGCGTGCGGGTCGGAGCCGCGAATTGCTGGCCTTCGTGCAGGGCGAGTTCCGAAGTGCGGGGGCCGAGCCCTTTTTCCGGGTCGCCGAAATGGAGGATGTTGCGGTCTGGGGGAAGGGCGTCTGCCGGACGGACGAGTCCCAGCTTGCCGAGCAGCTTGCGCCATTGTCCGGCCGGCGTCGCCTGTGCCGCAGGCGTTTTTTCCGTGGCGGAGGGTTCGATGATCCGATCGACGAGTCCGGCGGCGAGTGCCTCCTGCGGAGAGAGCCAGCGGCCGGAGCCGTTGTTTTCGGCCATCAGGAGGGTGAACTCCTCCGGAGTGCGGCCAGAACGGGCGGCATAGACCTCCGCCAGGCGTGCGTCGGTTTTGCGGAGCAGGTCGATGCGGGTCGCAAGCTCTTCGGCATTGCCTTCGGCGGTGCAGATCGAATTGTGGATCAGGTAGAGGGCGTGGGCCGATATTTCGCGGCATCCCTCCGATGCGGCCTGTGCGATGACTGTGGCCGCCGAAGCCGTATAGCCGTAGCAGCGGGTGACGATGTGTCCGTCGAGCGACGAGAGGGCCTCGTAGATCAGCAGGGCGTCGTTTACGTCGCCGCCCGTCGAGCGGATATTGACGACGATTTCCGGGGCGTCGATTTCGCGCAGCCGGTCGAGGCTGTCCCGGAATTTTTCGTAGGTGGCTACGCGCGACGAGGGTTGGTCGAACTGCCACTCCTCGGGGACGCCGATCACCCCTTCGATGTCCACGAAGCAGGTGTCGTTGCGGTTGGTGATTTGAATGTCGGATTGCATGGAAAGTTGTTTTTTGCCGGCTCGCTCGCCGGCGTTCGGAATGGGGTTGGCTGTGGGCGGGATCGTTGCGGTTTCGCGGCGTCCCCGCTCCGGCAGGAGGGTTGGGCGGATTTTCGAGGAGTGCATCCCGTGAGAGTGCGGGGAGTCGTACGGCTGCGGTCCGCGCGGATGAAGGACGGTCGAAGGGCTATCCGTTGGGCAGACGGGTGAAGGTGCAGCGGGTCGAGGCGGCCGAGGGGTCGTAACCCTCGATGCGGCGGAGCGTGCAGCGGATCTCTTCGCCGCCGATGCGGAACAGGAACGTCGAGGCGATGCAGGGGGCGAGGCGCTGTATCTGAAAGAGCCGTTCGATGTCGCACGGTTCGAGCCGCAGGTGGAGCGTGAGGTGCTGGCAGCGTTTCTCCTGTTCGGCCTGGGTGTCGTAGAAGCGGTGCAGTCCCTGTTGTCCGTCCCGGTCTTCGAAGCAGAGCGTGAACCCGTTGTCGGGATCGTTACGGTGGAATGCGGCCAGGGGGTAGCTGTCTCCGGTGGAAGGATAGCCCCAGCGCTCGCCGGCGGGCAGGGGCTGCATGCCGCAGTAGCGGACGATGCGGGGCGTGAAACTGTTCCGGTCGGTGGTGTCCGGGGCGTCGCGGTCGCCGACCCGCAGGACGAGGGCCGAAGGTGCATCCGCATAACATTCCGTTTCGCTGACCGTCGGCGAGAAGAAGGGGTTGGCGAGGTTTCTTTCCCGGTCGATCGCCGCCGCCGAGTCATTGACCAGACGCCACTGGCCGAAGGGCTCTTCCAGGGTCGCGTTCAGCCGGGTCACCGCACCGTCCGCCTCCCGGTACTTGTAGATGCGGACACGTTCCGCATCCTGTGCCGCATCGCCCAGCAGGATCGGCTGCGAGCGGTCGATCCGGGAGCTCCAGTCGAAGGTCTGGCCGAGGCGGTAGAAGTCGTCGGCCGGTTCGACGTAAACCGTGCGGGTTTCCTCGTCGGTGTAAAAGCGCAGATTGAACAGGTGCCGCAGGGCGTCGAGTACGACCCATTTGCGGACGCGGTGCCGGGCGACGTCCTCGAAAGAGATCGGGGTGTTCAGACCGGGTGCGCCGGTGAAGTCGGGGCGCAGGGTGCATTGGCGGCTCAGGGAGAATTTCATCCCCGGTTCCGCACCGTAGAAATAGATGGTCGAGAAGGTTTTGGGCGAGGTCGGCGTGACAGTTACCGGGTTGGTACGGACGGTCATTTCCACTTCGGTCTGTCCGGTTTCTCCGATGTAGCCGTCGTAGAGTGCCCAATCTCCGGTGTAGGTCGTGTAGGTCGTGCTTCCGGCGGCTTTGCAGAGCAGTACCGGGGCCGTGACGGTCGAGCCGGAAGGGGTCGTGACCAGAGCCGACCGCGAATCGAACTCTCCGATTGCGTGCCCGGCCGTGCCGTTGACGGTGCAGGTGAGGCGGTAGGAGTTTCCTTCGGTGTGGTTGAACACGATGGCACGGTACTGGAAGGCGGGTTTGGTCGAGTTTCTGCGGTCGGCGTAGCGGTTTGCGAGGGCGCCCTGTACCTCGGTGCCGTCGCCCAGGTAGAAGGAGTCGATTCCTTTGAGGCGGTTGCGGTCGAGGATGCGGTGGTCGGTGATGTAGCGGATGTGGTATTCGAAGGCTACCGTCACCGAGGTCATGGGCCTGAAGACGATCTCCCCGTCTTCGACGGTGAAGCAGTGGTTGTTCGAAAAGACATCGGTGAGGGTTTCTCCCAGATCGTTTTGGTCGTTCGGATTGACCGTTTCGACGAAATTGCCTACCGAGTTGATCGACTTGTAGGGGTTGGCGTACACACGGCCGTCGCTGTTCGCCGTCGTCGCCGCCGTCGTCGTACGCCGGGCCAGGAAATCCATGCGGTTCCGCAGGGCGTTCGTGTCGCGCGAGGAATAGGCGCCGCTCAGGTAGAGCGAGCGGAAAAATTCGCCGTTCAGAAAATCGCTTTCAAGGGTGTAGCCCGCTTCGGAAAAGAGTGTCTGCACGACGGTTGCGGCCGAAATGAACGGGTGGTAGTCGTCCACGGAGAGGAATCGTTCTACGGGAATCAGTTCGACCGACGACAGTTCGGGGGTGTATTCGTCGCGGCATACCGGGAAGAATTTGACCGGGGTGTTGTTGGTCCAGGTCTGGCGGATCATCGTGGGCGTGAGCCGTCCCGAGAAGGAGATGCCGAGGGTGTTGAACATCTCCGCAGCGACTTGCCGGGCCCATTCGGAGGTGCCGCTGCGGATCTCTATCAGATACCCCTCCGGGTCGGAGTCGTACGCTGCCGAGAGCAGCCGGACGGAGCCTTGCAGCAGTTTGGCCTCTCCGTCGCTCAAAACGGCCGTGTGCTGCGCGGCATTGAAGCGCTGGCCCGTGTAAGGCTCGGCGGCGAATCCGAAAATGCGGTCGTTGGTCCGGGTTGCCGGCAGCCGCAGTCGGAGGGCGTGCCCTTTGTTTCCGCTTCGCACGTCGGCGAGATCCTGGGCATCGTAGTCGAGGGCGATGCGCTGCGACGGGTCGAGGTCGCAGGGAATTTGGTCGATAGTGAGTTTCATAGGCAGCGGGTTTCTTGTCGGGGACGCAGGCTGATTTCGATACAGCCCAGGGAGCCGTGCCGGCCGATCGTCTGCTCCCGGATCAGGATGTCCACCTCTTCGTATTTGTCGCCGTCGATCTTCCAGACTTGGGGCGATGCGGCGATTTCGGCCAGCGCTTCGATAACGGCGGCGGGTTCGAAGGCCGAGGCGAGGGTCGTCGTCCGTTCGTTGCGGATACTGATATCTTCGTAGCCCGCGTCGTCGGTGAGTACCTGTTCCTTGCGGATTTTCTGGACGACGCTTTTCACCACCGGAAAAGTGTAGTGTTCGATCGAACCTGCACGGCTTCGCCAGGCGATACGGCATCCTTCGTCGCATTTCGGAACGACCGTGTAGCCGATTTCCGCTACGGTCTGCCCGGCGGTGGCGATCCGGACGGTGATCGTGCCGACCGAGGGCAGAAAACTTCGGGTGTTGAGCCGGAAGAGGGTCAGCTCCTCCCCTCCGATCGCATTGTACGTAAGAGCTTCTGCCGTAATGTCGCTCGTGACCGTTACGGTGTGCTGGCCCGGGATGCAGCAGGTGATTTCGTCGCTTTCGCCGTAGGCGATGATGCGGTGCGAAGGCATCGTCGTCAGAATCCGGGACGGTTTCACGGAGTCGTGTGCCGCGACGAAGGTCCGGACTTCGGAGTAGGTCGTTCCGACGGCCAGTTGCACCGAAGCGCTCCGGCTTTCCGAATTGCAGAATCCGGTCATGCCGGACGAGGGGACGAAGCGAATGTTTTTCCGGACCATCGGGGCGATGTTCAGGGTGCCGGTCGGGGTGTTGTAAAACCGTTTGGAGCCGATCCTGGAGCCGTCCCTGGTGCTGAGTATTTCCAGAAACAGTTCCGTTTCCGCCGCGTTGGAGAACGTGTAGGCGAGCGGGCCGAATACGGAGGAAAACATCTCCGGCAGAGAGGTGAATGTCATGTGAAAACGGGTTTGGAAGTGGATGATTGTGTGCGGTCCGAGATACCGTGCGGTCGCCGGTGTCGGGGCTGTGGGCGGAGTCGTGCCCTTCGTTTTTTTCGAAAGATGCGGAGGCGGCATCGGAAAGGCCGATGGCTGCTGTGCGGGGTGTCCGGGTGCCTAAAAACAGATGATGACGTCGGCTTTGGCCGTTTGGGAGATTTCTCCGTGCGGGGTGTAGGCTCCCGATCCGGGTTGGACGGTGAGGTTTTCGACGGCTATGACCTTCGGGTCGGTGCTTAACTGGGTGAAGAGATCGAAGAGTTGCAGTTCCGTTTGGCTCCATACCTCGTTGCGCCGTTCGGACGAGAGCTTTGCCCCGGGGTGCAGCAGCCGCAGTTCGACGCTGTAGGTCGCACGTCCGTGCAGACGGCCTTCGACCTCCTTGAGCCGGATGGGTGGAAGCCAGGCTGCGGGCAGCAGGACGATCTCGCGCGGGGTGCGGTCGTCGGTATCGGTGTGGATCGTGTAGCCATACACGCCTGCGAGCTCCCGGATCGCACGGGTGAGATAGGTGCGGTTCATGTTGAAAAAGTTTTGATAAAATGTTTACAGATATTGAAAAGTCTGGATAATTTCCTGACAACAGAATTGTTGCGATTGTTGAAAAGGTCGGAAATATCCTGAGGCCGTCTGTTGAAAAGCGGATTTGTCGGGACAAATATAAACAATCCGAATACCCCTTGTCAAGAGATTCGACCCGGAATAATTTCGATCTGCGGCAAATAAAGTCGGTGGATAATTTGTTCGGACTGGGGTTCAATCTGTTGCGGTGACGGTCGCAGCGGTCTAATTTGGCCTTGAAAATTGGATATTTGAAATATAATAGCTACTTTTGCTCCGTAATATCTTCGTGAAGCCGGAGTCTTCCGGCCGAAAAGTGGAAAATATCCGTATCTTCCACGGCGGCGAAGAGCGAAGTTCAACGAAAAATTCAACGATATGGATGATGGTGTCGGTTCCAAGCATAGCGGCAGTGTCGTATCTCAATACGATACCATTCATCTACGGTATCCGCCACGAAGGTAACTTTCGTGCCGATCTGTTGTTGTCCCCTCCTTCCGAGTGTACGAAAAACTACGTCGAAGGGCGTGCCGATCTGGCGCTGCTTCCGGCTGCCGCCGTTCCCTCGCTCAAATCGACGGATGTGATTACCGAATATTGCATCGGAGCCGTCGGCCCCGTGCGAACCGTCGTGCTGTTGAGCGACGGCCCGGTTTCCGAGGTTCGGCGCGTCTTTCTCGATCCCCACTCCCAGACCTCCGTGCAACTGGTCGGTTATCTGGCCGCCCATCGTTGGAAAATCGCTCCCGAATGGTACTCTCTGGATGACTACGAACAGCTTCGTCATGCGCAGGAGGGGGACGCTTTCCTGTTGATCGGGGACAAGGTGTTCGATCACGAGGAGAAGTTCCGCTATAAATACGATTTGGCTGCCGAATGGCAGGCCGCGACCAAACTGCCCTTCGCCTTTGCTGTCTGGGTGGCTCGCAAGGGAACGCCCTACGAAGTCATCGAATCGTTGCAGCATGCCCTCACGTTCGGTTTGGAACATACCTACGAAGCGATCCTCGAAGCGGGATTCGACAAAAAGCCGTACGATGCCTATGAATATTTGACGCGTAATATCGACTATATCTTCGATAATCAAAAGCGCCGGGCCCTTCAGAAGTTCTGGGATTCGGGACTCAAGGTGTCGCCCCGTGTAAATCCCGGCTGAAGGGAGTAGGCAGGGCTCATGCCGCCGGGCGGCCCCCTGTCTTGACCAGTTCACGCAGAAAGCAACCCGGGGAACCGGATTAATACAGGGTGCTTTATGATTACGATTTACCTCAAGCAATACAACAAGATCATCCGAAACGCCGATACCGGGCTCTTCGAGGAGTTGGGTTACGACGATATCTTGTGGATCGATATGCTGCAACCCACGATCAAGGAGCAGAAAGCGGTCGAGAATTTCATGGAGATCAACCTCCAGACCAAGCAGCAGGTCGAAGAGATCGAATCGACCTCGAAATATTCCGAAACCGAGAATGCGATCATTTCGAACGCCAACTTTTTCGTGCCGACGGGCGAGAGTTTCGTCATCGAACCCGTGTCGTTCATCATTTCGAACGAAGGTGTGCTGGTTTCGGTGCGCCAGGCCGAGTCGCGGACGTTTCAGGAGACGGAGAAGCGGCTCCAGATCAACTACCGCAACTATCCAACGGGCTATCATATTTTTATCACGTTGCTCGAAGTGCGGATCGACTACGATGCCGACATGGTCGAGCTGATCGCCCGTCAGGTGTCGTCGTTGAGCCGCAATATCAATGGCGAGGATTCGATCGACAAGGAGGTGCTGCGTCGCATCAATACCTTGCAGGAGAGTACGATGTTGCTGCGGGAGAACATCTTCGACCGCCAGCGCGTGCTGTCGGGCATTCTGCGCAGCGAACGGTTCCCGAACGATATCTACCCGCGTTTGCAGTTGATGATCAAGGACGTGAATTCGCTCATCAACCATGCCGATTTCAGTTTTCAGCGTCTGGACTATATCCAGGATGCGGCACTGGGTCTTATCAATATCGAGCAGAACGAGATCGTAAAGATCTTCTCGGTGGCTGCTGTGGTTTTCATGCCCGCGACGTTGATCGCAAGTATTTATGGCATGAACTTTTCGATCATGCCCGAGCTGCACTGGAAATACGGCTACCTGTTTGCCATCGGCTTGATGTTGCTCTGTTCGGGGCTTACGATCTGGTTCTTCCGATTCAAGAAGTGGTTATAAAGACAGTCCGCTTCGACTTCGGCTTCATTTTCGTCGGTCGGGGTGTTTTTTACCTTTTCAGAAAGTCGTTCCCGAAACCGGGGAGAAATAAAGTACGGATATGACAAGACAAATAGCCGATCCACTGCGGATCGGCTATTTTACAATTACCCGAATTTGTGCTGCCGGCTATTGCAACGCAGGATCGACCTCCGGCGTGCAGGTTATCGAGGCGGTCTTGACCGTGCCATCCGAAGTGGTGAACTCCACCGTAAAAGTATGCACTTCGCCCGGATTGTCGGGAACCGACGTAAAATAAAGTATAAACGAGTAAATCGACAAGGAGGAAAGAGTGTATTCGACCACCCGCAGATCGTCGGGTTGCAAAGCCGACAACGGTTTGTTGTATAGAAATAGAATTTCTTTCCCAAGATCGGAATAAGAATGATAATCGTTCTCTATGTATTCGGCATAGCTTACATACCGAACTCCCATTTTATCGTTCAACGGCGATCCTGCCGGGTATTTGGCGCTCCAATCTTTGTCGCTGGTAACTTTTATGCCGGTGAAATTGTCTGCGAATGCGGTCAAATCCGACCATGGAAGCGACTTCAGATTGTTGTATTCCGTATCGTGATTGCGCTCTGCGATTCGAAGAAAATCGTCGGTATGCTGCGCCCCCTCCTGTTCCGGTGTCTGATAGTACACCGGATCCTCCAGAAGTACCTGAAATCCGGACATGGAATAGAGCGTCGATGGTTTTTCAGCCAGCATGCCGTATAAAACATAGCTCCCGTCCACATAATTTTGAACGAGATATTTCGAATAGCCGGATCCATTTCCAATCCACTCCTCCGGTTCGTTGCAACCAACCAGACTACTCAAAAAAATATAAATCAATAACTTTTTCATTTGCTCAAATTATAAGTGACGGCCGAAAAATCATGATCGTAATCTCTGTCTTCTATTGACTGCGGGCTGACAGGTCCCCTGTCTGTATAGAACGCATTGAATGTATAGTATCCGTCTTTTTGTCCTCCCCAGCCGAAATTGGCATGCACAAATTCTTTCGACTCTGTGTGGTATTGAGTAGGCAAAAAAGCATATCTGGTTATCACGCGTCTTTCACGGAGCAACCAACCGTCCAATACCCATGCGTGACTATTAGTACTGCTCTTCCCGGAATAATAAAATGGAAGTTTTTTCACGAAAATCATATCCCGAACTTTGTCGGTAGTTATAGGCGATAAAGCTATATTTGAATAGCCTAATCCTATGTCACCCAAATATTGGAGTAACTTCACTACGTTTTTCGTTGGGGCGGGAGAACCTCCGTCGTCACTGTGGTATTTCACACCAACTGCCTCTCCCATTTTATTGATGAAATAGGCTACAGCCCATGTTTGGGCATTCATGGATTCCCCACTTACAACAGGTTTCACTAACTGGGGATGTGTTACCGCTTCTTCGATATTAAGCCACATGGCTTCATTCAAAAGCTGATCTCCTATTTGATAAAATTTTTTATTATAATTTAAAGCGTTGAAAACTAAAATTTGTGCAACTGCTATCGGGACACATCCGGCAAAACAGTTTTTGTCATTTTCAATTGGGCATAAATAATTATATGGTTTGGTTTGGTTCCATCGGGTTTTGAGGAGAATGCCTGATTGTTCTTTGGTTTCCCAAGGTTCATAGTCAATACCGACAGGTTGTTGTCCTTCCGGCCACCAATGTTCTATATCGGTAATAGGGCCTCCGACGATGCCGTTTCCGCCACCGCCGGTATCGACACCTCCGATCGCGGCCTGTGCAACCATTTGCAGGGGGAATACCAACTCACCGTCCGCTTCGGCCTGTTCGGGAGTAACCGTTACGGCATACCGGAACTCTTCGGTCGTGAGGCTTCCTTCATCGACGACCGCATAGACCGGCTCCAACCGGTCGTCGGCCCCCAGAATGGCATAGCCCGCCT
>ERZ827181.388-NODE-388-length-61040-cov-8.357596_pt1 | contig 61040 bp, 41 predicted proteins | sample MGYA00519778_ERZ827181 | MGnify/ENA primary metagenome ERZ827181 (study PRJEB31778, sample SAMEA3449273) | human gut metagenome | biome: human gut; feature: human-associated habitat; material: faeces | place: United Kingdom | collected 2010/2012 ...
CCACCGCCTTCCTCCGCCCTTTCCGCTACGCTCCAAGGACGGAGGAAGGCGGTGGAGGAGTTGCACTTCTAACTTGACGGTGGGCACATCTTTTTCACTTCTTTTTTACCTCCAAAAGCTAAATCCACGTACAATGCATTCATATCCAGCCATATGCGAAATCCATATTATCACGTATATCATCAAAACGGAAAATACGCAAAAGAGAAAAGCGAAAAATAATAGACGATTCATTATGTAGTGTACAAAAAATTAGTTTAATTTGCGCCCGTTATTTTAATTCATAACTTTAACAAAGAAAAGCCTGAAACTATCTATGAAAAAGAAAATAAAGATAGAATATACGTTAGCTCCTGCATCAAGCACTATTTTATGGAACGCCATCAGCACTCCATCCGGATTAAGCCGCTGGTTTGCCGATAACGTAACCAGACTTAACAAGACATTTATGTTCAAATGGGGAAAGACCGAAACCAGAGAAGCCGAAATAACCAATTTCCGGACCGAATCATTCATCCGTTTTCACTGGAAAGACGATGAGCCACGCACCTATTTCGAACTAAAAATTTATTACAATGAACTAACCACAGACCTTTCACTAGAAGTGACAGACTTTGTCGAACCCGGTGAAGAAGATGACGTTATCAACCTATGGGACTCTCAAATTGAAGTGCTAAAACGGACGTGCGGTATATAATTTTCTAAAAATATACAAAACATCATGCTCCGCGTTGTTTTTTATGCTACTTTTGCAAGCTGACAACCATATATTAAGGAATGCTACGCATAAAAAAACTAGATATATTCGTATTGAAGAGCTTTTTACTGCTCTTTTCTGGGACGTTTTTCATCTGTCTGTTTATCTTCATGATGCAATTTCTATGGAGGTACGTAGACGAGTTAGTAGGAAAAGGATTAGAGATTAATGTTCTAGCCCAATTTTTCTTTTATTCAGGTCTGACATTGATTCCCCTGTCGCTTCCTCTGGCCATCCTACTGGCTGCACTCATGACATTCGGAAACTTTGGTGAGCGGTACGAACTGTTATCCATGAAGGCAGCAGGCATCCCCCTACTCCGTATCATGCGGCCAGTCGTACTGTTCTGCATGTTTCTGGGAGGCATGTCATTCTTTTTCCAGAACGAAATCGGTCCGCGTGCCCAAAAGCAACTATGGACACTCTTGGTTTCCATGAAGCAAAAATCTCCTGAAGTAGACATACCGGAAGGAGTATTTTATAGTGATATCGACGGTTATAACATTTATGTCAAGCACAAAGACCGGGAGACAGGTATGCTGAAAGACGTATTAATATACAACTTTTCCGATGGATTCGAAAATGCACATATCATCTGGGCGGAAGAAGGAAAGTTGGAACTGACCGCCGACAAGCAGCATCTTTTCCTTCATTTGTATAATGGTGAACAATTTGAGAACCTGAAATCCCAATCTGTCATTTCACGTAACGTCCCCTACCGCCGCGAATCATTCAAGGAAAAGCATACACTTATCCAATTCGATTCTGATTTCAATATGGTAGACGGAAGTTTCCTCGACCAACGCTCGGATATCAAGAATATGCGGGAAATCTCCCAGGCTATTGATTCGTTGGAAATACACGCCGACAGTGTAGGACGCGCTTACTTCAACGATGTCATTAACTCTACTTACAAGACACCGGTACTGACCAAAGCCGATTCTACCAAATTGGAGAAACTGAACGTGGCATACCTGAATACTGACAGCATCTTCAATTCCATGACTTCGCAAGAAAAGTCTCAAACATTGAGCAAGACGGAAAACAGGATTTCCTCGTTGGCATCCGACTGGGAGATGAAAAGCTTTATGAGCAAAAGTACGGACGGAAATATCCGTTCGCACCGTTCCGACTGGCACAAGAAAATCACTCTTTCGTTGGCTTGTATCATCTTTTTCTTTATCGGAGCACCGCTGGGAGCCATTATCCGCAAGGGCGGACTGGGTATGCCGGTCGTGATATCCGTGCTGATTTTTGTGGTGTATTACATTATCGACTCGGGCGCGACCCGTATCGGGAAAAGCGGCGAGATGAATGTGGCGCTGGGTACCTGGATGAGTACACTCGTGCTGGCACCCGTAGGAGCGTTCTTCACTTATAAGTCAAACAAAGATTCGGTGGTGTTCAATATTGACACGTATGCGGCGTTTTTCCGCAAGGTGTTTGGCATCCGCTTGTCGAGACACCTGTTTAAGAAAGAAGTGATTATCCATACACCCGAATACCGGAAAGATGTCGAGGCGCTGGAACACATCAGCGCATTGTGTGAAGACTATATGCGTATGCATCGGTTGAAAGGATTGCCTAATTATATCAAGCTATTCATGAACAACAAGCCGGACGATGCCATCACTGATATCAGCAGGCAAATGGAAGCGGTGATAGAGGAACTCTCGAATTCGAAAGATCCAATCTTGCTGAACGCGATGAACAATTATCCTTTCCTGGCGGTTAAGGCTCATAAGAGTCCGTTCGGGAACCGCTGGCTTAACTTGGCGTTAGGTATCGTGGTACCTGCAGGATTGTTGGTGTACCTTCATATCTGGCGGTTCAGGCTACGGCTGGAGAAAGATTTAAAAAACATTATCCGGACCAACGGACAGGTTATACAACAAATAAAAGACCAACATTATTATTCATAACAATAACGCATTATGGACAAGATAAAGCTAAATACCGTAGAAGAAGCCATTGAGGACTTCCGTAAAGGAGAATTTGTAATCGTAGTAGATGATGAAGACCGCGAAAATGAAGGCGACCTTATCATTGCAGCCGAGCTGATTACGCCTGAAAAAGTGAACTTTATGCTGAAACATGCCCGCGGGGTGCTTTGTGCGCCGATTACGATGTCCCGATGCAAGGAGCTCGACCTTCCGTGCCAGGTAATCAATAACACATCGGTTTTAGGGACTCCGTTTACGGTGACTATCGATAAGCTGGAGGGATGTACTACAGGAGTTTCGGCTGCCGACCGTGCCGCTACCATCCGTGCGCTTGCCGACCCGGCATCGGTTCCTGAAACTTTTGGCCGTCCCGGACATATAAACCCGCTTTATGCGCAAGACAAAGGGGTGCTCCGCCGTGCGGGACATACCGAAGCGAGTATCGACCTCGCCAAGCTGGCAGGGCTTTATCCCGCGGCTGCTTTGATGGAAGTGATGAACGAGGACGGTACGATGGCACGCCTTCCCGAACTGCGCCAGATGGCGGACCAATATGGGTTTAAGCTGATATCGATTGCCGACTTGATAGCCTATCGTTTGAAGCAAGAGTCGCTGGTAGAGCGGGGTGTGGAGGTAGACATGCCTACCGGATACGGACATTTCCGCCTGATACCTTTCCGCCAGAAAAGCAACGGCCTGGAACACGTGGCGTTGATAAAGGGACACTTCGAGCCTGATGAACCCGTATTGGTGCGTGTACATTCGTCGTGTGCTACGGGCGACATTTTCGGTTCTTTGCGTTGCGATTGCGGAGAACAGCTTCATAAAGCCATGCAAATGATAGAAAGAGAAGGCAAAGGTGCCGTTATCTACCTTATTCAGGAAGGACGTGGCATCGGATTGATGGAAAAAATGAAAGCCTACAAGCTCCAGGAAGAAGGCATGGACACCGTAGACGCCAACATCTGCCTCGGACACCAAGCCGATGAACGCGACTATGGAGTAGGCGCACAAATCCTGCGTGAGGTAGGCATTCACAAGATGCGTCTGCTTACCAATAATCCTGTAAAACGGGTGGGACTGGAAGCCTACGGATTGGAAATCGTGGAGAATGTGCCCATCGAGGTCACACCTAACGTTTACAACGAACGTTACCTGCATACGAAGAAAGACCGCATGGGACATACGTTGCATTTTAAGAATTAGAATTGAAAATCAAAAATTAAAAATTGATGATTATGGAAACAAATGATTTGGCAAAAGTGTACGCGTCTAAAGCAAAGGCCGTACAAGCTACACTGATGCGCAATGTCTACACATGGATGACATTGGCGCTGGTCATTACCGGATTGGTATCTTTATACGTGGCAAAATCATACACGTTACTCTCGATGATTATTGAAAACCGGATGCTTTTCTGGGGGCTTCTGATAGCTGAAATAGGATTGGTCATCTACCTTTCCGCACGCATCCACCGGATTGCTTTCAGCACCGCTACCCTGCTTTTTATCGCCTACTCCATTCTGAACGGAGTCACACTCGCCTTTATCTTTATGATATACACCATGAGTTCCATTGCCACCACATTCTTTGTTACGGCAGGTACCTTTGGCGTAATGGCACTCTATGGCTATGTAACCAAGAAAGACTTGAGCCGTATCGGAAATATCTGCATCATGGCACTGATCGGACTTATCATTGCTTCACTGGTCAACCTGTTCCTGCATAACTCAATGATGGATTTAATCATTTCGGGTATCGGTGTGTTGATTTTCACGGGGCTTACGGCTTATGATTCACAAAAAATCAAGCAACTATTAACAGGAGAAGACATAGCGATAAATGATACCACCCAAAAGATTGCCCTGATGGGTGCCATGACACTCTATCTCGACTTTATCAATCTTTTCTTGTATTTACTTCGGTTCTTAGGCGACAGAAAGTAATAAATGTTTTTATATGTCATAAAAAATGCTTTATTTTGCACCGATTTTGAACTAAAATTAAAAAGAAGAATATGAATCAACTTTCAGAACGTTTAAACAGTTTGTCACCCTCGGCTACGCTGGCTATGTCGCAAAAGAGCGGCGAGCTTAAGGCTCAGGGCGTAGATGTAATCAACATGAGTGTCGGCGAACCCGACTTCAACACTCCCGACCATATCAAGGAAGCCGCTAAAAAAGCGATTGACGAAAACTATTCGCGCTATTCTCCTGTAGCCGGTTATCCCACATTGCGAAACGCCATTGTAGAAAAACTGAAAAAAGAAAACGGACTGGAATATACAGCAGCCCAAATCAGTTGTGCCAACGGTGCCAAGCAGTCGGTATGCAACACGATTATGGCTTTGGTAAACAAAGGAGATGAAGTCATTGTCCCTGCTCCTTATTGGGTAAGCTATCCCGAAATGGTGAAACTGGCAGAAGGTACTCCCGTCATTGTGCGTGCGGGTATCGAGCAAGACTTCAAGATTACTCCCGAACAACTGGAAGCGGCTATCACTCCTAAGACGCGCGCCCTGATTCTTTGCTCGCCTTCGAACCCTACCGGCTCGGTATACAGCAAGGAAGAACTGGCGGGACTGGCTTCAGTATTGGCTAAGCACGAGCGTGTCATTACCATTGCCGATGAAATCTATGAGCACATCAACTACATCGGCAAACACGAAAGCATCGCCCAGTTCAGCGAAATCAAAGACCGTGTGGTTATTGTCAACGGCGTATCGAAAGCGTATGCCATGACGGGCTGGCGTATCGGATTTATCGCCGCTCCCGAATGGATTGTGAAAGGTGTCAACAAGCTTCAGGGACAATATACTTCTGGTCCGTGCTCGGTATCACAGAAAGCAGCCGAAGCCGCTTACACTGGCACACAGGCTCCGGTAGAAGAAATGCGCCAAGCATTCGAACGCCGTCGTGATTTGATTGTGAAACTGGCAAAAGAAATACCCGGATTCGAAGTAAACGTTCCGGAAGGTGCTTTCTACCTCTTCCCGAAATGCGACTTCTTCTTTGGCAAGAAAGACGGCGACCGTGTCATCAACAACGCCGATGACCTTGCCATGTACCTGCTCGAAGTAGGCCACGTAGCCTGCGTGGGCGGAACATCCTTCGGTGCCCCTGAATGTATCCGCATGAGTTACGCCACTTCCGATGAAAACATCATCGAAGCCATGCGCCGCATCAAGGAAACACTGGCAAAACTGAAATAAAAAGTTTTCCAAGAAACTGTTTTGAATTACTACAAAAAGTTTTTCTTAGCTTAATGTGTTCGTCTTGTGCGTACTTTGGGCGATAAATTCAAAACGATTTCTAACTAAATAAAGAACCGGGAATAAAGAATAACGATTTGTTTATTCTTCATTCTCGGTTCTTTATTTTTTACTGTTCTGCTACCAAATACAGCACCCGGCTGGCATAATCATTCAGCTTGTGATAGTCCACCTTATGCGTGTAAGGGATTTCCAAACCGTTTTCCATCAAGAACTTGCCCGAATACGCTTTCCCTTCGAACGGGAGAGGCTCGTTATCGATACGGTTCAACTCTTTGACCCGATACATCTTTGCCGGGTCAAGCCCTGCCATGCGCACACGGGGCAAATGCTGGTTATAAAACGTTTCCATTTTCCACCAATAAAATACCGCCTTGTCTTTCTCGGGCGAAGTGTACATCAGAGATGCCACACCCAAGCAGTCGTAGGGAGAAACCAGACGGTAGATATCCCCGAACTGCACTACGGGACGAATCATCTTGTAATCGGCTATTGCCTTCCGGCAAATCTCCTTCTCCTCCTCGGTCATGTTCTTTGGCTGGATTTCCATGCCCAGACGCCCGCTCATCGCCACATCGATACGGTATTTGATAGGAACGGTACGGAAGACCTGATGATTGGGAGCCGAACTGATGTGGGACGCCATGGCAATCGCCGGAAAGAAATACGAGGTGCCCCATTGCATGTAAATGCGCTGGAGGGCATCGGTATTGTCGCTCACCCAGAACTCGTCGAACCAAGGCAAGTACCCCCAGTTGGCACGTCCTCCGCCGCTGGCACAAGCCTGGATAGTAAGGTCAGGATATTTGGCACGGATACGGTTGCATACACTCTCGAAGCCACGATGATACTCGATGTACATGTGGCTCTGGTTATCATGGGTCAGGTAATTTGAACCGTGGTTCATAATCGCCATATTGGCGTCCCACTTGATATACTCGATTTCGGGATACTTGCTCATCAGGTCATCCACCACGCCGAACACGAAATCCTGCACTTCGGGATTGCCGAGGTCAAGTACAACCTGCGTTCCGCCACGTCCCAATACCGGGTCGCGCTGGGGAGCTTTCACTATCCATTCGGGATGCTTCTCGTAGAGTTCGCTCGTAGTATTCGACATTTCCGGTTCTATCCAGATACCGAATCCCACATGATGTTTCTTCGCATCACGGAGCAATCCCTCAATGCCTTCAGGAAGCTTACGGGTATCTACCACCCAGTCGCCCAACGAAGAATTATCGGTATTGCGCTGGTACTTGCCTCCGAACCATCCGTCATCCATCACAAACAATTCGCCGCCCATTGATTCGATGTCCGCCATCATCTGTTCCATGCCTTGCTGGTTGATGTCGAAGTAAACACCTTCCCAGCTATTGAGCAAGATTTTGCGAGGCTTGTCTCCATGCGCCAGCTTATAAGTGCGTCCCCAGCGGTGAAAGTTCCGGCTGGCTCCGCTCAACCCTTCGTCCGAATAAGTAAGGGCAAGCACCGGAGTCTTGAACGTTTCGCCTTTCTGCAAATGATACATGGAATTATCTTCATTGATACCGGCAAAGAACTGGTGGTATTCGCTATCATCGGTGTCAATACGGAGCTTATAATTTCCTGTATAGCAAAGTGCCGCACCAATGGTCCGCCCTACGTTTTCCTGTGGACGACCGTCGAGCGAGAACATCACTTCGGCATGTGCCGTATGCGAATTGCGCACCCCGTCCTTGTTCTTTATCACTTTCATGCCCGGCTCCAACGGTTCCTGAGCCAAACGCCCTTCGTTCGCCCACGAACCATACAGGCTGGAGAGCCATACATTGCCCCTGCGGATGGGCAGGTAAGCCGAAGCGAACTGGTTGAGCACTACGGGTTTCTTTTCTTCGTTCGTTATCTCGGTCCAGGTCTCAATGATGTCCACATCCTGATAAGCCCGGTAACATACGTTGACATAAAATGGATACACCTTATCTTTCAAGCGGACAGAAACTTCCGTTGTCTTATCCCCATCGGTCGTAGCCACGCTTTCCACCACCAGCTGTGTTGACATGTTCCCGTCGGCATGGCATACCGAGAGCGCCGTTTCAGCCGGAGTATTCATCCCATACACCGGATAAGCAGCCTGATTGCACGTACGCACCGCATCAATCTGTTTCAGATCCGCATCGCCCAGCTTCGTACCATAATATACATATTTCAATTCTCCCCCTTGCGGTGCGTCAATCACCAGCGAGGTTTCGGGAGTAGAGAGGCGCACAAGTTGCTCTTGCGCCCATACACCGGAAGCGAAAAGCGAAGCTCCGGCAACTAATAAGACTTTAGCTTTCATGTTTTTCATGATGAGTTGTTTTAAATGATATCAATGCAAAAGTAGGCATATTCCACCAATGCGAATGATACTGTTTTATCTTTTTCATTACAGATAGTGCGGATTATTACAGAAAATGCTATATATTTGCTGAAAGAAACCTTAAAACGAATTACGGATGATGAAACAACTGCATTTAACCCTGCTCTTGCTTGCCTCCCTTCTTTTGGCAAGTTGCTCTACCGTCCCGCTCACCGGACGGAAACAAATGCTTTTGGTATCGGATAGCGAAGTGCTGTCCTCCAGTCTTACCCAATACAACGACTATATCAAGTCGGCTAAGAAATCAGCCAATGCCGCACAAACCGCCATGGTGGTACGGGTAGGGAAAAAGATAGCCTCCGCCACCGAAGCCTACCTGCGCGCGAACGGCATGGCATCGGAAATCCAGAACTTCGCGTGGGAATTCAATCTCATACAAGACCCGCAAGTGAACGCCTTCTGCATGCCGGGCGGCAAGATTGTAGTTTATGAAGGACTGATGAAGCTGGTCTCGTCCGATGACGAACTGGCGGTAGTGGTAGGACATGAAGTGGCACATGCCGTAGCAAAGCATAGCAATGAACGCCTGAGCCAACAAGTAATGGCGCAATATGGTGCGAATATCCTCAATTCGCTGGTAAGCGACAAGAGTTCTGCGGTGCAAAAGGTTGCAGGCACGGTTTACGGCATCGGCGCACAATACGGCATGATGCTTCCCTTCTCGCGCAAACACGAATCGGAAGCAGACTATATGGGGCTGGTATTCATGACCATGGCTGGGTACAATCCCGATGTAGCCGTCGGATTCTGGCAAAAGATGTCGGCAGGAAGCGGAGGGTCTGTACCCGAGTTTATGAGCACACACCCCAGCGACGCCACGCGTATCGCCGATATCCGGAAAGAACTGCCGGGCATCAAGGCGAAATATGGCAAATGATGAACATTTACTATTTGACAATTTACAATTTACGATTTACGATTTACGATTTATCCCCTAATCCTATTTTGTACATTGCGAATAGAAATGAAATAAATTGTAAATCGTAAATTGCTAAATTGTAAATGAAACAACTCTTTCTTTCACTCGCGGCCATGCTTTGCGCTTTGTGCGCACAAGCACAAGAGAGAGCCTTCCTTCCCCTGTCGGGCACCTGGGAAAGTTCGTTAGGCACTTGCCGGCTTCCGGGCACCACCGATGAAAACAAATTAGGCAATCCGGCACAGGCACCTTACGTTACCAGCCAACTGACCCGGCTCCATTCGTATAGCGGACAAGTCACCTACGAGCGCGACTTCACCTTGCCCGAAGGATTTGCCGGAAAGAAACTCCGCCTGATTATGGAGCGCACCAAGCCCAGTACACTTTGGATAGACGGAGACAGCATCGGAAGCTTCTCACACCTCTATGCCCCTCATTGTTATGAACTTCCTTCCCTGAAACCAGGCAAGCACCATATTGTCCTGCGTATAGACAATTCTGAAACATCAGTACCGAAAGAAATACAAAGTTCACATGCTTGGACCGATGCCACACAAACCAACTGGAACGGTATCTTAGGCAAATTCGGGATAGAAGCCTACGATACACCTTATATAAATAAGGTACAAGTCTACCCATCTGTATCTGAAAAATGCGCCCGCATAACATTGGAGGTATGGTCCGACTATCCCTGTTCAGCAATTGTCAGTATCCAAGGAAAAGCATGGAATACCCCTACTACACACGTGCTTCCCACCTTCGAGAAAAACATAACCTTGCAACAGGGTGCCAATTCGTTTACCTTTACACTTGGCATGGGAGAGTCTCCGCTGCTATGGAGCGAATTTCATCCTGCCTTGTATGGACTGGACATTGCACTTAACAACGGGCACTCACACGACCAGCAACACATAGATTTCGGAATGCGTGAATTCGGTACAGAAAACACGCAATTTGTTTTAAACGACAAGAAAATATTGCTTCGCGGCAAACACGATGCCTGCGTCTTTCCTCTTACCGGATATGCACCAATGGATGTGGAAACATGGCGCAACATATTCCGCATAGCCAAACGATATGGCATCAATCACTACCGGTGCCATTCGTACACTCCTCCCGAAGCAGCCTTGAAAGCAGCCGATATAGAAGGTATCTATTTCCAAGTGGAACTTCCACTTTGGGGAGCCATACAGCGTAACAATATATCGTTGAACACATTCCTGAAACGAGAAGGCAACATGATATTGGACTGGCTGGGCAATCATCCTTCGTTCATGATGCTGGGACTAGGCAATGAGCTGCACGGAGACATTGACGTAATGCGCGAGTGGCTTGACGAGTTCCGCCGGAAAGACCTACGGCACTTGTATTGTTTCGGTTCGAACAACAATCTGGGTTGGCAAGGTCCGCAAGATGGAGAAGACTTTTTCGTAACGTGCCGGGTAGGCGGAGGCGAAGGATATTCGACTCATGTACGTTCTTCCTTCGCATACGTGGATGCAGAAAAGGGAGGCATCCTGAACAACACCCGTCCCAATACAACCGCCAATTATGCACAAGCCATCGCCCGGTGTCCCCGTCCCGTAGTGGGACATGAGACCTGCCAGTTCCAGATTTATCCCGACTTCCAGCAAATTGCGAAATACAAAGGCGTGCTGTATCCATACAATCTGGAAATATTCCGTAACCGGCTGAAAGAAAATCACCTACACGACCAAGCCGAAGCTTTCCATCGTGCTACGGGACATTTCTCTGTGGCATGTTACAAAGCCGATATCGAATATGCCCTGCGCACACCCGGCTTCGGAGGTTTCCAAATGCTCGACCTGCAGGATTACCCCGGACAAGGCTCGGCACTGGTAGGCATACTTGACGCCTTTATGGAAAGCAAAGGCATTATAGACCCCGAAACCTTCTACGGATTCTGTGCACCGGTAGTCCCTCTGGCAGAGATGAAAGACTTCTGCTGGCGGAACACCCAAACCCTTCAGGTACGTGTAGCCCTTTCGAATTACGAAGAAAACGACTGGAACACCCCTATCCGCTGGCAATTGATATCAGATGACGGGACGTGGGAAAAGAAAGGCACACTCTCCTACTCCGCACCGCAAGGAAATGTCACGCCCATAGGAAACATCGAGCTTCCCCTCAACGAACTGAAGACCGCGCAACGCCTGACCCTGAACTTACAGACAGGAAGATACCACAATTATTACCATCTTTGGGTTTACCCCGAAGAACAGGAAAACACGGAGGGAGTTTACGTCGATTCCCTACTTAACAAGCAGGTGAAAGCCAAGCTGGCAAAGGGAGAAACCGTACTCTTGCTTCCCCGCCACAAGGACATCGGGAAACAAAGCGTAGGAGGCATGTTCACACCCGATTATTGGAACTATGCCATGTTCAAGACCATATCGGAAAATGCAGGCAAAGAGGTTTCGCCGGGTACGATGTCGATATTGACAAATCCCGCACATCCCTTATTCTGCCACTTCCCTACCGAAGAACATAGTGACTGGCAATGGTGGAGCATCACCCGGAATTCGCGTCCGATGATACTGAACCACACAAACAAGGCATACCGCCCCGTAGTGCAAGTCATTGATAACATCGAACGGAACCACAAACTGGGTATCGTCTTCGAGTTCCGCATCGGAAAAGGAAAGCTTCTGGTATGCACCACCGACCTCAATGCCATTAAAGGCACACCCGAAGGAAACCAGTTCCGCACCGCCCTGCTCCGCTATGCAAAGTCGGCACAATTCCAGCCCGACACCGTATTGACATGGGAAGAACTGACCCGGCTTTTCACCGAGGACATCATCCAACGAGATATACAAGGAGTAAAGAATCAATCGGACTATAGTTCGAATGTGCCAATGTGAGAATGTGCCAATGTGAAAATGTGAGAATGTGCTAATGTGAGAATGCATTGGCTCATTAGCAAATTAACACATTGTCACATTAACGAATTAACACATTGTCACATTAACGAATTAATGCATTGGCTCATTAGCAAATTAATAAATTTAAGACCATGATAGTAAAAGACAAAAACGTTATCCGCGAAATTACTCCTCTTTCGGAAAAAGACTGCTTCTACATTGCCGACCGAAGGAAAAGCGAATTCACTTATCCGATGCATTGCCACAAGGAATTCGAACTGAACTTCGTAATCAATGCCCCCGGAGTACAACGTATCGTAGGCGACTCTGCAGAAATCATCGGCGAATACGACCTGGTACTCATCACCAGTCCAGATTTGGAGCATGTATGGGAACAACATGATTGCAAAAGCAAGGACGTTCGGGAAATCACCATCCAGTTCTCACCCCAATTCATGAAAACTTTACTCAGCACCAATCAATTCGACCGCGTCATGAAAATGTTCGACAAGGCACAAAACGGACTGAGTTTCCCCATGCAAGCCATTATGAAAGTCTATGCCCTGATAGACGAACTGCCCGACACGAAAGGTTTCTATGCCGTAACTCGCTTCCTTACCCTTTTATATGAACTTTCCATGTTCACCGAAGAAGCACGCGTGCTATCCAGTTCTTCGTTCGCGAAAATCCAACAACACTCAGACAGTCGCAGAGTGCAGAAAGTACAAGACTATATCAACCAGCATTACAAAGAAGAAATCCGGCTGAACCAACTGGCAGATATGGTCGGAATGACCGAAGTATCGTTCAGCCGCTTCTTTAAACTCCGCACGGGCAAAAATCTGTCCGATTACATCATTGACATCCGTCTGGGACATGCCACACGCATGCTGGTAGACTCCACCATGAGCATCGCAGAAATCTGTTACGAATCAGGATTCAACAACCTTTCCAATTTCAACCGCATCTTCAAAAAGAAAAAACTGGCATCCCCTAAAGACTTCCGGGATAATTACAAGAAGAAACGGATTCTGATATAGAACTGTTTTGCATGTACCGTATGCCGATTGGGAAGAGTTGTTGAGAAGCTGTTTTGAATTTCTCCAAAAAGTTTTTCTTGGCTTGATGTATCCGTTTTCGTGTGTGCTTTGGGCGATTTTTTGGTCCTTTTCGCTCCTGTTCTTCGTCAGATAGCCCGCTATCTTCCTCATCACAGAAGCAAAAATGCCTCAAAAACTCATCCCAAATCATCGCACGATAAATTCAAAACAGCTTCTGAAAGGCTTCACCGTACTTCACATTCCAGTCCTCTTAAAATCCTAAGGTGCAAGGACTGCAGTCCTACCCTATATAGGACTGTAGTCCTATTCCAATGGGACAGCAGTCCTGACTCGGTAGGACTCTTTACGCAATAAACTGCCTCCGCCCGTCAATCATTTCTATTCGCCTGCGCAAAGCATCTTTCCCTGTTATCCACCACTTCTATTTCATCAAAAATATCATCTTTTTATAGAATCGGATAAAATAGTATCAATTTCGTATTTCCGTATAGGCTATATTTGCAAAAAACAAATCTAATAGCTTATGTGGAAACAAATAATTTTATCCGTTTTAATTTTACCAGCGTTCCTCATCGGTTGTACATCCACACCGAAAGAGGTGTCTTCACCATTTATTCAAGTCAAGAACGGACAGTTCATCCGTAACGGACAACCTTATTATTATATAGGAGCCAACTTCTGGTACGGTGCCATCCTTGCCTCGGAAGGAACGGGAGGCAACCGCGAACGCCTGCACCGGGAACTCGACTTCCTGAAAGCCATCGGCGTGGACAACCTGCGCATCCTGGTCGGATCGGACGGAAAGCGAGGCGTCCCCACCAAAGTGGAACCGACCCTGCAAGAAGCTCCGGGCATCTATAATGATACTATTCTGGCAGGATTAGACTACTTATTGGCAGAAATGGAAAAGCGCGACATGGTGGCGGTGCTCTACCTGAACAATTCGTGGGAATGGAGCGGAGGATATAGCCAATACCTCGCTTGGGCAAGAGGAGACAAGGCTCCCGTGCCTGCCGTAGACGGATGGCCCGCTTTCATGGACTATGTGAAAGAGTTCGTGGTATCAGACAGCGCACAAGCCCTCTTCGCCAATCACGTGAAATACATCCTCACCCGCACCAACCGGTACACCCACCGGAAATATACAGACGACCCGACCATCATGTCGTGGCAAATCGGGAACGAACCCCGTGCTTTCGCTTCCGACTCTATCCATAAAGCAGCCTTCGCCAAGTGGATGAGCAAGACTTCTTCCCTTATCCGCTCGCTTGACCCGAACCATCTTATTTCTACAGGAAGCGAAGGCAAACACGGATGTGAAGAAGACATTGCCCTCTTCGAGAAAGTCCATGCCGATACAAACATCGACTACATGAACATCCACATCTGGCCCTACAATTGGGGCTGGGCACCGAAGGACAGCCTTCAAGAGAATCTAGAAAAAGCCTGCACAAACACGCAAGCCTATATCAACGAACATCTGAATATAGCAAAAAAGTATCAGAAGCCGCTTGTACTGGAAGAGTTCGGCTATCCGCGTGACAGTTTTCAATTTGGTAAAAACATATCAACCCATGCCCGTGACGGGTATTACAAGTGTATCTTTGATTTAATAGTTAAACACGCAACCCATCAAAGCCTGTTGGCTGGTTGCAACTTCTGGGGCTGGGGCGGTTTAGCCGTTCCCTCCTCGGAACATGTTTTCTGGCAGTCCGGAGACGATTATACAGGCGACCCCGCCCAGGAAGAGCAAGGATTGAACTCGGTTTTCGCATCCGACTCCAGTACGATAAGCCTTATCCATACGGCAAATAAAGCATTGCTGCACAAGCCAGAAACTTCTTCGAAATAAATATTACGAAGGTGTATCAAGATTGATAAAATTATATTAGTTTATCCGTTAAGTATGCGGTAATTTTGCCAATGACAAAAAACGGTACGGCATAGTTACCGGCATACAGACGGCATACTATAATGTAACCTTAACTATTAACAATTCATCCTAATTTATCATGAACAAACATGCAAAAAGAACTGCATTTGCGGCAGGAATCTGTTTATCCCTGATAGGCATAAGCACTCCGCAAGCCTTGGCAGCCCCGGCAGAACTCTACGCCTCGCAACAGGCAAAGAAAGTGTCGGGCGTCATCATCGATGCCACGGGACTTCCCGTCATCGGAGCGAACGTACTTGAGAAAGGCACGACAAATGGTGTCATCACGGATCTGGACGGCAATTTCACACTCAATGTGAAAACGGGCGCAACACTGGTCATTACCTACATCGGCTATCAGCCTCAAGAAATCAAGGTGGGCAACCAAACTATGTTTAACATTACCCTGAAAGAAGATTCCGAAATGCTCGATGAAGTCGTAGTAGTAGGCTATGGTACAATGAAAAAGAGCGACCTTTCGGGAGCTTCGGTATCGATGGATGAAGACGCCATCAAAGGCTCTGTCATCACCAACCTCGACCAGTCGCTCCAAGGACGTGCGGCAGGTGTGGCTGCGGTCAGCACTTCTGGTGCGCCGGGATCGGCTTCTTCTATCCGTGTGCGTGGTCAAGCTACCATCAACTCAAACGCTGAACCATTGTATGTAATCGATGGTGTCATTGTACAAGGTGGCGGACAAAGCGGTTCCGACTTCGGACTGGGAGACGCACTGGGCAACGGTTCCGTATCAACTATCTCCCCACTTTCTACCATCAACCCGCAAGATATCGTATCGATGGAAATCTTGAAAGACGCTTCCGCTACCGCCATCTATGGTGCGCAAGGCGCGAACGGCGTTATCTTGATTACCACCAAACGTGGTAAAACAGGCGAGGCGAAATTTACGTATGACGGCATGGTAGCCGTACAACGCCAGACCAAACGTCTTGATATCATGAACCTACGTGAATTTGCCGACTTCTACAATGATTTCGTAGAAGTAGGCGAACTGGACTTCAGCAACATTTATGGTGACCCGTCACTCTTAGGCGTAGGAACAAACTGGCAAGACGCCATCTTCCGCACAGCTTTGCAACACCAACACCAAGTATCAGCACAAGGAGGTAGTGAAAAAGTGAAATACTACGTTTCAGGGTCGTATATGGATCAAGACGGTACGTTGATAGGCTCCAGCTTCAACCGTTATTCATTCCGTACCAACTTGGATGCCGAACTGAAACCGTGGTTGAAAATCGGCTTGAACGCCACGTATTCATCGACCAAAGACGACTTGAAGTTGGCAGACAGCGACCAAGGTATCATCAACTACTCACTGACCACCCCGCCCGATATCCCTATTTATGATATCGACGGCAATTACTCATCGGTCATCCGGGAAGGTTATACAAGTCCTAACCCTATCGCCTTGGCATTAATGGATCAAATCTTACTCTACCGTCAGAAACTGACAGGAAGTATCTTCGCAGATGTGACGCTGATGAAAAACCTGACTTGGCATGCCGAATTCGGTTATGATATCAGTTACAGTAAAGGTGAACGCTACGAACCGCGAGTAGACTTAGGCAACTGGAAACGAGATAGCAACATGAGTTCCATTCAAAAGAATAACAGTACCTTCTGGCAACTGAAAAACTACGTGACTTACACAGGACAGATAGACAAGCACGGATTTACGGCAATGGTGGGACAAGAAATGTGGGCTTCGAACTACGACAACACATCGATACAGAATACCAACTTGGCGTCGGACGCTGTACATAATCCGGCTTTAGGTGCAGGTACTCCCTCTATCAACTCCGGATTTGGAAGCTCTTCGATGGCTTCATTCTTTACCCGTCTGACCTATAATTACGATGACCGCTACTTGGGAACTTATACTTACCGTTACGATGGTTCATCTAACTTCGGACCGGAAAACCGTTGGGCTGGGTTCCATGCCGTAGCTGCCTCTTGGCGTTTCTCGAACGAGAAGTTCTTCGAACCTATCCGCAACGTCATCAATAACGGTAAACTCCGTCTTGGCTGGGGACAAACCGGTAACTCCAATATCGGCGGATACCGCTGGGGAGCATCCATCTCGCGTATGCCGACCGGACTGGGATTGGGATACCGTCAGTCGAACATCGCCAATCCAGGCGTGAAATGGGAAACACAGGAACAAGTGAACGTGGGACTTGACTTAGGGTTCTTCAACGACCGCATCGGACTGACCGTAGACTGGTATAAGAAAGTATCAAAAGATATGTTGATGTCACTTCAATTGCCCTCCTACATGGGAACATCGGGAAACGCTTCATCTGTGCTTGCAGCTCCTATGGGTAATTACGGCGACATTGAAAATACCGGATGGGAAATCACCCTGAACACACATCCGCTCATCGGAGCGTTCCAATGGGATTCCGATTTCCAGATTTCGTTCAACAAGAACAAACTACGTGCTTTGGACGGTACAGCCAACGCGCAAATCGTAGGCTACGGACAATGGAATGATATAGTGAGTGTATCCGAAGTGGGCGAATCGCTTTATAACTTCTATGGTTATGTATGCGATGGCGTGTACGAAGACCTGCGCGACCTGCAGACTTCACCGAAACCCGCCAAATATCCCGCCAACGGCGTATTCAACCGCACCAATACCGTATGGGTGGGCGATATCAAGTATAAGGATTTGAACGGTGATGGTATCATTGACGAAAACGACCGCACCAATATCGGCTCTCCGCTGCCCAAGTTCACTTTCGGATGGACCAACACCTTCCGTTACAAGAACTTCGACCTGACCATCTTTCTGAACGGTTCATACGGGAACAAGGTATATAATTACATGGCGATGAAACTGACACACATGAACTCGCCCTGGCAGAATCAGTTGAACGCAGTAAACGACCGTGCGCAAGTAGTGCCCATCGACCCCAACAAGGATTACTCGCAAGGAGTGAACGTAAACGGCGTGACTGTAGAGAACTGGTACGATGATGTGACCAATGTAAAGGTTGCAAATTCAGGCACAAAGACTCCTCGCGCCTCTATCCAAGACCCGAACGACAACGACCGTATCAGCGACCGCTACATCGAGGACGGTTCCTACATCCGCCTGAAGAACATCACATTGGGATACACCTTCCCCAGCAAGCTCATCAACAAATGGGGATTGGATAACTTGCGTATCTACGCCAACATCCAAAACTTGCTGACCATTACCGGCTACGATGGCTACGACCCTGAAATCGGTGCCAGTACAGCCAGTCCCAACGTGTATGGTTTGGATAATGGACGTTACCCTTCGCCAACGGTTTATTCCTTCGGATTGAACATTTCTTTCTAACCTTATTAATATAACAAGAATTATGAAACTGAATACTTTCAAACATATAGCATTGGCAACTCTTTTCGGACTGGGACTGTCTTCCTGCGAAGATTTTCTGGATCGCCCGGCTGAAGATACCTATAACGTAGACAACTTCTACGCCAACGACGACCAGTGCATTCAGGGCGTAAATCCGCTCTACAATTCACCGTGGTTCGATTTCTCCCGCGGTTTCTTCAAAGTAGCCGAAGTGCTTTCGGGCAACTACTACTGGGGTTCATCACCCTACCTTACTTTTACAGTAAACGGTACGGATGAAGACCTAATCAATATGTCATACTCGTTGTGGTCGGTTAATGCGTATGCCAACACCATCCGCGAACGGCTCGCTACAGCCAACGCTTCGCCCGAAACTATTAACACTTGTATCGGCGAATGCTTAACATGGAAAGCAATGGCATACTTCTATCTGGTACGCATCTTCGGTGCCGTGCCTATCGTACACAGCAACTCTGCCGACATTGCCGCCGGAAATTACAACGAGAAATACAAAGTCCAGATTCCGGATGTGTACGAATACATCATTATGACATTGGAAAAAGCCATCGAATTGCTTCCGGCTACCAATTCAGAAGGACGTATTGACCAATACACCGCAAAAGGATTATTGGCAAAAGTATACCTTACAAAATCAGGGTACGGTATGAGCGGTTCACGCAACGAAGACGACTTGCGCCAAGCAGCAGCTTACGCTAAAGACGTCATCGACAACTCAGGAAGACATTTGCTAAGTAATTACTCTGACATCTTCCGTTTGGCAAACAACACCAACGAAGAATGTCTGTTATCTTGGCACTGGTCTCCTTCTACAGAAGTCTGGACCTGCCAAAACCAAATGCAGTCCGACCTTGCCATCGTTGGATTCGATGAATTCGGTGACTGCTGGGGAGGTTATAATGGACCGTCGGTAGACCTGCAAGACGCTTTCGGAGAAAATGCCCTCAGCCCAACCCGGTACAACGGAGACGCACGCCGTAAAGCTACCATGATGATGTGTGGGGACGTATATGAATACTTCTGGCAAGACAAAGGCGGATTCAACTACATCGACTTCTGCTTCGGTTATGACGGAGGTCCGAAACAATACCAAAGCGCAACAGGAGCCAACGAAGTGAAACATCTGTATGGAAACGCTAACGACCATCTATCAGCCCTTGGCGTATCGGCATCTTCACAACACAGCGGATTGAGCACTCACCTGCTCCGCTTGGCTGACATTTACCTGATTTATGCCGAAGCCATGATAGGCAATGCAGGTTCTACAACTGATGCTTCTGCCATTGATGCTTTCTATCAAGTACGCCACCGCTCGGTAAACACGTATGAACGTCCGTCATCCATCACATGGGAAGATGTATGGAAAGAACGCCGCTTGGAACTGGCTTGCGAAGGAGACCGTTGGTATGACTTTGTACGTCTCTCGTATTACGACACACAACGTGCCATCAACGAACTGACTAACCAACGCCGTGACGTGTATTACGGATTGGATGATTTGTACGAAGAGTATTACAATACAGGCTCGTTCACCGTCAATCCGGATGAACACCGCTATAATCCGGACGCAGTAAAACCGAATGTTACCGCATCGACCTTCACACTGCCGTTCCCGACCGAAGACGTGGTATTCAACCCTCATTTGATGGAAGATCCTATTCATATAGACGTTCGTAGCGAATTCAGTTATTAACCCTCTAAAACAATTGAACAATGAAAACAACGAAATATATCAAAGGTCTGGCTCTATTGGCAATTTTCTTCACAGGAATAGCTATCACTTCCTGTGAAGACGAGCCGGACAAATACGAAATAGCCGAAGGGTTGCCTACGGTACATTACGTACGTCTGCCCGACCCTGCTGTAGCTGACTCTCTGATTACCGGATCTTATTTGTCGAATACGATCTGCATTGTTGGAGATAACCTGCGCAGCGTGTATGAACTATATTTCAATGACCAAAAGGCCATCCTGAACACCAGTCTGATGACCGACCACACGATCATTGTAGACGTACCGTCAGCCATCCCTTCCGTAGTGACCAATAAAATGTATTTGGTCAACATCAATAAGGATACGGTAGCATACGACTTCAACATCCAAGTGCCCGAACCGGAAATCACTTCGATGACAAACGAATACGCCACACCGGGCACCGAAGTGACTATCAACGGAAACTATTTTATTGACGACCCGAATGTGCCGCTCAGCATCACGATGGGCAATGTACCTGTAACCGAAATCACCAGCATCAGCCAAAACGCTGTAAGCTTCGTAATTCCGCAAGGCGTTTCAACCAGCTACATCAACGCTACCTCCATCTACGGAACCGGAAAATCTACCTTCCGCTATATGGAAAGCAATGTATTATTCGACTTCGACAACGACGGAGACGATGCCTTATACAATTACAATGGATGGCATGCGCCCACCATCGGCACACTGACAGAAATTGCCCCGATAGACAACAACTATCTGATATTCCAAGGCAACCTGGACAATGGCACTTGGGACGACAGCCATTTCGCTTTCGAATACTGGCCGAACGGAGACGATGCCACTCCTTATCTGAACACATTGACCGACTTTGAAGATTTAAGCAACCTGCAGTTCAAATTTGAAGTTAATGTACCCGATGCGTGGAGTGCCTGCGCGATGCAAATCATGCTGACTACCAACAACGAAGTAAGCGGTTCGAACCAAAACAACAGCTTCTTCCAGAACGAAACTTTCCCACGCGCCCTTTGGATTCCGTGGCAATCATCCGGAAGCTACACCACCGATGGCTGGACCACAGTCACCATTCCGTTGTCTGAATTCCGTTTTGGTTCATCGGGAACAGCTATTAACGCACTTTCCGCTACAGATATCACCGGATTGACTATCTTTGTATATGGCGGAGGAGCAACCGGTACGGCATGTACACCGACTATCTGCATCGACAACATCCGTGTAGTGCCCATTCATTAACTTTTAAAAATGTAATTATCAATGAAAACAAATAGAATCTTAACCCTTTGCCTGGCAGGGTTGCTTCTTACGGGAAGCGGTATATCCTTCACATCCTGCCAAGGTGACGATGTGGATACCAACCAATTCACAGGAGGTATCAGCCTGAATGTATTCGGTCCGTGCCCGGTAGCACGTGGAGGCGAACTCCGTTTCATCGGTAGCGGCATGAATCAAGTGACCGCCATATCCATACCCGGATGTGCGGATATCACCGACATACAAGTCATCAGCGACCGTGAAATCCGTGTCACCGTTCCGCAAGAAGCAGAAGAAGGATACGTTATTCTGAAAACACCCAACGGAGATATACAAACCGAAACCAAGATAACTTATTCGGAACCTATTTCGTTGGAAAGTTTCAGCCCGACCAGTGTACTTCCAGGAGAAACAATCACCATTACCGGTGATTACCTGAATCTGATGCAGAAGGTTATTTTCGCCGAGGAAGTGGAAGTGGATTATACAGACTTCATCGAGCATACCCGCCAACGCATCACACTGACCGTACCCGAAGAAGCCCAAAGCGGACTCATCATCCTTTCGGACACGGCAGAGATTCCGAACCAAATTTATTCGGAAGAAGAACTGACCGTGGTGCTGCCTTCGGTTAACAATGTCAGCCAACTGAACAATGCCAAACCGGGAAATACGGTAGAGATACAAGGACAACACTTGAATCTGGTAAAACAAGTACGGACCAGCAATGGAAGTGAAGCAGAATTTGTAGTAACAAACGATGAAATACTCCGCTTCGAAATCCCTGCCGATGCAGCCGATGGCGATGTTGTCATGATTCCGGCATCGGGCGTGGAAGTAACAATCGCTCATTTAGCTATGGCTGTACCAACCGAAGTACAGGCTACTCCTGCTACCGGACTTCGCGCAGGAAACACAATTACATTGACCGGAAAAGACATGGGACTGATTACCCATGTTACTTTCCCCAATGTATCCGAACCTGTAGCTTTGGCTTCGCAAACCGAAGAACAAGCAACCGTCGTTATGCCCGAAATGGCACAAAGCGGCAACTTAATGCTGAACACCGGAAGCGGGAAACAAGTAGCCGTAGCCATCGAAACATTGAAACCGGTAGTTAGCGGATATACTCCAACAACCGTTTCGGCAGGTGAAAGCATAACACTAAACGGAAGCAACCTTGACCTAATCGCCTCTATTACATTTGGCGACGGAGAAGCAGTTGCGGTTACACCCAGCGCGGCACCGGATATAGAAGTGCCTATCACCACTGCGGAAGGCGAAGTAACCGTTACCGTCACCATGGCAAACGGCGAAACCGTCACTTGCCCTGCATTGAACGTAACCAAACCGCAATGCTGCTACATCACTTCATGGCCTGAAGAAGACATCAAGTCGGGCGCACTGCTTGAAGTAAGCATCGAAAACAGTGACAAGCTAACCTCTGTACAACTGAACGGAAACACCGTACAGTACATTGTACGAGACGGAAGCCTTCTGATTTCACTGCCTGCCGACGTATCTGGCGAGGCCACACTGACCCTCGTATCTTCGAATGGAGAAATGCCTTACACCATCAGCATCGCCGACGGAGCAGCCGTAGTCATCTATGCCGGACCTGCCGTGAATGCAGGCAATTGGGAAGGTTATGTACAATTAGGCAGTGAACTCTTCGCTGACGCACATGTCGGCTCTATCATCACCGTCTACATTTCCAACATCGGAGCAGACGCACAAGGAGCTTTCCAGAACAGCAGTTGGAGTTCCATTGACCCCGCATACGATGGATTCGCACTCTCGGGCGATTCGTTTACAATGGTTGTCAACGAAAACATCCTAAGCCAGATCCAGTCGGGCGGACTGATTGTAAAAGGAAAGAATTATACCATCGAATCAGTTACCATACTTAACTAATGACGATTATGAAAAAACTACATATATTATATACTTTCGCTGCGGCTGTCTTTTTATTAGCCGCTTGCGACACCGACGTAGAACACGACATCGCCCAAGTAGATGCTCCTGTATTCGTTTCGGCAACCCCTGAAACAGGAAGCACCGTAAAAACAGGCAATGTTACCGTCACCCTGCAATACGACAAGAACATCTATTTCGCTTCCGAAGATGCCAGCCAAATCAGCATATCTGATAATGGAACGGTAGTAAGTGCCGATGTCATCGGAGTAAGCAATACACTGACCATCGTGGCAAACTGCCCCAACCGTGGAGCTACTTACACGCTTACCATTCCTGCAGGACTGGTAACAGGTCCCAACCAAATGCCAGCACCCGAAGTAAGCTTGACGTTCAGTACAACCGGACTCAATACCACACCGGTAAATTCGCTGACTGCCGAAGCACAACAGGTGTACGACTTCTTGGTAGAAAACTTTGAGACACGTACCCTTTCCGCTACAATGGCTGTAGACGGTGTATCGGGACAGACCGGAAGTTGGAACACCGCCGATGCCGAACAAGTCTACCAATGGACCGGACAATATCCGGCTATGAACTGCTTCGACTACCTGCACTTGGCTTCTTCACCTTCCAGCTGGATTGATTACTCGGACATCACACCGGTGAAAGAATGGTGGGACAACGGAGGCATCGTACTCGCCATGTGGCACTGGAACGTTCCAAAGACAGAAGGTGATACTGATACAAACAACTACACCTCAACCCTAAGCGAAACGGCATTTAACATGGACAATGCCTTTACCGAAGGAACGTGGGAATACCGTACCGTACAAGCTGACCTTGAAAAGATGGCAGGTTACCTCAAACTGTTACACGACGCAAACATTCCGGTCATCTGGCGTCCGCTGCACGAAGCTGCAGGAGGATGGTTCTGGTGGGGTAAGAACGCCGACAGTTTCAAGAAGCTCTGGATTCAGATGTTTGATTACTTCAAAGCGCAAGGCTTGAATAACCTGATTTGGGTATGGACCAGCGAAACAGGCGATGCCGACTGGTATCCGGGTGATGCGTATGTAGATATTATCGGGCGCGACCTGTACGGCAACGATGCTGCCGACTGCGCTTCGCAATACCAAACCCTCATCAACGACTTCGGCAACAAGATGATTACGCTGAGCGAATGCGGTTATTCGGAATATACCGACTCTACGGTCGGACTGCTTTCTGAGCAATGGAACGCAGGTGCACGCTGGTTATGGTTCATGCCATGGTATGACTCCGACAACAGCACCACCCCACATGCCGACCAAACTTGGTGGGAAGACGCTATGAGCCAAGACTATGTCATCAAACGCGGAGAATTTAGATAAGCCTGTAGGTTTTTGAGTTCTTGAGTTTGTAAATTTGCAAACTCAAAAACTCAATAACTTATACTTTAAGCGGCATTGAAATATGCATATTGTAGATTGCCATCACCGTAGAGAAGCATGCGTTTTGATGAACATAAGTGACTCGACCGTTTAACATAAGTAACTCGCACGTTTCACATAAGTGAGTCGGCCATGTCACTTATGTTCGTCAACGGAGTCTTTTGACGTTCTGTGGCGACATCAACAAAATGCACAAATCCATACCGCGCATAATATAAAAACTCAATAACTCAAAAACTCAAAATGAAACCCATCCATACAATACTTGCAGGCACTTGCCTGATAGCCACAATGGCAGCCTGCAACAATGCAAAAGAACAAGAAGTGTCCGCACGCACCCCCGAAGCGCTCGCGATGCTCCAGACACTGAAAACGCTTCCCGAAAAAGGCGTGTTCATGTTCGGACATCACGATGATCCCGTGTATGGCATCCGGTGGGACGGTGATGAAAACCGCAGCGACGTGAAAAGCGTGTGTGGCGACTATCCCGCCATGATGTCGTTCGACTTGGGACATATCGAACTGGGCGATAGTGTCAACCTCGATAAAGTATCGTTCGAACGCATCCGACGTGAAGTGGTAGCACAATACGAAAGGGGCGGTATGTCCTCATTCAGCTGGCACCTCGATAATCCGCAGACCGGAAAAGACACATGGGATGTATCCGATTCTACCGTTGTGCGTTCCGTTCTGCCCGGAGGAGCCAACCATGAGAAATTCATCACATGGCTGGACCGTGCCGCCGATTACATGAACTCCATCCGCACAGCAGACGGCACCAAAGTGCCCGTCCTCTTCCGTCCGTGGCACGAACATACCGGAAGCTGGTTCTGGTGGGGACAAAAGCTCTGCTCTACCGAAGAATATAAAGCATTGTGGAGCATGACTTACAACCGCATGAAAGAAAAAGGTGCCGACCAGTTGCTTTGGGCATACTCGCCCGGCATTGAACCGAACGACACGACCGAATACCTGGAACGCTATCCGGGAGACAGCATCGTCGACCTCATCGGCGTAGATGCCTACCAGTTCGAAAGAGCCGCCTACGAACAGGCACTCGACAAATCACTGCGGATAATGACCCAGATAGGCAAGTCGCACAATAAAGCCATTGCCGTTACCGAGACCGGATACGAGACCATTCCCGATTCTACATGGTGGACCGGAACACTGATGCCTATTATCCAGAAATATCCCATCAGTTACGTACTGGTATGGCGCAATGCCCGCGAAAAGGAAAACCACTTTTATGCACCTTATCCGGGACAAGTGTCGGAACAGGACTTCGTGAAGTTCTACAACGACCCGAAAACCCTCTTTGCCGGAGATATGAAAAGTAACTAATTTAAATTGAACACAGAGACACAAAGACACAGAGAATTAAAGCAAACTTTGTGAACTTTGTATGCTCAAAATAAAACGCTGTGCCTTCGTGCCTCTGTGTTCCATTCCATAATAACCATAAACAACCGTACACTTATGACACTATTCGAAGAAAAAGTAAAAGACCTCATTGCCCGTCACGAGGCACTTATCACACGTAAGAACGAACCTGTAGCCGAAAGCAATGGCGTATACACACGCTATAAATACCCCGTCTTGACCGCAGCGCATACCCCTATCTTCTGGCGTTACGACCTTGATGAGAAAACCAATCCTTACCTGATGGAACGCATCGGCATGAACGCCGTGCTTAACTCGGGAGCGATTAAATGGAACGGGAAATACCTGCTCGTAGCCCGCGTGGAAGGTGCTGACCGCAAATCATTCTTCGCCGTAGCGGAAAGCCCCAACGGGGTAGACAACTTCCGCTTTTGGGATTACCCCGTAACGATGCCCGATGACGTCATCCCCGCCACCAACATCTACGACATGCGCCTCACCGCCCACGAAGACGGTTGGATATACGGCATATTTTGTGCCGAACGCCATGACAACAATGCTCCGGCAGGCGACCTCTCTTCTGCTACAGCCACTGCAGGCATCGCCCGTACCAAAGACTTGAAGACATGGGAACGCCTGCCCGACCTGAAATCGAAGAGCCAGCAGCGTAACGTCGTGCTTCATCCCGAATTTGTAAACGGCAAATACGCCCTCTACACCCGTCCGCAAGACGGATTCATCGATGCCGGAAGCGGAGGAGGAATCGGCTGGGCACTGATTGACGACATCACGCATGCCGAAGTGAAGGAAGAGAAAATCATCGACCTCCGCTACTACCACACCATCAAGGAAGTGAAGAACGGCGAGGGTCCGCATCCTATCAAGACTCCGAAAGGCTGGCTGCATTTGGCTCACGGAGTACGCGGATGTGCTGCCGGGCTGCGCTACGTATTATATATGTATATGACTTCTTTGGAAGACCCGAGCGAACTTATCGCTTCGCCGGGCGGCTACTTCATGGCTCCCGAAGGTGAAGAACGCATCGGCGATGTATCAAATGTATTGTTCACCAACGGCTGGATTGCCGATGACGACGGCACAGTGTACATCTATTACGCTTCTTCTGACACGCGGATGCACGTTGCGGTATCTACCATCGACAAGTTGGTAGACTACTGCATGAACACGCCTCAAGACGGGCTGACTACTACCGCTTCGGTAGAAACGCTGAAACGGCTCATTGACAAGAACCTTGGGAAATGAATAAGACATTGAACACAGAGGCACAGAGACACGGAGGAATTGTCAATTCTCAATTTGAAAAACTCTGTGTCTTCGTGTCTCTGTGTTCCATTTCATTATTCACAAACCAATCATAAATTCCCTCTGTGGTGAACCCGATAATTAAAACATAAATAATAACCATGATAAAACTCAAAGAAAAAATCGGCTACGGGCTGGGCGACATGGCTTCCTCAATGTTCTGGAAGCTGTTCGGAGCCTACCTGATGATTTTCTATACCGATGTATTCGGACTTCCGGCGGCTATGGTGGGCACAATGTTCCTCGTCACCCGTGTGTGGGACTCGGTGTTCGACCCTGTCATCGGCATCATCGCCGACCGTACGTCGAGCCGTTGGGGGAAGTTCCGTCCCTACCTGCTCTTTCTTGCCGTCCCGTTCGGACTTATCGGCATACTGACGTTCTATACACCTCCTTTTGGCGAAGCGGGTAAATTAGTCTACGCCTACATCACCTATTCGCTGATGATGATGGTCTATTCGGGCATCAACGTGCCCTACGCTTCGCTCTTAGGCGTCATGAGCCCCAACCCGAAAGAACGCGGCACGCTTTCTACTTTCCGCATGATGTTCGCCTACATCGGAAGTTTCATTGCCCTGCTGCTGTTCATGCCCATGGCAAACGCTTTCAGCGGACACAGTACGGACATAGCCGCCCAACAACATGGCTGGCTGATGGCGGTAATGGTCATTGCGGTAATGTGCGTGTTACTTTTCTTCGGCTGCTTCTCATGGACCAAAGAACGGGTAAAACCTATCAACGAAGTGAAAAGTTCATTGAAAAACGACATACATGACCTCTTCCATAACCGCCCGTGGTGGATTCTGTTCGGAGCCGGAATCGCCTCGCTGGTGTTTAATTCCATCCGCGATGGAGCGGCGGTGTACTACTTCAAATATTACATCGTGGAATCAGACTTCCACGTCATCACGCTTTTCGGGATGTCGTTCGTGCTGAGCGGACTCTTCCTCTCCGTAGGCCAGGCTGCCAATATCATCGGCGTAGTCTTGGCGGCTCCGGTCAGCAACAAGATAGGCAAGAAAAACACCTTTGCCATCGCCATGCTCCTTGCCACCGCACTCAGCATCATCTTCTATTGGTTCGACAAAAGCGACCTCGTATGGATATTCATCTTCCAATGCCTCATCAGTATCTGTGCCGGAAGCATCTTTCCGCTCCTGTGGTCGATGTATGCCGACTGTGCCGACTATTCGGAACTGCGCAGCGGAAACCGCGCTACAGGACTTATCTTCAGTGCCTCGTCGATGAGCCAGAAGTTCGGCTGGGCAATCGGCACGGCAGTAACGGGCTGGCTGCTCTCCTACTTCGGATTCCAAGCCAATGCCGAACAGAGTGCCGAGACCATCCACGGCATCAAACTGTTCCTCAGCTGGCTCCCCGGAGCTGCAGCATTCGTCTCGATGCTCTTCGTCATCGGTTATCCGCTGGGTGAGCAGAAGATGAAGGAAATCATCGGCAAGCTGAACGAGAAACGAAAATCCTAACTTTCATTCTCACCACAGATTACACAGATTTTTTAATCAGATAGGAAGCTGATAAAATCTAAATTGAAAATCTGTGTAATCTGTGGTGAAAAAAAACGATACACCATGAATCAACTTATCAACCAGCTCCGGAACGAAATGCACTCCGAGCTTGAAAACAACATCCTTCCGTTTTGGATGAACAAAATGGAAGATAACGAAGAAGGCGGCTTCTACGGACAAATCACCGGCGAAGACGAATTGAAACCTGAAGCATCGAAAGGCGCGATACTGAACGCACGCATCCTGTGGACGTTCTCGTCTGCCTACCGCCTGCTGAAGAAACCCGAATACTTAGAAACAGCTACCCGTGCCAAACGCTATCTGATAGACCGGTTCTACGACCCGCAGTACGGTGGCATCTACTGGGAACTGGATTACAAGGGCAACCCGCTTGATACGAAAAAACAAATCTACGCCATCGGCTTCGCTATTTACGGACTGAGCGAATACGCCCGTGCCACAGGGGATGCGGAAGCGTTGGAATATGCCCAAAGACTCTTCGATGCCATCGAACAACATAGCTTCGATTCCGAACAAAACGGATATGTAGAAGCCTTGACGCGTGACTGGCAACCCATCGGGGACATGCGCCTGAGCGACAAGGACGAAAACGAAAAGAAAACGATGAACACGCACCTGCACATCCTGGAACCTTACACCAACCTCTACCGCGTATGGAAGGACGAACAGCTGGAACGACAACTACGGAACCTGATTGAAGTATTCATCACCCGCATCCTCGACCCACAGACCGGACACCTCAACCTGTTCTTCGAAGAAGACTGGACCAACAAATACCGCATCTATTCGTACGGTCACGACATCGAAGCCTCATGGCTTATCCACGAAGCGGCATTGGTACTGGGCGACCCGGAATTGCTGAAACGGATAGAGCCCATCATCATCCGGATAGCTCAAGCCGCCGATGAAGGACTAAATCCCGATGGAAGCATGATATACGAAAACTTCCTCGACAAACAAAAGATAGACCGTGAACTGCACTGGTGGGTACAGGCGGAAAACGTAGTGGGGCACATCAACCTCTACCAGCACTTCGGCGACACGGAAGCTCTCGACACCGCCGTCCGCTGCTGGGAGTTCATCAAGACGAAACTGATAGACCACGAGCACGGCGAATGGCACTGGAGCCTCCTGCCCGACGGCACCGTAAACCGCCGCGATGACAAGGCTGGATTCTGGAAATGTCCTTACCACAACGGCCGCATGTGCATGGAGGTCATCGAACGCTTCTGATTTTTTCACCACAGATTACACAGATTTTCAATTTAGATTTTAAAGTTTATACAAACAGTCAGTTCAGAAACGCAGATTAACACAGATTTTCGCAGATTATCATTTTAATTATCTGATAAATCTGCGTTAATCCGCGAAAATCTGCGTTTCTAATAATTCAACAAAAACCATGAAACGATTAAGTGTCCTGTTGTCGTATGGTTTCACGGAGGCGGACTGACACAAGGCAACAAGTCTTTCCCTTGGAAACTGAAAGAAAAGGGCATGGTGCTTGTCGCCGTCAACTACCGTTTGCTTCCCAAAGTGGAAATCAACGAATGCCTTGATGATGCAGCGGCAGCCGTGGCATGGGTATTCCGCGAAATCGGGAAATACGGAGGAGACAAACGGAAGATTTTCGTATCGGGACACTCGGCAGGAGGCTATCTGACCGCCATGATAGGCTTGGATAAGAAATGGCTCGCCAACTATCAGACCGATGCCAATGAGATAGCAGGACTCATCCCGTTCAGCGGACAGATGATCAGCCATTTCGCCTATCGGGATATGAAAGGCATCGGAAACCTGCAACCGACCATTGATGAGTATGCCCCACTCTTTCATGCCCGGAAAGACGCTCCTCCCTTGGTATTGATTACAGGAGACCGCAACATCGAGCTTTTCGGACGATACGAAGAGAACGCCTACATGTGGCGGATGATGAAACTGACCGGACATGCCGAAACCTACCTCTACGAGATAGACGGACACGGGCACGGCTCCATGGCAGAACCGGCTTACCACATCTTAGAGCAACACATCCGGAAAATTTTAGGGCAACCGGTGAATAACAACTGACCAAGAATACCCCTACCACAAATCCCTATAAATAGGTATTGCCGGATTATTTCAAGCCTTGTATTTTTGCAGAAAGAAAAAAACAGAAAACATCATGCAAGTGCTGAAAGAAGACATACGCGACCGTATATTGGCTATTGCCAGGCAGCAATTCGCGCAGAATGGATATTCCAAAACTTCCATGCGTGAAATAGCCGGACTGGCAGGAGTTGGGGTCGGAAACATCTACAACTATTTTGCGAACAAAGACGAGCTGTTCCGTGAAGTGGTCCGTCCGGTCTTGTATGCCTTGGAAGCCATGTTGCAGGAGCATCACGGCATACGGGGCGAGGATATTATGATGATGCGGTCGGAAAAGTATCTGAAGTCCTGCATCGATGAATATGTTTCGCTTATTAACACGCACCGCGGGCTGATGGAAATTCTGTTGTTCCGCGCACAAGGCTCTTCATTGGAACATTTCCGCGAGAACTACACCGACCGTTCTACGGAACTGGTCAAGGCATGGTTCACGTCCATGCAGCAGAAGCATCCCGAAATCAATACGGCAGTGTCCGATTTTATCATCCACCTGCATACGGTATGGATGTTCACCCTGTTCGAAGAACTGCTGATGCATTCGGTTCCCCAACAGGAAATGGAAACCATCTTGCACGACTATATTCTTTTTGAAATTCAAGGCTGGAGGGCAATCATCCAAATATGAGATACAGACAACGTACATACGAACATTCAACCGTATTGGAACGGTTGGCAAGGAGGAAATCTTCACGGAGGTTTCCTCCTTTTTTTATGAACATTTCTGAATATCGTTCGCTTTTGCGCACTTTTCTCACATTCGGCAAAGCAAGTAAACTCGCTTTGCTCTCACTCAATCGAAACGTTCACTATTAAATTGCAATATAATGAAACAGAAACACGAATTTAAGAGCATTGTGGCGGAGACGTTGCTCATTCCGCTATACATGAGAGCGAAAGAAAGCCGCCGTGTCAATCCTATTCTGGATGACAAGGCAGCGGAACGGTTGGCAGACAGCTTGGAATACGATTATTCCCAATTCGATGGGGCAAAGCTGAGCGAAGTGGGCTGCGTGGTGCGCGGCTGGTATTTCGACCGTGCCGTAAAACGGTTTATCGATACGCATCCCCGTCCGGTAGTCGTAAATGTAGGGTGCGGATTGGATACCCGTTTCCAGCGTATCGGCAACCCCAAAGCTGTTTTTTATGACTTGGACTTGCCGGAAGTCATGGCACTACGTCGGGAATTGATACCCGAACAGACAGGTAATGTTTATATCTCAGCTTCCTTACTGGAAACCGACTGGATGGACGAGCTACGTCGGAAACATCCCGATGCGGAATTTATTTTCATTGTGGAAGGTGTGCTGATGTATTTTTACGAGAAGCAGGTAAAAAGTTTCCTGCATCACGTGGCAAGCCGTTTCGGAGGTGGAGAGTTGTGGTTTGACGTATGTGGCACCATGATGAGCCGGCATGGTGTAAAGCCCGATTCACTCCGCCATCATGAGGCGCAAATCCGTTCGGGATTGAGCGACGGACATCTGGTGGAACAATGGGAACCGGCTTTGCAACTCATCGAACAAGCTAACTACATGAAGTTTTTCCGCTCACGCTGGGGATTCTTCTTCGGACAAGTATTAGGGCGCATTCCTTGGCTATGTTATAAATTCAGTTCATTACTCGGATATAAAATCCTATCAAAATAATATACAATGAATCAAACAAAAAAGAAAGAAGGTCTGTCCCGGCTGTTCGAGATAGCGGGACAGAAGAAAGGGCTGCTCATCATGGCAGGCGTGTTGTCTGCCGGCAGCGCGGTGTGTATGCTCGTGCCCTATTGGGCGGTTTATGAAGTTTTAAAAGAATTGCTGACACATGGAGGAAATCCCGCCGCTTCGGACGGAGCCGTCATGATACGCTGGGGCTGGATAGCGTTTGGGGGACTTGTCGGCGGACTGGTATTGCTGTATGCCGCCTTGATGTCTTCCCACATTGCGGCTTTCCGCATACTCTATGGATTGCGTGTCCGCCTGTCCGAACACATCGGCAGGCTTCCGTTAGGGTATCTGAACAACACGTCCACCGGAGCCATCAAGAAAACGATGGACCAGAACATCGAAAAGATAGAGGGGTTCATCGCCCATACCATTCCGGACTTGGTGAACGTGGTAGCCACGGTGGCGGTGATGCTTGCCATCTTCTTTTCGCTGGATGCGTGGCTGACGGCCGTATGCTTGGCGGTCGTAGTGGTCAGTCTGTTTCTTCAATTCTCTAATTTCATGGGCAAGAGGGCAAGGGAGTTTATGGGCATCTACTACGATGCGCAGGAAAAGATGAGCGCGTCTGCCGTGCAGTATGTGCGGGGGATGCCCGTGGTCAAGATATTCGGGCAGAGTGTCCGTTCGTTCCGTCAGTTCAATGCCGAAATCCAGGCATATAAGACCTTTGCCTTGAAGTGTTGCGACACCTACCAGAACGGGATGATCGCCTTTACGGTTCTGCTCAATTCGATGGTGACGTTCATTCTCCCCATGGGCATCCTGCTGATGCAGGCCAGTCCGCAATCCTTGTCGCTGGCGGTGGTATGGCTGTTTTTCATCATCATGGGTCCGGGTATGGCTTCTCCCGTCTATAAACTGACATTCCTGGGAGGCAACACGCGCGACATCGATGAGGGTGTAAAACGCATCGACCGCATCTTGGGAAAAAAGCCTGTACCGGAAGCGGAGCACCCGCAGGTGCCTACATCCTACGATGTGGAGTTCCGCCATGTATCATTCTCCTACGAAAACACGGAACAAGGAACGCGGACGGAAGCCTTGCACGATGTCAGCTTCACGGCACCGCAAGGAGAGATAACGGCGCTTGTCGGTCCTTCGGGAAGCGGCAAGTCTACGATAGCCAATCTGATTCCCCGCTTTTGGGATGTGGAACAGGGAGAAATACGCATAGGCGGCGTGGACATCCGCCAGATAGCCACGGAGAAGCTGATGGACATGGTGTCTTTTGTATTTCAGGACACGTTCCTGTTTTATGACACGCTTTATGAGAACATCGCCGTCGGCTCTCCCACAGCCACGCAGGAAAAAGTGATAGCCGCAGCCAAGGCTGCCCAATGCCATGACTTCATCGAACGGTTACCGCAGGGGTACGACACGCGGATAGGCGACAAAGGTGTGTATCTCTCCGGAGGCGAAGCCCAACGGATATGTGTGGCGCGCGCTATCTTGAAGAATGCCCCGATACTGGTGCTGGACGAAGCCACGGCATTTGCCGACCCGGAAAACGAGTATAAGATGCAGATGGCTTTGCAATCTTTGATAAAAGACAAGACGGTCATCGTGATAGCGCACCGCCTCTCTTCCGTTGTTTCCGCAAGCCAGATTATCGTCATGAAAGAGGGACGGATGGCGCAGTGCGGAAAACACGAAGTCTTGTCCGTCACAGAAGGTGTATATAAGAATATGTGGGATGCCTATACGAGTGCTTACCACTGGACGTTGAACAAAAATTGAAAAGGAGAACAAGATATGAACGCAATCAAAAACATTACCATCGGACATACCGAACGGCTTTACAAGCCTGTGGGTTATACCATGCTTGCCAACTTGGTCAATATCGTGCCGTTCTGCCTCTCTATTGAAGCGGTACGCATCATCTTCAGTGCCTTTGACGGGAGCGGACAGCCGCTTGACACCACCCGCCTTTGGTGGATATTCGGCATCATGGCTGCCTATATGTTGGTCATGGCAGTGGCGGAACGGGCATCCTATCGTGCCAATTTCCGAGGAGCCTACGAAATGAGCGCATCGGGACGCTTATCGCTGGCTGAACATCTACGGAAACTTTCGCTGGGATTCCTGTCCAGACGCGACCCCGGCGATTTGTCTTCCATGCTTATTACGGACTTCATGATGGCGGAAACCGGCATCTCGCACCACCTGCCCCAGCTGATGGGGGCCGTGGTCATGCCCGTACTGGCTTTTGCCTCGCTGGTCTGGATAGACTGGAGGATGGCGGTCAGCATGTTTGCCGCGCTTCCGCTTGCCATGCTTGTATTGTGGGCAAGCACTGGCGTACAAAGGAAACTGAGCGGCAAGCAGATTCAAGCCAAAATAGATGCCGGAAACCGGTTGGAAGAATACCTGCAAGGCATCCGGGTGATGAAAGCCTACAACCTGCTGGGCGACCGTTTCGTCCGGTTGCGTGATGCCTTTGCCCAGCTTCGCCGTGCCTGCATCCGCCAGGAAGCTTTGTTAGGTCCGTTCGTTTTGCTAAGTATCACAGTGGTTCGTGCCGGACTGACGATGATGGTTCTGTGCGGAACTTATCTTCTGCTAGGGGGCAAGCTTTCCATACTCGTATTCGTACTGTTCCTCGTGGTCGGTTCCCGTGTGTTCGATCCGCTGACTTCCGCCCTGACCAATTTCACCGAGTTCCGTTATTTCTCCATTGCCGGAGGACGCATCCTTTCACTGATGAACGAGCCGGAAATGAAAGGGGAACGGCAATCTCCGGTGGCTGGCGACATCCGGTTCGAGCACGTATCGTTCGCTTATCAGGACAAAGAAGTGTTGCACGATATAAATGTGACATTGCCCAAGAACTCGTTGACGGCTCTTGTCGGTCCTTCGGGAAGCGGGAAAAGTACAGTAATGAAGCTTTGTGCCCGTTTCTACGACCCACAGAAAGGGCGTATCTTCTTCAACGATGTTCCGATGGATGAAACAGATCCCGAAAGCCTGATGAGCCACATATCCATGGTATTTCAGGATGTTTATCTGTTCCAGGACACCCTGCGCAACAACATCCGTTTCGGCAAAACCGATGCGACGGAGGAGGAAATCATCGCCGCAGCCAAGAAAGCCTGTTGCCACGACTTCATCATGCGCTTGCCTCAAGGCTATGACACGATGGTAGGCGAAGGAGGCTGCACCCTGTCGGGCGGTGAGAAGCAGCGCATATCCATAGCCCGTGCCATTCTGAAAGACGCGCCAATCATTCTGCTGGACGAAGCGACCGCTTCGCTCGACCCCGAAAACGAAGTGGAAGTGCAGAAAGCCATCGACACGCTCATCAAAGGACGTACCGTGATAGCCATTGCCCACCGACTTAAAACCATTCAGAACGCCGACCGGATCATTGTCTTGGACAACGGAGAAATCAGGGAAGAAGGTACGCACGATGAACTTATCCGGAAGGAAGGGCTTTACGCACATTTGTGGAATATCCAAGAAAACAGTTCCGGTTGGAAACTTGCCAATCAAATTGAAAACCATTGATATACAAATTTGTACATTTCAAAAGAACACAGATATTGCAAAGGCACAGACGGACATACAGGTTATTTTATTTGGCTGATTGCGACATTCATATAAATTTATTTTCCTGTGCTTCTCTGTGCCATCTGTACCATCTGTATTCCGTACCGGCATAGCTGTATCGAAAAGATTTTCCCTTCCAGCCTGCACATTCTCTGCAAAAAAAATGTACTTTTGCAACACGAATCAAAAACAAGACAAACAGACAAACAAATGGAGAGCATCATCAGCAAATCTGAAAGAGAGCAAATCATCGCTCTGATGAAAAGAGAAGTGGTTCCTGCCATCGGCTGTACCGAGCCTATTGCAGTAGCACTCTGCACAGCAAAAGCTACTGAGGCTTTGGGCTGTACACCCGAACATATCAACGTCTATCTGAGTGCAAACATCCTGAAAAACGCGATGGGCGTAGGCATACCGGGTACGGGAATGATAGGTCTGCCCATCGCCATTGCATTGGGCGCACTCATCGGCAAGTCGAAATACGGACTGGAAGTCTTAAAAGACTGCACACCCGAAGCTGTAGAAAAAGGAAAGGAAATGATAGCACGTCCCCAGTGCATCAACATCGCCCTAAAAGACGACATCGAGGAAAAACTATACATTGAAGTGACCTGTACAAACGGGAACAATGTAGCGACCGCCATCATCAGCGGCGGACATACCAACTTTGTTTACTTATGCCGTAATGGAGAAGTGCAGCTGGACAAACGTACCGGCACCACCTCGGCCGAAGACGAAGAAACGGTCGACCTCACTTTACGCAAGGTGTTTGATTTCGCCACCACTGCCCCCATCGATGAAATACGCTTCATCCTCGAAGCCAAAAATCTGAACAAGGCTGCCGCCGAACAATCACTCAAAGGCTGTTATGGACACGGATTGGGACGTATGTTGTGCACTAACAAGAATGAAGAAAAGATTATGGGGAACAATACCTTCACCCACATCCTCTCGTACACCTCTGCCGCATGCGACGCCCGTATGGCAGGTGCAATGATACCCGTAATGAGTAATTCAGGAAGCGGAAACCAAGGCATATCTGCCACCCTTCCCGTAGTCATCTTTGCCGAAGACACCCACGCCACCGAAGAACAGCTCATTCGTGCCCTGACGCTAAGCCACCTCACCGCTATCTACATCAAACAGAGTCTGGGCAAGCTTTCGGCACTCTGCGGATGTGTAGTGGCAGCTACCGGAAGCAGCTGCGGCATCACCTACCTGATGGGAGGCAGTTACGCACAGGTGATGTACGCCGTGCAGAATATGATTGCCACCCTCACCGGAATGATATGCGACGGGGCAAAGCCCAGCTGTGCCCTGAAAGTAACCAGCGGCGTATCTACTGCCGTGATGTCTGCCATTATGGCTATGGACCAGAAGTGCGTCACTGCCGTAGAGGGCATTATCGAAGAGAACGTGAACCGGAGCATCCGCAACCTTACCCTCATCGGATCGAAAGGCATGAACGAGACCGACAAGATGGTGCTCGACATCATGACCCACAAACATTGTGATTAATCAGGTACTAGGAACTAGTTGACTAGGTACTAGGTTTTCAGATACCAAACATACTCAACAGGTATTTAAAACCTAGTCAACTAGTACCTGGTCAACTAGTCAACTAAAAAAATGACACATCCGGCAGACTACATACAGCGGCTTATCAGCGAAGGCGAACACGTGCACCAGGACTTCAAGTTCGAAATCTCCGATGCCCGGAAGATAGCCAAAAGTATCTCCGCCTTTGCCAATACCGAAGGAGGACGCCTGCTGGTAGGAGTAAAAGACAACGGAAAGATAGCCGGCGTGCGCTCCGAAGAAGAAATCTACATGATAGAAGCTGCAGCCCAACGTTATTGCCAGCCGCCCGTCGACCTGCATACCTATATATATAAGGTAGAAGGAAAAGACGTGCTGGAAGTGGTAATCAATGAAAGCCCGCGAAAACCCGTCTACGCCCTCGATGCCGAAGAACGGCGGTGGGCATACGTCCGCATCAAGGACGAAAACATTCTGGCAAGCCCTATCCACCTGAACATCTGGCAGCACAACCGGCACGAGGAAAAGGTCATCATCGCCTACACCCAACGCGAACAACAAGTACTGAACCTGCTGGCACAACATCCTTGCCTCACCCTCAACCAATGCCAACGCCTCACCCGGATGAACCGCAAGCTAATCACCAACCTCCTTGCCGACTTTATCCGCTTCGGACTGGTAGAGCAGGTATTCCATGAACACACGTTCTATTTCCGGTTGAAAGAGTAATGCCGTTATACTTCTCGCGGCATTAATTGGTGCATTTTATCGCTTGTCACCTTAAATCCACATGACTGCCTTGCTTGTAAGATTATTAATCTTCATGCCGAAAGATTATTAATCTTCACGCTGTAAGATTAATAATCTTACAAACAATGCTGCTTATGGCGGAGAAACCAAAGCTTGCTTGTCATGGCGGATATTCACTACTATTAATTATTTAGTACCACGTCACCTGGCTACCCGTATTGCTTCGCTGGTCCCACTTCAAGGCATCGGTCAACATACTGGAGTTGGCACGGATAGAGAAGTTATACGATGTGAACGGACCGAACACCAGGCCACAACTCATATTGAAGCAGTGCAGGTCACGGGTGATATTTACCGTAGTCATAGACATTTCTTTCGAGGTAAAGTCGTAACCACTCGAATACGTGATATTCCAACGGCTTCCTATCTTCACATTTCCCGAAATGTTCAACGAATGGGTCAAGGCATACGGATAACGCATTTTCTTGATATTGATTTTACCACTGGTATTCTCGCGGATGCTATAACTGTAACTCAGGCTCAGGCTCCACGGCATATTGAATGCCAGATAACCGTCAGGGTCAAGTTTGGCATCTTCCGTCTTCCGGTTGGCTGTATTGTTTGTCTGGTCTGTACTTTCGCTATCCTCTTCGTCGCTATCCTCCTCTTCATCTTTTTTGTCCTTGTCTTTCTTGTCCTCGTCATCTCCTTTACCGAACAGTTTCTTGAATGTGTCATTGTTCAGAGTATATGAGAACGAGCCACTGTATCCCTGAAAACGTCCGAAACGTCCGTACGACCATTCCGTGCGGTCGCTGGTCACTACATTTCCGTTTTCGTCAAATTTATAAGCATACGTGGCAAAGGTAGCATTCATATTAAAGGTATAACTCTTGGTCAGCTTCAGACGGGCACTCATCGTCAGGTTGCTCCAGCGCTTTTGGGCTATATCATACGACAGATTTGCCGTCAGGTCATCAATCAGACTGATTTTCTTGTACCCCGTCGTATCCTTATCCGATGCCATCTTCATTTCCAGATTGTTTTTCAATGAGAATGCAACGGTTTGTGAAACCCCTTGTCCCGGTACACCATACGGCATACCTTCGAAAGGAGAATATTCTGTAGTCCGCACTTCGCCGTTTTCGTCTGTATAGGTATAAGTTTCATAATAACCGAATTTTGATCTTCCAAAATCAGGCGTATACGTATAGCTCACAGTTGGCGTCACCACGTGACGGATGGTAATATCCTTGCTCTTCCAAAACAACGGTTTGTACATACCATACAGTTTGGTGTTCATCGACAATGACATATTATAATCATACACACGATTAAAACCGTTGATGGTGTCACGCACCTCTTCACGCCGCTGTTCATCATAGCTGCGCATGATTTTCTTGGTATACCAACGCTCTGTATAGTCGAACGAAGGAGTAATGTTTATATAATTAAATAAGGTAAAGTTCGCCTCAATCGGGATATTGTGGCGCATACCGGTCTCCCATTGCGAGAACGGAGTTTTAAACAGCAGGTTATCCTTGGTGTCCACACTATTGGTCAAGGCACCCGTATATTGGAACGAAATTTTTTCGTACCAACGCTCGTTGCCCGCCGCCTTCTTGCGCTTGAAGGGGTAAATACGGCTCAACGAAATGTTTACATCAGGCAGTGTCATATTCAGCGAAGAGTCGCGAGTGTTCTGCGTAATGTTGAACGTACTCGAAATATTCAATCCGATTTCAGGGAAATTGCGTGAGTAACTGATACTGGACGCTTTCGTATTATTGCTATACGAAGAAGGGTCGTACAACGTACTCAAGCTGGAACGGTCGTAACTGCTGGTCGCAAAGTTCACACTTGCCGAGAACGAACTGTTCGGGTTTGCCTTAGAGTCCTGCCGGTGGCTCCACTGAATACGGAAGTCTTTCGACACGGCATAGTCGGGCATATTCTTCTCGCCTGTCTTTGTCACCAGATAACTGGCATTAAAGTAACCGCTGTACTTATACCGTTTGTTATAATTCGATGCCACCGAAAGTCCCCACGAACCTTTGGTATAAATTTCACCCAACAGTTTCAGGTCCATCTTGTCGCTGATGGCAAAATAATATCCTCCGTCACGCAGGTAGAAACCACGGTTCATTTCGTCACCATACGTCGGCATGATGAATCCCGAAGAATAGCTGCTGCTGAAAGGAAAGAAACCGAACGGAATGGCAAGCGGCAACGGTACATCTTCTACCACCAACTGTGCCGGACCGAATACCACGTCTTTCTTAGGGCGCACTTTCGCCATCGACAGTTTCAGGTAGAAATGCGGATGCTCATGATTGTCGCACGTCGTATACTTGCCTTCCGTCATATAGATTTCATCATCCGCCCCTTTTTTGGCATTCACGCTGGTCACATAGCCCTCGCCTTGTTGGGTGATGATATCGTTGATAAAACCTTTCTTGGTCTTGAAATTATAACGCATCGTTTTCGATTCGTAAGGTGTCTCTCCATCCTTGAATATCGGAGTGCCCGAACTTACACCAGCCGTATCCACCACTCCTTCGGCAAATACCGTACTGCTATCCATATTCATCGAAATCTTTGCCGAAGTCAGTTCGATGTTCTGATAATTCACCTTACCGTTACCATACAAATGGGCATACCCTCCCTTTGTAAAGACTATAGAATCACTTGCTTCGTAAATTACCGGAGCGTCCAGCGGTTCTTTTTTCGAACTGTCGGCTGCCAGCGAATCGGCCATAAGGCTGTCTCTCATCAACGAATCAAGCTGTAACGAATCCGCTTGCAAAGAATCTGTACGAAGCTCTGTATTGTTTTTTCGTGCGCGCTTTCCCTTGGCACGCTGAGCCTCAGCGTACAATGAGAAAAAGCAGCTCACGAAAAACAGAAGCAAAAACGAGTATGTGGTTTTCTTAAATGACGTCATTCACTCTTTTTTTACACAATGCGCTGCAAAAGTAAGCATTATCCTGTAAATAAACACAGAAGCCTTTGTTTTTAATGTATTTTTAAGACTATAAAAAAAGCTCGCACCAATGGTCGAAACGCACGGCACCTTCTTCTCCGTGTTTAGCAACACTCTTGCGTGCCTTATCAAGGCTCTTTTCCTTGTCTAGTTTGGTCTTCGAAAAAAACTTGTCTGCAAAACAGATTATCTGTTCTTCCATACTCACCGGCAACATGTCACGATGTGGCAAAGGTAAACCACGGTCGAGGATATTCTGCAGAGAAAGACCGGCACCGGTATGCCGTTCGCATACCAGAGCATGACGCGGAAAACCTTCCTTACGCACCAAATCTGCTCCCAAATATCCGTGGCAGATATACGGATAAGTACCAAAACACTGAATGTCAGGAGCATCGGTCTGGAATATGCCAATATCGTGCAGCACCGCCGCCTCACCAATAAAAGCCAAGTCTAGATTCAGTTCAGGATGTTTCTGTGCCAAAGCCAGCGCCTTGTCGGCAACCGAACGGCTATGTACCAGCAGGATATGCTTCAATTCATTATCTTCCGGATAAAATTTATCAATCAATGCGAATGGATTCATATACTTATTTTATTATATTTGTAACACGCGAAATTACAAAAAAATATTCATCCGTTATGAAATATCGATTATTATTCCTGTTTTTCATCTGTTGGAGCGTGTCAACTGCCCTCACCTCACTCTATGCCCAAGTACGTACTGGAGCCGAACAGACCGGACTGTATCTGCACTTGCTCAGAGGGAAACATGTATCACTGGTAGTCAACCAGACTTCTCTTATCGGAAAGACGCACTTGCTCGATTCCCTGTTATCGCAAAACATACAAGTAACATCCATCTTCGCTCCCGAACACGGAATACGGGGAGAAGCAGATGCCGGAGCCATCGTCAAAGATGGAAAAGACGCACGCAGCGGCATTCCGGTTCTCTCTCTTTATGGCAAGGACAAGAAACCCCGAAACGACCAATTAAAAGATACCGATATCATCGTATTCGATATTCAGGATGTAGGTGCACGCTTCTTTACCTACATCAGTACTTTATACTATGTGATGCAAGCTTGCGCCGAAAACGGGAAAGAACTGATTGTATTGGACCGGCCGAATCCGTGCGACTATGTAGACGGACCTGTATTGCAACCGAAGTTCAAGAGCTTCGTAGGGATGCTTCCCATTCCGGTATTACACGGATGTACGGTAGGAGAAATCGCCCAAATGATCAACGGCGAAGGGTGGTTGGGGAATGGCTTGCATTGCAGACTGAGAATAATCCCTGTCGCAGGCTGGCATCACGGACAGCCCTATTCGCTTCCCGTCAAGCCCTCGCCTAACCTGCCCAACGATCAAGCCGTCGCACTTTATGCCTCCCTTTGTCCTTTCGAAGGTACATCGGTAAGTATAGGACGCGGTACCCCTTTCCCATTTCAAGTAATCGGGAATCCCACGCTCAAGACCTGCACATTCTGTTTTATGCCTCGCCCGTTAAAAGGTTCGGATATGAACCCGTTGCATAAAAACACCTATTGTTACGGTTCAGACCTGCGGCACACAGAAGCACCTGAAGGCTTTTCTTTAAAATACATCCTTGAAATTTACCGGCTTTACCGGAATAATCCAAAAGGCTTCTTCACCCGTCCCCATTGGTTTGACCTGCTGATGGGCACCGACAGTGTGCGGATGGACATACTGAAAGGAAAATCTGAAGCTGAAATCCGTACAGCGTGGCAACCCGCCCTCCAGCAATATAAAACCATGCGGAAAAAATATCTTCTCTATCATGATTATACTAATTGAATCCGCAAACATCCCATACGATACGCCCCTACAGCCAATTGGGTAAAGTGCGGATATGCATAAATCTTTATTGCCCATATTGCCTGTTCGCCGGAGAAATGACTACCTTTGCACCGGAAAACAGTTAAACGATGAAAGAAGCTTTACTTAAACTCCACCTGTCGGTGCTGATTGCAGGTGGTACGGGAGTGTTCGGGCGTGTGATTACGTTGAACGAAGGACTGCTGGTGTGGTACCGGCTGCTGCTTGCCACACTGATGTTTTATGCCGTGTTGTTTGTTTTAGACAAATTACGCAAGGTGCAACGGCGGGATGCGGTACGGATTGCTGCGACGGGTGTGCTGCTTGCCTTGCACTGGCTGTTCTTCTACGGCAGCATCAAGGCATCGAATGTGTCTATCGGAGTGGTCTGCCTCTCGCTGATGAGCTTCTTTACCGCCCTGTTCGACCCGCTTATCAACCGACACCGGGTATCGGCAAGCGAGGTGTTGTTCAGCCTGATAGGTGTGGCGGGCATCGTGCTGATATTCCATTTCGATACCCGTTACCGTGTGGGCATCCTGATGGGCATCCTCTCGTCGGCACTGGCTTCGCTCTTCACCATCTGCAACAAGCGGGTAGCGTCTGATTATCCGTCGGGCACTGTGCTGCTCTATGAAATGGGAGGAGGTTTCGCAGGGCTGAGCCTGCTGCTGCCCTTCTACCTGCATTTCTTTCCGGTTACGTCGCTCGTGCCTTCTGCCGCCGACTGGGGGAGCCTGCTGGCATTGGCTTCGCTCTGTACGGTATGCCTGTACATCCTGCAGATACAGGTTCTGAAGCGGATTTCGGCGTTCACGTTCAACCTGACCTACAACCTGGAGCCTATCTACAGCATCATCCTTGCCATGATTATCTTCGGCGAAGCGAAAGACCTGAACGCAAGTTTTTATGCCGGGCTGGGGATGATATTCCTGTCGGTGGTGATGCAGACCCTGCGGATAATAACAAAAGTAAAAAAACAAAAGTGTTAAAGCCAACAGGCAAAATGCCGGTTTTACAGAAGCACCGGCTTAACTCCTTTACAAATATGGAAAATCTGACACAACGCATCCGGCTATTGCTGGAAGCATTAAACGAACGAGTATTCGGCAAAGAGCATATCATAAGCCTGTCACTACTATCGGCAGTGGCAGGCGAAAGCATCTTCCTGCTCGGTCCTCCGGGAGTAGCAAAAAGTATGGTGGCGCGACGATTGAAGCTAGCATTCCGCAATGCAGGTTCATTTGATTACCTGATGTCGCGCTTCAGTACCCCCGATGAAATCTTCGGTCCGGTTTCCATCTCGAAATTGAAAGACCGCGACACGTACGAACGGATGACAGAAGGCTATTTGCCTACTGCTACCATTGCTTTTCTGGACGAAATCTGGAAGGCAGGACCAGCTATACAGAATGCCCTGCTGACCATTCTGAACGAGAAAATATATCGCAACGGCAACCATACTTTCCGGGTACCGCTGAAAGGGCTGGTGGCTGCCTCTAACGAATTGCCTGCCTCAGGACAGGGACTGGACGCCTTGTGGGACCGCTTCCTGGTGCGGATGCTGGTGACAGGCATAACCGACCAGTCTGACTTCGACCGTATGATAGCTTCGCCAGACGAAAGCGAACCTTGTGTTAATACCGCCCTGCAAATAGAAGAACAAGAATATGAGACATGGCAAGGCAAAATCGGCTCAATCAGCATCCACTATTCCATTTTCGAAGTGATACATACGCTGAAAGAAAAAATAGAAGACCACAACCACAAACTACAGAATGCCGAATCAACGGAGCAACCTCTGTATGTGTCCGACCGCAGGTGGAAAAAACTGGTGAAGCTGCTACGTACATCGGCTTTCCTGAACGGTTCGGACACCATACGCCTGACCGACTGCCTGTTGTTACGCCATTGCCTGTGGAACGAGGTATCACAGCTGGAGGAAATAAATGAGATGGTAACAGACGCCATTCGGATGAGCGCCGAAGGGTATCTGTTGAACCTGCAGGGCTTGCACAGGGAGATGGAAGCTCTGAAAGACGAGCTGTCATCGGCAGCAGCCGTGCACGAAAACCGAGATCCGGGACTGCTGTTGGTCGACTCGTATTATCACCAGATAGACAAAGTGCGGCTGGCAGGAAGATTGCTGATGTTTGCATCCGACTATCAGTCGCTCGACACCATCGGGAAACTGTTCTACCTGCACAAAGACAAGTATAAGAGCCAGTGTTTTATCTTGAAGCGCTACGACCTGTCGATGCGGAACAAGGTGCCGCAGCATAAAATCTATTCGCTGCGCAAGGGCAACCGCTCGGTCTTTATCAATGATTACGAATATCCTTTGGTGTGTGTGCCCGGTTGTGAACCGCTGCCCCCACAAGCCGCAGGGACGGACAAGGAAAAGCTGGAGGAACGCTTCTGCCAGCTGAACGACTTATTGCTACGGGTGGAAGGAGGATGCAAAGACTTTTATACACAAGAATGGGCATATGCAGACCGGCACCTGTTCCTGAACGAGCAGGAACGAGACATCATACGGGGATTGCTGGAACATCAGCAGACATCGGTAGCAGATTATCGGAACGAACTAAACGAACTGGAACATGCATATCGGGAAGAGAACACGGAATATCCGTCTGAAAGCATTGAAGGCAATCTATTTGGCTGAGCTTCGTCAGCGTTGCTCCAAACATCTGCAGGAAGCGTTACATAAACGTATCGTGTTCCCTGCCGAACTGGAGGACGCCATATGGCAGTATTACCGCAAGACATCTCCATCGCTCCAGGAGTTTTACTCCCGCTATACGCCCGAATGGGAGATGTTCTACGATGCTGAGTCTTTGTCGCCCGGCGATTTCCTACTTTTTCTGAAGCGGATGCTCCCGGCTTTCCGTAAGCGCTATGCACTTACCGAACTGGATGTGCCGTATTACATCGGAAAACTGGAACAACCGGCCAGCACAGATGCCGGGCGGAAAAACTTACAGGAGTTTTTTCTAAACAAGTGGCACCGCCTGCTTACCGCCAAGGAATACGATTACCAGTATCATCACATCGCCTCTTTATGCAACAGTTTTGCACTGCTGAAGGCAAGTACAGGCATGAAGACCGAGACCAACCTGATAAGTTCGCGCATCCGCTGGCTATTGTACAACCATCCGGAACTGTACCGGAAGGTGATGCATTACGAGAAAACAATGGAACAGAACCGGCACATACACGAACTGGTACGGGTACTGGGCAAAAGAAGCCAGGGAGAAAAGAAACGCTTCGACCCCTTATCGGGAGCACAAAAAGAGCAGTTGGTGCGTCATGCCACACAAAGCGACATCGAAGGCATTACGCTGGGCAACGACCTGAATCACCTGTTACCCATAGAGTATTGCTATTTTGCCGAAGAAACACTACGTCCCGTCTTTATGCAACGCTACACGGAAAAACGCTTGCAGATGTTTGACAGCCGTTCGCAAGAAGACCGTTCGGCGGCACAGCCGGGCAAGAGGGAAGTAAGCGGACAAGGTCCCTTTGTCATTTGCCTGGATACATCCGGATCGATGGAAGGCAAGCGGGAGCAACTTGCCAAATCGGCCGTACTCGCCATTGCCCGCCTTACCGAAAGCACACACCGCAAGTGTTACATCATCAATTTTTCGGAAGAAACCGAACATCTGCTGGTAAAAGACCTGTATACCGACTTACCTGTGCTGGTGGAATTTCTGAACCATAGTTTCGGGGGAGGCACCAGCATGGAACAGGCCGTAGACGAAGCGGTGCGAATGATAAACAGCAACGGATGGCACCGTTCGGATGTAGTGATGATTTCCGATTTCGAAATGCCCCCCATATCTGAAACACTGATGAAACAGATTTTGGGACTGAAACGTAAGGAAACGGCTTTCTATGCCCTGGTGTTCGGAACACGTCCCGAAATGGATTACCTGAACCTGTGCGACCGCTGCTGGAACATGGACATTCCGGGGTAACACGAACTGTCCTGCGCTTCGCTCACAGGAGTTAAAAGACAATAGTTCTGTTAGGATTTCCATTAGTAAAAGTATTGGTTTCTAACTCCCTGAAATAACTCCTTATGGATGAAATGCGGGCATTCATATAATGTTATAAAAACGCAAAATCCACTTTTTCTGAAAATATAAGCGCAAAAATTTTTGAGTTTCTGAGCAATCCATTATATTTGTGTAGAATTTGGCAAAAAATGACGGAAGAAGACAAAAGGCTACTGAATACGTTTGAAGGAAGATTAAGAAACCTGCTGTTCCTGTTCGAAGAACAGAAAAAGGAAATAGCTTCACTCCGGCACCTTTTGGAAGAAAAGGAAGCTGCTATCGCACGTATGGAAAGTGACCGGAAAGAACTGGAGTCAAGATATGCCAATTTGAAAATGGCCCGTATAATCAGTATCAACGATACGGAACTCAATGATACGAAGAAAAGGTTGACGAGGCTGGTGCGTGAAGTCGAAAAATGTATCGCTTTGCTGAATGAATAAGCCAAAAGGTAAACGAGTCATGAAAGACGACAAATTAAAAATACATCTGCGGATCGACAACGAACTATATCCCTTGGTCATTGACCGCGACAAGGAAGAGCTATATAGGAAGGCGGCTAAGCAGATTGACTATAAACTAAACAAATATCGCAGTATGTATCCGGAGTTCAGCCTGGCCAAACACTGGGCTATGACTGCACTGGAACTCTCTTTTGAGAATGTATCCTTGAAAGACCGGAATGATACACAGCCGTATGCAGAAAAACTGAAACAGCTGGCTGATGATATAGATGAATGCATTCATCCTAAACCTGACGATTAGGAGACAGGAAAGTTTAGTATAGAACAAGGAAGATTTTACGCACAACTGGAATGCCGGAACAAACTGGCAGGAAAGTATGTGCGTTTTTTATTTATATTTTTAAACTAAATAGTAATGTTTACAACAGTAGTAATATTCACGGTTGTTGCTTTCCTGGTAGGAGGAGCAATTTCGTACGCTTTTTTCAAGTTCGGCCTGAAATCGCGATACGATAAAATTATAAAGGAGGCCGAAACAGAAGCAGAAGTAATCAAGAAAAACAAGTTGCTGGAGGTCAAAGAAAAATTTCTGAACAAGAAAGCCGAGCTGGAAAAAGAAGTAACAGCACGCAACCAGAAAATCCAACAGGCTGAAAACAAACTGAAGCAGCGCGAAATGGTATTAAGCCAAAAGCACGAGGAACTGCAACGCAAACGGAACGAAACCGAAGCCATCCGCGAAAACCTTGATGCGCAGCTGGTGGTTATCGACAAGAAGAAAGAAGAACTGGATGCCCTCCAGGCACAAGAACGTAAAAAACTGGAAGCCTTGTCGGGACTGTCTGCTGAAGAGGCTAAAGAACGTCTCGTCGAATCGCTGAAAGAAGAAGCCAAAACGGAAGCACAATCGTACATCAACGACATCATGGATGATGCCAAAATGTCGGCAAACCGCGAGGCAAAACGCATTGTCATACAAACCATCCAGCGCGTAGCAACCGAAACCGCCATTGAAAACTCTGTAACCGTATTCCATATTGAATCGGACGAGATAAAAGGACGGATTATCGGACGGGAAGGAAGAAATATCCGTGCCTTGGAAGCCGCTACGGGAGTGGAAATTGTAGTTGACGATACGCCCGAAGCCATTGTCCTTTCGGCGTTCGACCCCGTACGCCGCGAAATAGCCCGTTTGGCATTACACCAACTGGTAACCGACGGACGTATCCATCCGGCACGCATCGAAGAAGTGGTGGCTAAAGTGAAAAAGCAGGTAGAAGATGAAATTATCGAAACCGGTAAGCGGACAACCATCGACCTGGGTATCCACGGTTTGCATCCCGAACTGATCCGTATCATCGGTAAGATGAAATACCGCTCTTCGTATGGACAGAATCTGTTGCAACATGCACGTGAAACAGCCAACCTGTGTGCCATCATGGCATCCGAACTGGGACTGAACCCCAAAAAAGCCAAACGTGCCGGCCTGTTGCACGATATCGGCAAAGTGCCCGATGAAGAACCCGAACTGCCCCATGCACTGCTGGGTATGAAACTGGCTGAAAAATATAAGGAAAAACCAGACATCTGCAACGCCATCGGTGCCCACCACGATGAAGTGGAAATGACCAGCCTTCTGGCTCCTATCGTACAGGTATGCGATGCCATCTCTGGAGCACGTCCGGGAGCACGACGCGAAATTGTAGAAGCTTATATCAAACGTCTCAACGACCTGGAACAACTTGCCATGTCTTATCCGGGCGTAACCAAGACGTATGCCATCCAGGCAGGCCGAGAGCTTCGTGTCATCGTAGGCGCAGACAAGATAGACGACAAGCAGACCGAAAGCCTGTCTACCGAAATCGCCAAAAAGATACAAGACGAAATGACATATCCGGGACAAGTCAAGATTACGGTTATCCGCGAAACACGCGCCGTAAGCTTCGCGAAATAGTCATTACTGCTCTCAAAACGCCAGTAATTAGAAAGAGTTAGAAGAATTTAAAGGAGTTAGAGGGAGTTAAAAGCCAATACTTCTGTGCTATTGGCATTTAACTCCCTCTAACTCCTTTAAACAACTTCTTGTAGGCAAATGCGGAATCACCCCATTAACCCACCACTTTTTCGGCACAACGCAAACCTTCTTCATAAAGCGCGGTCAGTTTCTGGATGTCTTTATCTATCCGGTTTACTTTCACGGGCGCTTCGGGACGGATGGCTATGATACGCCCTTCATCTTCCAGCCTCTCTATCATTTCCAACTGCTCATTGTATGCCTGACACCGCCGGCTCAACGCTACACGCAAACGAGGATAGCGCGTATAGATGATACGCGGTATGCGGATATCTTTTTCCGTCTTCCGATAGCCCCGGTTCCGGGTAAGCACAACCACATTCTTGGCATATCCTTGCGAAACAGCACGCATCACCGGAATAGAATCGACAATACCTCCATCGAGCATGGGACTCCCGTCTACCCACGTTATCGGACACACATAAGGCAAGCTGCTCGATGCTTTGGCAATTGCCAGCAGGCGCCCGCGGTCGTGTTTCTCTTCCAGATAACAGGCCCTGCCGGTGACACAATTAGTGGTCACCATCTCAAAACGTGCAGGGTTACGGAAATATGCTTCGTAATCGAAAGGCAATATCGTAGCAGGAAACTTTTCATACAGCAGATGCTGGTCAAGAATGCTGTGCTGGTGCCACAGATACTTCAACCCGATGTAACGGTATTTAGCCAGCATCTCGATGTTGCTGTAACGTGCCCTGCCCGGCTGGTGCGACAAATAAGACAGACCGTTGCATGCACCAGCCGAAACGCCGACAACATAAGGAAACTCTATGCCTTTCTGCATAAAATAGTCGAGCACACCGCAGGTAAACACCCCGCGCATGCCTCCTCCTTCCAATACTAAACCCATTTTTGAATAATCCATAGCCATAACCTTTCTTTTATTTGAATCCGCAAACATCCCCTACAGCCAATTGGGCAAAATGCGGATATTCATTTCTTTTATTTGCTACAAAGATACATTTTTCAGAATATAGAGAGAACTTTTCAATTTAATTTTCTACTTTTGCAATACTTACTACAAAGGTATTACCAAAAACCATAACAATATGTTCGAATCTACCGTATATAGCAAACGCCGTCAGGCGTTAAGGGACAAGGTCGGCAACGGCCTAATCCTGATATTGGGAAACAATGAGGCACCAGCCAATTATCCCGACAATACCTATAAATTCCGTCAGGACAGTTCGTTTCTTTATTTTTTCGGACATGCCCATCCGGGATATGCAGGAATACTTGATGCAGATTCCGGCGAAGATTACTTTTTCGGCGATGACGTCACGATGGACGATATCATCTGGATGGGTCTCCAACCCAGCGTAAAAGAACTGGCTGCACGAGTAGGAATAGACAAAAGTTTCCCCTTCGGTAAGCTGAAAGAGGTGATAGGCAAAGCCATCGCCCAACGTCGGAAAATTCATTTCCTGCCTCCTTACCGCTACGACAACATGCTCTTGCTGGAAGACCTGACCGGCATCCGTGCCTCACTGGTCAGACAGCACAGCTCGCTTGAACTCATCAAGGCGGTAGTAGCCTTACGTTCGGTAAAAGAACCCTGCGAAATAGAAGAAATCGACAAAGCCTGCAACATCGGTTATGAAATGCATACCGCAGCAATGAAACTTTGCAAACCGGGTGTATCCGAACAATACATCGCCGGTGTACTGGACGGCATTGCCGCATCTTACGGCAATATGGTATCCTTTGCTACCATCCTAAGCCAGAACGGACAGACCTTGCACAACCATGACCATAGCCAGATACTTCAGGCGGGCAGACTGATGCTGACCGATGCAGGAGCCGAAAGTACGACCAACTATTGCTCGGACCATACACGTACCATCCCAGTAGGAGGCAAGTTCACCAGCCGCCAGCGTGACGTGTACAGCATCGTGCTGGCTTGTCATGATCGTGCCCTGGAACTGGCACGTCCGGGTATCACCTACAAATCGGTCCATCTGGAAGTGTGCCGTGTACTGGCACAAGGGCTGAAAGACCTGGGACTGATGAAAGGCAACGTAGAGGATGCCGTAGCAGCAGGAGCACATGCCCTGTTCATGCCCCACGGACTGGGACACATGATGGGTATCGATGTACACGACATGGAAGACCTGGGACAATGTTACGTTGGTTATGACGATGAAGTACGTCCTTCCGAACAGTTCGGCCTGGCATCCTTGCGTATGGGACGACGCTTACAGGAAGGCTTCGTCATCACCGACGAACCGGGTTGCTATTTTATCCCCGACCTGATAGATAAATGGCGTGCCGACAAAATGCATACCGACTTCCTCGACTTCAATGCCATTGATAAGTATAAGGATTTCGGGGGCATCCGACTGGAAGACGATATCCTGATTATCCCCGGCGGTTCGCGCTTCACCGGTGAAAAACATATCCCCATCACCATCGAGGAAGTGGAAGAAATCATGAAGTAATTAATAATTAAATAATGAACAATTAATAATTAATGGTGAATAGCGGAAATCGAAAGCATCCGCCGTTATTAAGTATTAATTATTAACTATTAACTCTATAAATAACAATGAATAAACTTATCGCAATTTTAGCAATGGGCATCTGCTTTAGCAATGTATATGCCAAAGGTCCTAAGAAAGACAAGACAGAAGAAGAAGGATTTGTATTTACTACGGTAAAAGAAAACCCGATTACTTCCATCAAAGATCAAAACCAGTCGAGCACGTGCTGGTCGTTCTCTACCCTCGGTTTCTTCGAATCGGAACTGCTCCGGTTGGGAAAAGGAGAGTTCGACTTGTCGGAAATGTTCGTTGTACATCATACGATGGAAGACCGTGCCGTAAACTACGTGCGTTATCACGGCGATGCTTCCTTCTCGCCGGGCGGAAGTTTTGAAGATATCGTATACTGTTACGAAAACTATGGAATGGTGCCCCAAGAAGCCATGCCGGGCATCATGTACGGCGATTCACTCCCGAACCACAACGAACTGGATGCCGTAGCTTCAGGGTATGTAGATGCCATAGCCAAAGGCAAATTGAAAAAATTAAGTCCAGTCTGGAAAAACGGAGTATGTGCCATTTACGATACTTACCTGGGCAAATGTCCGGAACAATTCACCTATAAAGGCAAGACCTACACACCGCGAACCTTCGCCGATGAAGTATTGGGATTGAATATGGATGACTATGTTTCGCTGACCTCGTACACACACCATCCGTTCTACAAACAGTTCAGCATCGAAGTGCAAGACAACTGGCGCAACGCTTTGTCGTATAACCTTCCCATTGACGAACTGATGGCAGTAATGGAAAACGCCATCAACAATGGATACACATTCGCCTGGGGAGCTGATGTAAGCGAACAAGGCTTCACACGCAATGGAGTTGCCGTATGCCCCGATGTGGAAAAAGGCGCCGAACTGACAGGCTCGGATATGGCACATTGGCTGGGTTTGAGCCCTGCAGACAAACGCAAAGAGCTTACTGCCAAACCGCTTCCGGAAATCACCGTAACCCAAGAGATGCGCCAGGAAGCTTTCGACAATTGGGAAACGACCGACGACCACGGCATGGTCATCTACGGCATCGCCAAAGACCAGAACGGAAAAGAATACTTTATGGTAAAAAATTCATGGGGCACGGAAGGCAAGTACAAAGGCATCTGGTATGCATCGAAAACTTTCGTCGCTTATAAAACTATGAATATACTGGTACATAAAAAAGCAATCCCGGCAGATATAGCCAAAAAACTGGGGCTGTAAATCAATAATATAGAATATTTATAAATAATTAAACGGCTGGTTCCTGAAAATAATTCGGGAATTAGCCGTTTTTTTCTTGCTTTTTTCTTACTTTTACAAGTTGAAAGAGCAGGGCATATTTTCAAGTATTCATACCCCGCTCCTTTGAATGCAGAAAAAGAAAGAAAAAAAATATATAAATGAACTACAAATGGAACTATCAACCTCCTACACTCGAAGAACGGGAAGCAGCTAAGGCTCTGGCGAAAGAAATTGGCATCAGCCCAATTCTTTGCCGGCTGCTCTTACAAAGAGGTATTACCTCGGCTGGTGAAGCCAAACGCTTTTTCCGCCCGCAACTGAACGAACTGCACGACCCGTTTCTCATGAAAGACATGAGTCTAGCCGTGGAGCGCCTGAATAAAGCCATGGGACGGAAAGAGCGCATCATGGTGTATGGAGACTATGACGTGGACGGCACAACCGCCGTTGCACTGGTATACAAATTCCTCCAGCAGTTCTATTCGAACATCGACTATTACATCCCCGACCGTTATAACGAAGGGTATGGAGTATCGAAAAAAGGAGTGGATTATGCGTACGAAACCGGCGTAAAGCTGATTATTGTGTTGGATTGTGGCATCAAAGCGGTAGAGGAAATCGCCTATGCCAAGGAAAAAGGTATCGATTTTATCATCTGCGACCATCATGTACCCGATGATACATTGCCGGTCGCGGTTGCCATCTTGAACCCGAAACGGTTTGACTCGACTTATCCTTACGATCACTTGTCGGGTTGTGGAGTGGGCTTCAAGTTTATGCAAGCCTTTGCACTGAACAACGGGATAGAGTTTCATCAACTGACTCCTCTGTTAGACTTGGTAGCAGTAAGCATCGCATCTGATATTGTACCCATCATGGGAGAAAACCGGGTACTGGCTTATCATGGCTTACGCCAACTGAATACCAACCCCAGCGTAGGACTGAAAGCCATCATCGATGTATGCGGCTTGTCTGACAGGGAACTCAACATGAGTGACATTATCTTTAAGATAGGTCCCCGCATCAATGCGTCCGGCCGTATACAGAATGGAAAGGAAGCCGTAGACCTGCTCACGGAAAAAGATTTCCCCGCAGCATTGGAAAAAGCAAATCAGATCAACCGGTATAATGAAACACGGAAAGACCTGGATAAGAATATGACGGAAGAGGCAAACAAGATTGTCGACCATTTGGACAATTTGTCCGAACGGCGATCTATTGTCATTTACAACGAAGCCTGGCACAAAGGAGTAATCGGTATCGTTGCATCACGTCTGACGGAAATCTATTACCGACCTGCCGTTGTATTGACACGAACCGATAATCTTGCCACCGGCTCTGCACGTTCGGTATCGGGATTTGATGTATATAAAGCCATCGAATATTGCCGGGATTTGCTGGAAAACTTCGGCGGACATACATATGCCGCAGGGCTTTCGATGAAAATAGAAAACGTACCGGAGTTTACCCGGCGTTTCGAAGAGTATGTAACCGACCATATCCTACCTGAACAGACCAGTGCCACCATTGATATCGATGCCCAACTGGATTTCAGGGATATCACTCCGAAATTCTTCTTCGACTTGAAGAAGTTCAATCCTTTCGGACCTGAAAACCCGAAACCGGTATTCTCTACGCTGAACGTTTACGATTATGGCACGAGTAAAGTAGTAGGACGTGACCAGGAGCATATCAAATTGGAATTGGTAGACAACAAGTCAAACAATGTGATGAACGGAATCGCATTCGGACAAAGTTCGCAGGCTCGTTATATCAAGACCAAACAATCGTTTAATATCTGCTATACCATTGAAGAAAACACTCATAAACGAGGAGACATTCAGTTACAAATAGAGGATATTAAACCGAGCAAACAGACATGACCGATTATAAAAGCATATTGAAACACTACTGGGGATATGACAATTTCCGAGGCATACAGGAAGACATTATCTCCAGTATCGGTAGTGGACGTGACACGTTAGGGCTGATGCCTACGGGCGGTGGAAAGTCCATTACCTTTCAAGTGCCTGCCCTGGCGAATCCCGGACTATGCCTGGTCATCACTCCGCTGATTGCCCTGATGAAAGACCAAGTACAAAACCTGCGAAAACACGGTATCAAGGCACAGGCAGTCTACTCGGGTATGACGCGTGAGGAGATTGTCATTGCACTGGAAAACTGCATCTTCGGTGACTATAAGTTTCTATACATTTCACCCGAACGGCTCGGCACCGAAATCTTCCAGAACAAGTTGCGCAGTATGAAAGTAAGCATGATAACAGTAGACGAATCACACTGCATTTCGCAATGGGGATATGATTTCCGTCCTGCCTACCTGAAAATAGCCGACGTGCGTAAACTCTTGCCCGATGTACCCGTACTGGCACTGACAGCTACAGCTACCCCCGAAGTGGTAAAGGATATCCAAGTACGGCTTGCCTTCCGCGAAGAAAACGTATTCCGGATGAGTTTCGAGCGCAAAAACCTTGCCTATATTGTCCGCCGTACGGAAGATAAAAGCGGTGAATTGCTACATATCCTTAACCAAGTGCAAGGTTCTGCAATCGTCTATACACGAAACCGGAAACGCACCAAAGAAATATCACTATTCCTAAACCAGCACGATATCAGTGCCACTTTCTACCATGCCGGACTAGACAACAAAACCAAAGACTTGCGACAAAAAGGCTGGCAGGCAGGTACGTATCGTGTAATGGTGGCTACCAATGCCTTCGGGATGGGCATTGATAAACCGGACGTGCGGCTGGTTATTCATATCGATTTCCCAGATTCACCGGAAGCCTATTTTCAAGAAGCCGGACGTGCGGGACGTGATGGACAAAAAGCATACGCGGTCTTACTGTATGCACAAAGTGACAAGACTATTTTGAAAAAACGGATAAGTGATACCTTTCCAGAAAAAGACTATATCCGCCAAGTATATGAACACATCAACTACTATTACCAGATGGCCATGGGTGATGGCAGAGGATGTACTTTCGCTTTCAACATCGATGAGTTCTGTCAGCGCTTCAAGCATTTTCCAGTTCGCGTAGACAGTGCCCTGAAAATACTGACCCGCGCAGGATACCTGGAATATACCGATGAACAAGACAATGCCTCCCGTCTTATTTTCACCCTGCGCCGCGATGAATTATACCGTATGGAAGAGCATAACCAGGATACAGAAAAACTGCTTCGCATTATCCTGCGCTCGTACACCGGCCTGTTCAGCGATTATGCATACATCAATGAAGAAACTTTAGCCCAAAGAAGCGGACTTTCACGCCAACAGGTATATGATACGCTCATCCTTTTGACCAAACGACATATCCTACACTATATACCGGGCAAAAAGACTCCTTATATTATATATACACGCGAGAGGCAAGACACGAACCGTATTGTATTAAACAAAGAAGTATACGAAGACCGGAAAAGAAGTTATGAAAAACGCATACAGGCAATGTTGGAATATGCCGAGAGCAACGACCAGTGCCGAAGCCGGATGCTGCTGCATTATTTCGGTGAAAATAATGAACATAATTGCGGACAATGTGACGTATGCCTTGAGAAACATACATCCGGATTAAAAAAAGGTGAATACGAAGACATTGCCTCCGATATAAAAAACTTGCTGAACAGACATCCCCACACCCCACAGGAAGTGATTCATGCCTTGTCTGTACCCGAAGAAAAAATTCTGAACGTACTGACGTACCTGCTTTCGGAAGAACGCATCAAGCAAGAGAACGGAAAACTCTATCTGATGAAAACTTGAACCATTTAACCACATAGATTGTTAATAAGTTTATAAGTCGGGAAGCCCTTTAAGAACGCTCAAACTCAAAAACCCCAAAACTTAAAAACTCAAAAACCATGAAAACACCATCCATCATTTCAATCTTAGCCTTCGCCGGCATGCTCAACGTATCGCTCCCGGCAAATGCCTGTACAGGAATCACCCTGACCAGCCAAGACAGTACCACCATCGTAGCCCGTACCATCGAATGGGGAGGCAGCGACCTGAACAGCCAGTATATCATTGTACCACGAGGCTATACAATGCATTCGCTTACTCCCGATGGAAACAAAGGCATGACATTTACTGCACGTTATGGTTATGTAGGGCTTGCAGTAGAACAAAAAGACTTCATTGCCGAAGGTATCAATGAAGCCGGCTTATCTGCCGGACTATTTTATTTTCCCAATTATGGAGAATACGAAACTTACAACCCTGCCCAAAAAGATACCAGCATAGCCGACCTGCAACTGGTTGCTTGGATATTGGGCGAATGTGCTACACTGGAAGAAGTGACAGAAAAAGTAAACGAAGCACACATCATCAGTATCGACCCGCGTGCTTCTACCGTTCATTGGCGGTTTACCGATGTCAGCGGACGACAAATTGTACTGGAACTCGTTCAAGGAAAAGCCCGGTTTTACGAAAACGACCTAGGCGTACTGACCAATTCACCCGGATTCGAATGGCACCTGACCAACCTTAATAACTACGTGAACCTCTATCCCGGTTCAGCTCCTTCCCAATCATTGGGCGATACGCGACTGGCTTCTTTCGGGGCAGGAAGCGGATTCCTCGGTATCCCAGGTGATGTGACTCCTCCTTCACGTTTCGTAAGAGCTGCATTCTATCAAGCCACGGCACCCAAACAGGAAAACGCACTAAAAACGGTTCTCCAGTCATTCCAGATATTGAACAATTTCGACATTCCCGTAGGCATTGAATTTACCGGAGGAAAAATCCCCGCCGACATTCCCAGTGCTACCCAATGGACTTCGGCTACAGACATGAAACACCGTATTATTTATTACCGTACGATGTACAACAGCGAGATACGTAGTATCCGACTCAAAGATATTGATTTTTCAAAAGTCGCCTATCAAGCCGTCCCACTGGATGAAGTAAAACAACAACCTGTTCGAATCCTACAAATCAAATGAAACCTTGTGGGATGCAAGAGGATTAAAAATACTCATATCAGGCATACATACAATGTAATTATCTGATACTGAATATGGGATTATCTTCTCCGCTAGAGAAGATAATCCTCTTCAATCTAAGTTTATTTATAAGTAGGGTGTCCAGTTTAATGTTCCCAATTTAGCCCACATTTTTGAGCTGTTTGGTGCGTACTGTAACCCAGTTTGTGGACATGTGATTATTAGCAAAAGTAACCATACTATTTTCCGCCACGACAATTTTATCGGCTGTTTTTCAGCTGATAAAATAAAAATGTCCGCAAGAAAATATTTTTGTTTTAACATTCGGGTTTATAAAAGCATGGCAGAAAAGTCTTCTTGTCGCAGTCCTTACCATGAAGAATACATTCAAACAAGTGCTTCAGGTAATCCTGAGGGTCTATGTCATTAAGCTTACAGCTTTCTATCAGAGAGAAGATGAATGCCGAGTTTTCTGCCGCTGCCTCACTGCCTATATTCATGCAGTTCTTGAGCAGCAGCTTTACAGGTTTCATCCTTTGCTCACAAAGATTGTTCGATATTTCCGCCGAACCGTCCTTGAGGATATTTTTCAGGGATTTCCACTGGTTTATTGTATAGTTCACGGCCCTTCTCATCAGTTCGTTAGCCATAAGTTTAGTATCCTGCATCATCATGACCACCTTATGATGGATACGTTCAAGGATAGGTCCTGTAAGCTTAAGTCTTTTTTCCTTAATCTGCTCGCCGCTGAGTCTCATTGTGCGAAACAAATCTTCATTTCTGAACATATCACCGATAGGGTCTATTATATCCATCGCAGTTCTGTCTGATGGCAAGGCATCAACCCACAACCTACTGCAGTGCGTCCAGCATCCTATATGAAGCACCTTTGAGTCTTCTCCATCGTACATTCTGTAAACCGTATATCCGTCAGTGGATATAGATCCCATAAAATGCTCAAGGAAGGTCTTTGCCACATCAGATGCCCTGCTGCCATTATTGTAATGATAATAAACCAACTTGACATGTTTTGCAAAGAAAGCCCATAAGTACTTTCTCCTGTAAGCCTTACCTTCAGGTGTTTCAACTCCAACGAGTTCGGTCGTCTCATCAACCATAAGGTATTTTGCCTGTTGTACAAACTCCTTGAAGACATCTTCCATAAACTCCCTAAGCCTGGAGATTCCGTTATGGATATAGCTGTTCAGCGTAGTGTTGCTTATGTGGATGCCTTCTCTTGCAAGCAGCCTTATCTGTCTGTTCTCAGGCATGCTGAAGTCATATTTCAGGCAAAGAAGACGGGCAAGCAGTTCAGGAGAGAAGATGCCTCCAAGGTTTTTCAAGGGATGCTCCATCGTGCTTGTGAAAGTGCCGTCAGCAAGCTTTACCCTTGCCACCTTGTACACATGCTCCACGTTATGAGCACGCACATGTTCTATAAACCTGTATTCCCAAACATCAGGCATACCGTTGCGGTTCATTAACCTTGCACCGTCAGGAAGTCGGTAATAGTCTTCTATTTCATGAACTACTACCTTATCCACCTTTAGCCTGGTCTTTTCTGCACGTGGTGCAGCTTCCTTTTTCCTTGAAGGCCTACAGTCCTGTGCAGGTATGTTGCCGGAAGAGGTATTGCTGCCGGTTTCGTTACCATCGGACTTATCATCATCACCCTTCTTGTCAGAACCGTCATACTCGGACTTCTCCATTGCAGGCTTGTCAATGTTACGGTTGTTCAGCAGCCTTCTTTGCTCAGAGGTACGGCCGAAACGGTGTTTCCTGCTGTCCTCAAGCTGAAGTCTGAGATTGGATATCTCGTTTGCCAGCATCATGTTCACCTCGTCTTTTGCCTCAAGCTGCTTTCTCATAAGTTCCATCTCTTTCCTGTAATGTTCAACCGTAGCCGATTGCTTTTCGAGGGCATCCTTGAGGTCATTTATTGTATCAACCAGAGCCTTGGAGTTCTCTTTATTGGATTCTTCAATTGCCTTAAGCCTCGCAATCAGTTCGTTTACCTGTTTGCGAAGCCCTGCCTTTTCCTCAT